>JGI994J12354_10001502_pt1 | contig 23502 bp, 21 predicted proteins | sample IntmicLarv3ML3BL_FD_12354 | JGI IMG/M metagenome (IMG submission 12354) | reverse complement strand
GAAGCATAAGAAATGGTTAAAGGTTTTTCGTTTAGTTGCAGCCATTTAATCAAGCCGTCATTCGGTAATATGTATAAATTCCGGAATAGTTCTTCCTGCGGATAAATCAATACATAACGAGTTGTATCTTTATTTTTCCACATAACATAAATATTTTTTGTCCCGACAAGCTCATATATCCGGGTTACGATGGATGAAATTAAGGATGTCTTATCCTTAATCGTGTGTAATGATTGATTAAAATCAAGAAATACCTGACGATAATCATACTTGCTTTGCTTGTTTCCGAATAACTGTTTCAATAGAATAAATTGTTTTGGCGTCAAATGTAGTAATTTTTTACACGTTTTGTGTAAAAAATATTCAATTCAGTAAACCAACAAAAGGAGCATTTTTTATAATACACTAATACACAGATGTATATCTTATTTGGTATGATTATTGTTTTTTTTCTCAAAAACAGTTTATGTAGTATGAAAAGATTGTCTTGCTTATTATTTTTTCTACCTATTGCAATATTTACAGTTGACGCTCAACGTAAAATTAATTTTGATGAAGCAATTTCCATTGCCTTAGGCGAAAGCTATAACGCGCATTACCATAAAGAAGATATTGAAGCCACGCACTTTATGTATCTTTATACAAAAGCTCAGTTTAAACCGTTTTTGGATTTCAATCTTTTCGCTCCCTCATGGGAAGAAAGCGTTCTGGAGATTTCCCGTCCGGACGGTTTGCCTGTCTACAACTCGACAGGCTCTTTAAAAGCGGGGAAAAACCTGAGTTTTATGTATGTTTTACCTACCGGAGGAAGCTTTGATCTTTCTTCGAAAATGTTTTTTGAAAACTATCGGACCACACTTTCACAACAAAATAATGAAACCTTGACACAAAACCATGTTTATTCGCAGTTTATGCTATCGTTCAGCCAACCCGTATTTACGGCCAATAAATTGAAAGAGAACATGAAAGTGGCGGAATTGGGTTATCGTAAAAGTGTTTCCTATTACACGCGTGTGCAAATGGATATCATTTACGAAGTGACTTATGCATTTTACCAAGTTTACAGGTTGGATTTTGAAAACCGCATCAATCAAGATCGCCTTGATAATTCTAAAGAAGCATTTCGTATTACAAAGCTGAAAATGGAAACCGGAAATGTTCCCGAAGGGGAAATATTGACCACAGAAATTATTGTCGGGCAAGATGAATCCCGACTGATGGAAAGCCAGGGCAAATTAGATGCAGCTTACGATGATTTTAAATTGTTGATAGGATTGAACTTAAATGATTCAATCGAACTGGAAGCCAACATGGAATTTGAATCTTATTTGATTGATATGCAAAAAGCAATCAATGAGGCTTTGCAAAGGAGAATGGAAATACAAGAAAACAATATAAACATTCAATTGCAGGAGATTGAGCTTAAAAGAGCTAAACGTGAACGGGAATTTAAAGGTAATATTTCGGCATATTATAACCTTACGGGATTGAGTACACTGAATAACAATTCCTTAGGAGAAAAAATCGTTTCTTCTTTCGAAAATATGGGAAACCGGCCTCCGAACAGAGGAATCGTATTTACTCTTTCTTATCCGATAGCAGATTGGGGAAGATCTAAAAATTTAGCCCGGCGGGAAGAAAGACGATTGAAACAGCAACAATTAAATAAAGAAAATACAGAGCGGGTAATAGAAACCGAAATAAGGAAGATCGTCCGAACAGTTTATGAGGCTGAAAAACGGTTTCGGATCAATCAACGCAACCGCGAAGTGGCAATCGCAAGCTACCGTATCAGTCAGCTGCGGTTCGAAAATGGAGATATGACAAGTCAGGAATTATCGATCGAGCAGGAGCGCCTGTCACAAATTCAATTGGCATATATCGAGTCATACATTACTTATCGCTTGTCGATAGCCGATTTAAACAGGAAAACAATGTATGATTTTGAGAATGACAGAAGCTATTCAATAATTGAAAATTGAAAATTGAAAATTGAAAATTTTAATTCAATAGTTCAACGATTACACGATTAAACAATTAAACAATTTATTTCATGATACGAATATCAAAAAAGATTTTGGGGGTACTGTTTTGCTGGTTTATGGTATTAAACGGGTATTGTCAGGACGAAAGCGAAGCGGCGCTATTACTGGATTTGAAAAAGGTGAGGGCGGATTATGAAGTGGCTAAGCAGAAATATGAAAACGATATTAAGCTATACGAAGAGAAAGCAATTTCTCTGAATGATTACAATCGTTCGAAAAATGAATTGCTGAGCCGGGAAGTCGATTATCAGAAACTAATTCTGAAACTGATTTCGCAGCAGTCATATATTACGGTTGAGCAGGCTGTTAAATATCAAAATGAGCGCGGTGACCGGAAAGTAAAGGTAATACTTAACAGTGCACTCGAAGGTAATGAAGAATACCTAAATCAATTTAATGAACACTTTGATGTATTTACTCCCGAAATGCGTTCGGGTAAAATCTACAATATCTACATTTCATTAGTCGACAATGAATCGAAAACGATTATTGGCTCGCCTTATGAATACAGGATTCCGTTTATCGAACTCGGAAAAACCGGCACAGCCGATTTTGAGTTGCTGAAAGATACTGAAGCGCTGACGGTCTCCCTGAATTACAACAATAAAAAGGATGAAAAAAACATTTACCTGAAAAAAGACGGAAGTTCTAATGTCATTGATATTGCGGCAATGCAGTTTTCGCAGGAAGCCGACCTTAGCTCAAGTGCGACATACCAGCTTTCATTAGAGCGTTTTTCCACCTCCGATGATGTTTATCGTCTGGTAGTCATCAATCTGCCTCGACAAATCACTTATGATTTCACCGACGGAGGAAGCAAAGTTTCGCAAATCAGATTCGCACAAGGAGTAAACGTAAAGAAATTAATGTTGCAAATATATTTNCCNGACAGGGATGACGAACAAGTCNTAATCGACAAACCGGTTCATTTTCAGGTGTTAGCCTTGACAAATGAGGAATATAAGAAAATAGAAGGCAGTGACCTTACAANGANCACGCAGGCAGACCTGAAAGCTACTATCAGCGGGTCGGAACAATTGGAAATTATTCCTCGCGGAAGAGGAAAAATTGAAGTGCGTGCCAACAACCTGTATCATGAAATCACGGCAGGACAGGAAGTTTCGATGGATATCACTGTCCGTAACGGAGGACGGCGACGTTTGGATAATATCAAAATCAATACAGAAAAACCTTTGGGGTGGCAAACGACAATCGCTCCGGATGTTATCAAATCGCTCGACCCGGAAAAAGAAGAAACAGTCAACATCCGAATCATCCCGCCCAAAGATGGCGGAATAGGCGCACAGGAAGTGAAAATCAAAACTGAAGCGATGGCAGATAACAGAAAAGTGGAAACGGAAGATAAAACTGTCCGCATACAGGTAAATGCCGCCACCTCCATCTTCGGAGCCATCTTGTTGATTCTTGCCTTGCTCGGATTATTAGGCGGTATAATTTGGTTTGGAATAAGATTAAGCAAAAAATAAGTGGTGCGCTCTTCAATCAGAAAGCACCACTTAAAATAATGCTTGTTGTCGTAATTTATTTTCGCAATAAAGTTTCATTATTTTGAAACTTTATTTATCTTTGCTGACAAATTAACATGTCAAAAAATGCAATATTTTGAAACAATAATTTTAGAAGAGGCTGATAAATTCATTTTCACGCTGGATGTCAAAGTACGAAAAAAGGTTTTTTATAATATCAGAATTGCGGAACAAGCAAACAGCCCTGAATTATTCAAGAAACTTAAAGGTGAAATATGGGAATTCAGAACACTGTATGCAGAAAAACAAATCCGAGTATTGGCATTTTGGGATAAAACAGATAGGGGGAATACATTAGTTATCGCAACAAGCGGATTTATCAAGAAGACACAGAAAACTCCTTTAAATGAAATTGAAAAGGCAAAACAAATTAGAGTGAGGTATTTTGAAGAAAAAGATATAGAAATAAATGAAAAGTAAGAATATGGAAAAGATGAAAAAGTATACATTATCTGAAATGGAAGATAAATATATTGGGATGAAGGGTACTCCTGCCCGTGATGAGTATGAATATGAATTAAAGATGGAGTTGTTAGGTCGAATGGTAAAAGCAACTCGAAAAAAGCGGAATTTGACTCAAGAAGAATTGGGTAAGATTGTTGGAGTGAATAAGTCTCAAATTTCAAAATTGGAAAATCATACAAATAGTGCAACAATCGAAACTATTATAAAAGTATTTAATGCAATGAAAGCTGATATTCAGTTTAACGTAAGAGTTGAGAATAACCCCGTTCAGTTAATTTAAAAAGAGTAGAAATAAGATTAAGCAAAAAATAAGTGGTGCGCTCTTCAATCAGAAAGCACCACTTTTTAAGATAACAAAAAAACCACCTAAACAAAACCTAATACTTCTTCTAAAGTATCATAGTCCTATACCTTGACAGATTATAAAACCTGATATTTCATGTTAATCTAAATCTGTACAAAGGAAAATACTTTAGAATCAATATGCAAAAAAAATCGACGGATCGGCGTTTTTCATCGATAAAATCGATTTTTTTACGCAAATAACGGTTATGTTTAATTGTTTTCGGGACGAAGTTTGCGAACAACAGCTCCTGTGCGCCACATCTCGCTGTTACGCAATGTAGCAAGCTCGCGGTTCAGTTTTTCGCGATAGTCAGGCTGCGAGTTTGAGTCGATTGAACGCTGCGCTTCGTTTCCACAAGCGACTTCTTTGTATAATTTTTCAAAAACCGGTTTTGATGCGTCATGGAACGGACCCATCCAGTCCAATGCACCGCGCTGGGCTGTGGTAGAACAGTTGGCATACATCCAATCCATACCGTTTTCGGCGAAAAGAGGTCCTAACGATTGAGTTAACTCTTCTACCGTTTCATTAAACGCTTCGGAAGGAGAATGTCCGTTTTCGCGTAACACTTCGTATTGTGCCAGTAAGAGACCCTGTATAGCTCCCATCAGCGTTCCTCGTTCGCCTGTCAAATCCGAATACACTTCCTTTTGGAATGTTGTTTCGAACAAGTAACCTGAACCGACACCTATTCCGAGTGCCACAACACGCTCTTTTGCACGGCCTGTTGCATCCTGGAATATCGCATAAGAAGAGTTCAGTCCGCGTCCCTGTAAAAACATACGGCGCAACGATGTTCCTGAACCTTTCGGCGCAACCAATATTACATCTACGTCGGCAGGAGGAACAATTCCTGTACGCTCTTTATAAGTAACGGCAAAACCGTGAGAGAAGTAAAGCGCCTTACCTGCGGTCAGATGCTTTTTCACTGTCGGCCACAACTCTATCTGGGCAGCATCCGATAATAAATACTGTATTACCGTAGCACGTTGGCATGCTTCCTCTATCTCAAATAGTGTCTGACCGGGTACCCATCCGTCTTTCACTGCCTTATCCCATGTTTTACCTTTACGTTGTCCGACGATAACATTGAATCCGTTATCACGAAGGTTAAGACTCTGCCCCGGACCCTGAACACCGTATCCGATAATTGCAATTGTTTCTTCTTGCATTACTTCTCTTGCTTTCTCCAAGGAGAACTCATCGCGGGTAACTACATTCTCGTCAACTCCGCCAAAATTAATTTTTGCCATTTTTTATGTTTTTATAATCAGTTAAATTATTATTATTTTTGCAGACGAATAAATACATTGCCTTCATTAACAACATATTATTCATCCCATATTGCTGTAGCACGGCATATAGCTTTACCTTCATGACACATAGCCATATTATAAATTCCCTGCTCTATCTCTTTTTTATGCAATGTTAGCGGCATGTCATACCGTCCTTCCGACAAATACGAAATCTCAAACCGTTTTACTTCTTTGCTGCTGAACAAGTCGAGGTCAAACAAGTCAAGAAGATGTTCAATATACTTGATACTGTTGAAATGCTCGTTTATATCTAAATCGCTATACTTAACCTTGTATGGAAGCCCTTCCGTTTCGTTTTCCACAGCCGCTATTTTTCCCGGTTTCTCTATCGGACAAACTTTTTCAGCAACATACTCTCCGAGGGCTTCGACGTCAAGAGGTGTTGGCCGGCGTGTCTGCATGTCTATGGCAGCCCATATCGAACGGGCAAAACCTATCGTTGTACCCGCAGCATCACAAAATTCAAAACAGCGGCTTGTGAAAATATGTCCTACATCATCTATCCATGTGTACAATGTCACCGGTTCCGACATCTCCGGGTAACGGCTTATCTCTATTGCCATCCGCGATAACACCCATGCCGTATGTTTTTCCGTCATATCACTAAATCCAAAACCGCGTTGTGACGCATGATTAGATGCTGCGTGCATCATGTAGTTCCCTATCATGGGAACGGTGACACGCCCTCTGAAATCAAGCAGATACGATTCTGTCTCGAAATGAAATATACCTATCTTCTCAAGTTTGCTCATCTCTTTCTGTTTATTTTATCTTCCATAGCCATAAGCATATCACTTAAACGTTCAACTTTGCTTTTTGTTATGGCAATACGTCCGGAACGAATAAATTGGAGTACACCGATACGTTCGCTAAGCTCTTGAAACAAGAACTGCGTCTCTTCGTAATGTCCGTTCTTTTCAAGAACGACGCATGTTTCATTTATTTCAAGTACGCGTGCATTGTACTTACGTATAAGGTCTTCCACTCCCTCCATTTTAAGGAATAGATCAGTACTAAGCTTATATAATGCAAGCTCCTGATGAACAAGATCTTCGTCCGTATTATAATAAGATTTGAGTATATCCACGCGTTTATCTATCTGTTTAACAACCTTCTCAATTGTCACCTTATCGGCAAACGTCGTAATCGTAAACTTATGAATACCTTCAATAGCCGAAGGAGATACCGATAGCGTTTCAATGTTAAGCCGGCGACGCGTGAAAATAATCGTAATTTGATTTAATAAACCTACAGTATTTTCTGAAAAGATAATGACTGTATATAATGTTTTCTTTTCCATGATATATCTATTTTACAACCTCAACATCTGCATCTGCCATCAACCAAAGTGCCGAATTTTTCTTATCAAAAATAAGAATATTCACATGGTAAGTATTTCCTGATTCCATTGGACTTCCATAATTGACGATTGCTGTAATTCGCTGAGACTCCTCAGGAGCTATTCCTTCTGTTGAAATATTTTCAAACAAATCTTCATTCATCAACATAACTTCTCCATTTTCTCCGGTAACGACTAATTTACAACCGAGAAAAACTTTTCCATTTTCTTCGGTAAAACCTTTTAATCCACCAAAAACAAAAGCAGCATTCGTTCCTTTTTTTACCTTTGCTTTTGGCAATTCTCCCTCTCTTTCTGATGCAAGAAAAACTTTATCAACTGTCAATCCTTCGGATGTCTGCTTTACATCTACCTCATTAGGTGTAACTTCTATATCAACAGATGCATTCAGACGATTCTTTTCATTTTTCTTATCATATAAATGATAGCTTACATGATACGTCTTCCCTGAAACAATGGGATTTGCCAAACGAACTTGAAAAACCAGATTGTCCATCTCTTCGACAGGTATACCGTCTATTTTTTCATACAAATCTTCAATAGAAAGGGCTTCCTTTCCTTCAGAGTCGGTTACCAAAATCCGGCAGCCTAAGTACACTCTCCCGTTTTCTATGGTATAGTTGTTAATGTTCTTTACAAGCAGTTGCAACAACGAAACTTCAGGCAGTTTGTTATTTCTCAGAGGTTCATTATAACCATCCAATAATATAATTTTATCCGGCGAAAAACCATTGTAAGTATAACTCAATCCGGTTCCCAAATCTTTATAACTTCCTTTGCTAAAATTGCAACTTGTAAATATCATTGCCAATCCTACAAGGGAAAGAAGACATGATTTCAATTTATAAAATGTCATATTCATTAATAATTTAACTATTAAACTAATCTCCTCCTAATAATATGTTCGTCACACAAGCTCCGGCTGGAACCATAGGATAAACCATTCCACATTTTTCCACATTAGCAACCAAAAGGAATGCTCCTTTATATTCAAGCATTTCTTTTATTGCGCTATCAAGTTCCTCCCTCTTTTCAACCTCACGCGATCCAATCTTAAACGCTTTTGCTATACCTACAAAATCAGGATTTGCCATTTCAGTAGACGAATAACGCTCTTTGAAAAACAATTCCTGCCACTGGCGTACCATTCCAAGGAAATTGTTATTCAGAAGTATGATCTTAACGTCCAACTTCTCCTGCATTATTGTTCCAAGCTCTTGCAGCGTCATCTGAATACCACCGTCACCAACAAACAGGCATACGGTACGATCGGGCGCTCCGATTTTTGCACCTATAGCTGCCGGAAGGCCAAAACCCATTGTTCCCAATCCGCCGGACGTCACAACACTGCGCGTTTTTGTGTATTTAAAATAACGCACGCCCATCATCTGGTTTTGTCCCACATCGGTGACAAGAACCGCTTTGTTTCCGGTTGCTTCCGACACCTTACGTACAATTTCTCCCATGTGCAGATACCCACTCTCCGGATTTATCTCTTTTTTTATGACCTTGACATTTTCTTCTTTTTCATCTGCGGCAAACGAATCAATCCATTTCTGATGTTTTGACGGCTTAAGTAATTTCGTAATCTCGCGCAACGTATCTTTAGCGTTCCCTAAAACCTTAACTTCAGTCTTGACATTCTTATCCATTTCTGAAATGTCTATGTCAAAATGTATTACTTTAGCTTGCTTTGCATACGTTTTCAGATCGCCCGTCACACGATCGTCGAAACGCATTCCTATTGCAATCAGCACATCACACTCGTTTGTCTTACGGTTCGGTCCAATATTTCCATGCATACCAAGCATCCCCTTATTGAGCGGATAGTCGGACGGCAAAGCCGAAAGGCCGAGCATTGTCAAGCCGGCGGGAATATCCGCTTTTTCAAGAAAGGTCTTGAGTTCTTTTTCCGCGCCGCTCAAGATAACACCTTGTCCAACAAGCACAAACGGTTTCTTGGCATTATTAATCAAGTCCGCAGCCTTACGTATCCTTTCCTTATCAAGAACAGGCCAAGGCTGATAGCTGCGGATAAAATCAATATGTTCGTGGACATATTCAATAAGTCCGATCTGCGCATCTTTTGATATATCTAAAACAACCGGACCTGGGCGGCCTGTAGAAGCGATATAGAATGCACGTGATACAGCCCATGCTATATCTTCGGCACGACGTATCTGATATGCCCATTTTGTAATAGGAAGTGTTACGCCTATCACATCAACCTCCTGAAACGCATCTGTTCCCAGCAGTGGCGAAGGCACCTGACCCGTAATGACAACAAGCGGAGTACTGTCGAGCATTGCATCGGCTATACCCGTAACAGTGTTTGTTGCACCGGGTCCGGATGTGACTAATGTCACACCAACCTTACCGCTCACGCGGGCGTATCCCTGAGCGGCATGCGTGGCACCTTGCTCATGGCGGGTCAACACATGACGAAGCTTATCTTTATAGTCATAAAGCTTATCGTAGATAGGTATTGCCTGTCCTCCGGGATAACCGAAGATACACTCAACACCTTCATTTATTAATGAACGAAGCAATGCTTCCGAACCGGTAATTTTTTCTGACTTCATCTTGTTAAATTTTTGAAAAATTTAAAATTTAAAATTGACAACGTTCCTTGATGTAAAAAATAAACAAATGTGTCTTTTTCACAAAGTGGAAAAAATTGACAATTAGGTTTATAATTATAATTTTACCTATAACTCTTTAATATAATCCTATTTATATGGTTCTTTCATATTAATTTTTAATTATGCATTTTGACTACGTCTAAACACCTTACGCTCGACATAATCTAAGCAAGCTTAGCTTCTGTGCTCACTTAATCGGTGTTTTCATTTTTCACTTTTCACTTTTCATTTTTCATTGTCAATTGACAATTGTCAATTGACCTAACTCCCCCTTTATCTGCTGAGGACACCATTCTTGCATAAGCTTGCAGTGCTTTTGAGACTTTTCTGTCGCGCATGGGAATCCAGGCATCCTCACCTTTTGCTTTCTCAACATCACGGCGCAAAGATAACTCTTCTTCGCTTAACTTTACGTTTATTGTCCTTAAAGGGATATCTATTTCTATAATATCTCCGTCGCGTACAAGACCGATAGCTCCGCCTGAAGCTGCTTCAGGAGAAACGTGTCCTATGCTTAGTCCTGATGTGCCTCCGCTGAAGCGTCCGTCTGTAATAAGGGCACATTCTTTTCCGAGGTGCCTTGACTTTATATATGATGTTGGATATAGCATCTCCTGCATCCCGGGACCGCCTTTGGGGCCTTCGTATGTGATGACTACTACATCGCCGCTCATTACTTTGCCTCCGAGAATCCCTTCACATGCGTCATCCTGCGATTGAAACACTTTCGCCGGACCACTGAAACGCCATATACTCTCGTCTACGCCTGCCGTCTTAACAACGCAGCCGTCTATGGCAATATTGCCTTTCAGAACTGCCAAACCGCCGTCAGCGGAATATGCATGTTCCATATCACGTATGCAACCGCCTGTCCGATCATCATCAAGGCTTTCGTAGTAAACCGATTGTGATCCCATTACTAAATTGAACTTTCTTGCGGGGGCGCTTTTGTAAATATTAAGCGCTTCGTCCGAAACGCCGGGGCTTGTAATATCAAATTTGTAGATAGTTTCACCAAGTGTCATTCCGTCAACACGCTTTGCCGACATATCCACCAGACCGCCTTTTGCCAGTTCCGACATTATGGAAATAATGCCTCCTGCACGGTTCACGTCTTGTATGTGGTATTTTTGGGTATTTGGAGCTACTTTACAAAGGCACGGCGTTTTTACGGATAAGGCATTAATATCATCCATCGTAAAATCAACTTCCGCCTCGTTAGCTATAGCCAATAAATGAAGAACTGTATTTGTTGAGCCGCCCATTGCTATATCAAGCGTCATGGCATTCAAAAAGGCCTCGCGAGTAGCGATGCTTAGCGGCAAGACAGAGTCGTCACCATCGCGGTAGTATTTATATGTATTGTCGACTATCAGCTGTGCGGCATCGCGGAACAGTTTTGTCCTGTTGCTATGTGTAGCGACTACCGTTCCGTTTCCGGGCAAAGCTAAACCGATCGCCTCGTTAAGGCAATTCATCGAGTTTGCAGTAAACATTCCCGAACAGCTTCCGCACGTAGGACAGGCGTTTTCTTCGATTTTTGTAACATCTTCATCACTCACCGATTGGTCTGCCGACTTGATCATTGCATCTATGAGATCCAAATGTTGTCCGTTCCATTCGCCTGCTTCCATCGGACCGCCCGAAACAAAGACGGCAGGAATATTCAGGCGCATAGCGGCTATCAGCATACCCGGAGTTATCTTGTCGCAATTACTTATACAAACCATTGCATCAGCCTTGTGGGCATTGATCATATATTCCACACTATCGGCTATTAGGTCGCGCGAAGGCAGTGAATAAAGCATCCCGTCATGCCCCATGGCGATGCCGTCGTCTATGGCAATAGTATTGAACTCTGCCGCGAAGCAACCGAGCTTTTCAATTTCAGTCTTAACAAGCTGGCCTATATCATGAAGATGCACATGACCGGGTACGAACTGCGTAAACGAGTTTACCACGGCTATAATAGGTTTACCCATCTGTTCTTTTTTCATGCCGTTGGCAATCCATAACGCCCTTGCACCCGCCATACGGCGCCCCTGTGTACTTATTGAACTGCGTAATTTCATATAAATAAATTTTTTCAAAATTTAAAATTGACAATTGACAGTTGACAATTAGATTGATTTTTATTACAACCATTGTTATTAACTCACAACTTTCTCAATTATCAACATTTGAAGCTCTCAACTTTAATTCTTAATTCTTAATTCTTAATTCGCTTCATCTTATCTATTATACCAAAAAAAACCTTCCTCTTTAATAAGAGAAAGGTTTACAAAAATTATTATTTCATACGACTACAGACAAACCTTTCTCACGCCTCGCAATACAAGACCACGACAACATCAATCAGATGTAAAATTGAAAGATTATCGAATGTAATCATTACTTTTTATTAAAAATTAGACCACAAAGGTAACAATTCTTTTTTAATCACAAATATCTTAACATAAAAATTATGCAAAAACTCCACTTTTTCGAAATAAGTACTGATTCCGAGTTCGAATATTACCTGACAAGTCCTGTTAATTCACCTCCAGTTCTTCCCATTTCGGGAGATTCGGGAATTTATTATGAGGCTCGGTCTGATACCAATAAGTTACCGAAGATATGTCCGATTTCTGCGGCAGATACCGTCCGCCATGTCTCCAGCCTAAGTCTTGCATCGTTATCCGAAGGTCTTTATCAAAGCGTATAGGATCCGTTATGTGCCAACGGTACAGTCCGAAACGTTGCTGAGACTTATAAGTCCCGTCAGGTCGAATTACCTGATGCAATCCTGCATAAGGGGTACAAAATTCTTTATATTGGCCTTCCCTGTCAAAATTATAAGAGCCGCAGAAATAATCTTCTGTTCCCGTTCCGCAAATAGTAGGGAATTTAGTATCTCCATCCATAAAGAATTTTATTTCGCCTTCTCCCCACCAGCCGTTGTTATTGACTCCCCAAGCCATATAAACACCGACATAATGACCTTTACCTTTAATATTGTCTATGATTGTATAATCAGAAGTAACATTAGGATTTGTGCGCCTCCATTGTGCATGGAAATACCCTGCATCCGCAGGCACATCGGTCAATGTATAATCAACCTGATAATACAAAGTCATCGGGTCCTGAGGATTAATATTTTCCATTGTGATCTTACATTTCTTACGGAAAGGCATTGTCCAGTAGCAATTGAAAGCGCTTCCCGGATTAACACAAATGGCAAGCGAACTCAACGGAGCATAAACACCCCATCCCATACCGAAAAAGTCACCTACGGGACACTCAACAGAAGGTTCTTTTTCGTCGTCCCAATATATACGCATAATAGTAAAACGCCAATTACCTGTCGGTGTCATCCAAATATGCTGAATTGCGCCCGGTCCTTCGATCTCGGCAATCGTAATAGTTTCATTAGGACTGATCCTGATATACGGATTAACCTTCCATCCTTGTCCCAGATCTCTGGCTGCATTTGATGCATTTGCAACATTACGGGTATCCTTGTCTTTCGGGTCAGCCATTCCGCCCTTACCCTTCTCTCCGGTAAAGTTCTCCGGGCTTATTGAACGTGTCTTGGCATTCGACAAACGATGCAGGTTACCCATATTATTATCCAGTCCGTCATAAGGATAATTTTGAGAAAATGCCTGAAAGTTTAAAAATAAAGCTGCGATAAAAATTCCTAAGTACTTCATAATATTATTTTTTAAAAAAGTTGATAAAAGCTTCTCAATAAAAAAATTGTGCTTAATTGTGCATTGCTTATTTAATTGAAAATTGAAAATGTTTTTTTATTGTATTTTAATTGTCAACGTTCCTTGATGTTAAAAAATTTATTAATGTGTCACTTTCGGAACGGAAGTAATTGTGCATTGTCAATTGTCAATTGATTTCATTGTGCATTGTCAATTTTTTTAAAGTCGCTGCTTACTACATATTTTAATACTGTAAAAAGCTATTACACCAAAGGCGATGGCAGGAACCCAGTAGGCTGTGGTGATGTTCGACATGTCGGATAGTATACCTTGAATCTGCGTCAGGATAGCTGCTCCGGCAATAGCCATAACCATGCCTGCACCTCCTATTTTGGTATCATCGCCCAGACCTTTAATACCTGCGCCATAAATTGTAGGAAACATCAACGACATACAGCCGGAAATACACATGATAGCGTATACACCGACAAGTCCGGTTCCGTAAATGGTTAAGAGGCAGAAAATTACTGCTGCAATGGATAATGCAGTTAATATTTTGTCAGCCCGGATATATTTCATCAGCCATGTACAAACAAACCGCATCAATACGAACAATATCAACGACATGATGTAATAAGTGGCGCCAGCCTGTTCTGCCGTTCTTGGTAATAAATCGTTCAGCCCGACAAACTCACACAAATTGTAGAAGCCGGCCGCAACAGGCTCGGCAGAACGAAGAGCCGCGATGATTTCTCCGGGAGAAGCATTAGCTCCGACAGAGGCTACGATACCGTCGAAATCAAGCTGTTGCATTACATAGCGGATGATAAACGACCAAACGGCTATCTGTGCACCTACATAAAAGAACTGCGCTGTCACTCCCCATACATAATTTTTATTTTTCTTCAGACGCTTAAAAGTACCGGCAAAATCCATACCTTGTCCACCCTCTTTCAGGTTTGGCATACGGGTCAGGATGATGGCCAGCAATAATATTGACATGAAAACACCTAACCATACATAAGTCATTGTAACAGCATTAAGTTCCGCCCCCTGAATAACAGCCAGATCTTCGGCACTGACGGCAGCCCTCTCAGTAGCTGTCAAGGTATTTAATTGCGATAAAATAAATATCTGGCTTAGAACAACTCCGCTTATAGACCCGAATGGGTTGAATGATTGTGAAAAATTCAGTCGTCGAGTGGCTGTTTCTTCCGGACCAATTGCATAGACGTATGAGTTGGTTGATGTTTCCAATACTGACAGCCCTGCAAATAGGATAAAGATAGCAAATAAGTACATGAAGAAACTAACTCCGGCATTCACTTGTAAACAAAGCATTGCCGGATAAAACATTATTGCACCCAATATATATAACCCCAAGCCGGCCATTACTCCTGCTTTGTAGGTGTATTTTTTTATAAACAGTGCCCCGGGTATGGCACAAAATCCGTAGCCCAACAGATAGCAGACAACTTGTATCCAAGCTGTCTTCGAGTCGGTAAGGCTCATAATTCGTTTAAAAGCTGCAAGCATAGTGTCCGTAAGGTTATTCGGAACTGCCCATGCAAAAAATAAGGTGGTCAATAATATAAATGGCCACAATAGGTTACGCGTAATTATTTTCTCACTCATAGTTAATTTATTTTGATATTACATTAAATTTCATATGTACATTCTTTATTTTTTAACACTATGGAAATATGACTTGCCTTTGGCAATCATGAACTCCTATAAAAATCATTAACTCGTGAGTAAACTCACATATTAATCAGAACCCATGTACATCGTCAAAGCTTTCCCAACTTCTCCCCTTGGGGGAGATTGAGAGGGGCTTTATAAATCAAGCATCAAAGGTAATAGTCAAACGCTTAACCGCACAAAAGGAAAGATGTGTTATAAAACATATTTTTTTATGACAAATATTTTTTTTCAGATATACAGGCACTAAACTGTACATAATCTCCGTTTTATGAAAAACAATATTATTATGAGACGAAACAGTATAATATTTCTGGCAATAATTTTTCTTACATACAGTTATCAAGGTTACAAGATCTTGTACAAATATATTAACGATGAAGTGAAAGTCAAATCAACGGGACTTCTTTCCGACATCACCGACAATGTAATATCCATACCTTTGGAAACGCCTGACAGCGGTGCCATAGAACGGATAAAGAGGGTACAAAGGGACGGAGACGACATTTTCTTGTTAGGCGACCGGAGACTGCTTCATTTCAACTCGTCCGGAAAATTTATTAACCAACCTGCTGCTGAAATAAGCAATACGGAAGGAGTTTTCATTGCTGATTATGCCATTGACACGGAGAGGCATCAGATAATTGTAATAGACAGCCTTCGCAACTGCAGTAAGTACGACTATAACGGCAATCTTATTTCAAGGGCAAAAATCACTCATCCTTGGAATAAACTCACAGCCTTTACATACCATAATGGTTCTTTATGGGCTTCAGCAGAATCTCTTGTGAAAAACATCGACGATGATTCATTCACGATAATGAACGATCTGTACCGGTTAGACATGGATATGAATGAAATTTCGAGATTGAACTTACGTAATGTTGATGTTGGCCGCGAGATAATATTCAACAACATACGCGCTGACGAAATTTTAGTTGACGAAGAGGGTGTCTATGCATACTCAACGCCTGTCGATATGGAACATCTGTTAAGTGACACGCTCTTCATATTGCAAGGACGCATCATTCCAAATGCAGGCAGAAACAATTTTAACATGAGCGATTGCATTTATCCCGTGCGCAAAAGCAAACGCTATATGATATCAACATATTACAACACAGACGATGACTGTCATACGTTTTGTTACGACAACACCGATAATACGGCATACATTCTGCAAGAAGGATTCAAAGATGATATTTATAATACCGGGCATATAACTGACTTACAGCCAATAGATATTTATAACAAATCATACTGTTATGTAAAAACAAAAACCGACATTTCTGCCGGTTTTTCCGAAAATGCAACCGGAAACCCGGTTCTATATATCGTTAATTTAAAATCCTGACAAGCTTAACCTGCTGCTTTATCAAAGCTGAAACCTATCTCTATCCTATCGGTTTTTTCCATAAGGCTTGGCAATACTTTATCCATTACTTCATAAATAATCGCATCAGCACTGTCGCCTGCCATCAGTTTGAAGAGTAAACCGATAAGCCCTTTCGCTTCTTTTAAAGTACTTGTCTCAAGGTATAATCGGATGCTTGTAGCATTTTGTCCTACAAAAGTAATGCGTACGGGTAAACCGGCAACAGAAGCTAACGTTTTTATATCCGAATCAATATCCGCAACATCCATTCCGCCTATTTCTCCGAACAATTTATCCATATTGGGATAAAAGAGGAATTTAGTCCTGTTCGACACTTTGTATTTCCCTATAACCTCAGTTTTCCAGTTTCCGGCATCATCTTTATATGTAACTTCAAGGTCATTGTTTTCTTTGAATGTAAGGCTTCTCATCTTATCGCGCATTTGCTCATTGCTGTAATCCGATGCTGTAGAGGCAGCAACTGATGTAGGTATCTTTATCCCTTCGATATCTATACCTTCCGATGATTCCCATACCATATCGACAGCATCACCTTGCTTGAGATTCCAAGTCCCAAGCAAATCATCTTTTATAGCGTCATTTTCGCTACAACTACTTAGCAAACATACCGCAAAGGCGGTCATAAACAAATAAATAAAATTCTTTTTCATTTCTTTCAGTTTAAATTTTTAATTATATACACAATTTGAAACAGAAGTATCACTTTCGTTTTTTGGAACAAAAGTAGTGCAAGTTGAGAGCAAAAGTACTACTTTTGCAGACAAAAAAAATATAAATGAGAATTATTTTATGAAAAAATATGATTTTGATGAAATTATTGACAGGAAAAATTCTGACTGTATAAAATACGATAAATTAGAAAAATACTATGGTCGCAACGACCTCCTTCCATTGTGGGTTGCAGATATGGACTTTCGCACACCCGATTTTATTATTGACGCATTAAAAAAACGCTGCGAACATCCTATTTTCGGATACACATATCCTTCCGACGATTATTTCAACAGTATAGCAAATTGGATTAAACATCTTCACGGCTGGGATATTCGCCATGAATGGATAAGCTATATACCGGGAATAGTTAAAGGTATTGCTTTTGCTATTGAACGATATACCGGAATTGGCGATAAGGTTATCATACAACCGCCCGTATACCACCCATTCCGCTTAGTGCCTGAAAATCTGGGACGTATAGTTGTCAATAATCCGTTACGTCTTGTAGATGGCGTCTACGAGATGGACTTTGACAATCTTGAATCCGTGATAGACGAAAAATGTAAAATCCTTATCCTTTCAAACCCGCACAACCCTGCAGGTATTGTATGGAGTAAAGAGACACTTCAACAATTGGCATCAATTTGTGCGAAACATAATATAATTGTAATATCAGATGAAATACATGCCGAAATGATCTTCCCTGCGTTCACACACTATCCTTTCCCCTCCGTATCGGACGAAGCGGCATCATGCAGCATCACTTTTGCGGCACCGAGCAAAACATTCAATATAGCGGGAATTGTTTCTTCGTACGCAATTATTCCCGACGACACCATACGAAATGATTTTTACTCATTTCTTGAAGCAGGTGAATTTAACCAAGGCACAATTTTTGCATACACCGCTACTATCGCTGCATATACCAAAGGTGAGGAATGGCGATGTCAAATGCTTGATTACTTAGAAGAAAACATAAAATTCATTGACAGGTATTTNAAAATAAATATACCGCAAATAAAAGCATATNTACCNCAAGCCTCATTCTTGGTATGGCTCGACTGCAAAGAACTTGGCCTCAGCCACAAAGAGCTGATAAACTTATTTAAAGAACGTGCAGGACTTGCTTTAAACGACGGTGCAATGTTCGGAATTGAAGGTTCCGGATTCATGCGGATTAACNCAGGATGNCCNCGAAGNATTCTCNAAAAAGCATTAGACAGATTGAAGGAGGCGGTGGGGTAAGTATAAATCGAAGGTAGGCGGCGCCTCGGACGTAAAAATAAAAAGATTTATTTTGTACTTCTCTCGGCTTGCACTACCTTTGTCACTAAATTTTAAAAAATATACATAATGAGAATTTCAAAAAACAAATTCGTTTCAGCCACATACGACCTTTACGTTGGCGAAGGAGATGATCGCGAATTAATGGAAAGTGCAACGGAAGAACAACCGTTACAATTCATTTCTGGTATGGGTACGATGTTGCCTGCCTTTGAAGAAGAGATTAAAGAACTTGAAACAGGAAGTAAATTTGAGTTTACACTTACAGCCGAAAATGCTTACGGCGAACGTATCGAAGAAAATGTAGCGGAACTTCCTAAAAGTATATTTGAAGTAAACGGTAAGTTTGACGACGAATATATAGTTGAGGGAATCACTCTTCCTATGATGGATTCTAACGGCAATCGAATGAACGGTTCAGTTTATGAAGTAAAAGAAGATGTAGTTGTCATGGACTTCAACCACCCTTTAGCAGGAGAAACATTGCATTTCACAGGCAAAATAATCGATGTTCATGAGCCTACGGCAGAAGAAATCGCCGCAGTCAACCAAGCAATGGGCATAGGAGGTTGCGGATGCGGATGCGACGATCAGGGTTGCAGCGGATGCGGTGAAGACAACGATTGTGGAGGAAGTCACAATCACGGCAATGATTGCGGTTGCGAAAACAAACACTGATTAGTGATTAGTGGTAAGCCCCTCTCAATCTCCCCCAAGGGGAGAAGTTGGGAAAGCTTTAACGAATTAACATGAGTTCTAATCTCCCTCCCTATGGGGGAGGGGCTTCTATATTAAACATAATTTTGAATACTTTCGGTAATATATTCAAGCTTACTTCTTTCGGTGAGTCGCACGGACCTGCTATAGGAGGAGTTATTGACGGTTGCCCTGCAGGGTTATCGGTTGATCTGGAATTTATTCAATATGAACTCGACAGACGTCGCCCGGGACAATCATCGCTGACAACTCCACGCAAGGAGGCCGACAAAGTTGAGTTTCTTTCCGGCATCTATGAAGGTAAAACAACCGGCACTTCTATAGGCTTTATAATAAGGAATGAGAATCAGCACTCTGAAGATTACAATGATATAAAGTATGTTTTCCGCCCTTCTCATGCAGATTATACATATCAGGCAAAATACGGTATACGCGATCCTCGGGGCGGAGGGCGCAGTTCTGCGCGAGAAACTGCATCGCGTTGCGTAGCCGGAGCTATTGCAAAACTGTTTCTTAAACAAAAAAACATCACTGTTCAGGCATATACCTCACAAGTTGGAAATATCCGCTTGGATGGCTCTTATAAAAATTATGACCTGAACATAACCGAAACGAACGCCGTTCGATGTCCTGATTCTCAAAAAGCATCAGAAATGGAAGAACTGATAAAAACGGTAAAATCCGAAGGTGATTCCGTCGGAGGAGTTATCTGTTGCGTTATAAAAGGCGTTCCACCCGGAATAGGCGAGCCGGTTTTCGGCAAGTTGCATGCCGCTTTGGGGGCAGCAATGTTAAGCATAAACGCCGCTAAAGGTTTCGATTATGGTGATGGGTTCGATTCACCGCAATACAAAGGGTCTGAGCATAACGATGAATTTTTTGATAATAACGGAAAGATCGATATCCGCACTAATTATTCCGGCGGTATACAGGGAGGAATCTCTAACGGACAGGATATTTATTTTCGTGTAGCGTTCAAAGCCGTGGCAACACTGCTGCGCGAACAAAATACCGTAGATATGGACGGTAATGAAACCGGATTAAAAGCAAAAGGACGTCACGACCCGTGCGTCCTCCCGCGTGCAGTCCCCATCGTTGAAGCGATGGCTGCGATAACTATTCTGGACTATTTATTGCTTTCCGAGGCAAAATAACCATTCCGTCAATACCGAGACGCTGCGTAGGGAAAGTCACAATCATTCCTCTTTCAGGCTTTGTTTCAGGCAGGATGGCAAACGGTTTCGGTTGCTCTTCGCCGGAACGTTTTTCCACATAAGGTTTATTAAGAATATCAGCCAATGCTCTGCCAAGCAGAGGATCATCCTCATCACCGAAAGGCTTCAGGTCGTACCGATATTCGTCCGCAATTATATTCGGTGCAAGTCCGTTGATAAACCATCCTCCGTCAATACCGGCAAACCGGTATACCATAATATACATACCCCAATTAGAAAAATTAGAATAATAACTTTTGTATTCATCGCCATACATTTCTTTGGGAGAAAGCAAAACTCCTCCACAATATTTCCCCATAGTAGTACCTCCTATCTGAATAAGTTTAAGTCGAGATTTCAAACCAACGATTGTTGCTTCCGAGGCTGAGGCTGTCATATCGCTCGTCAGTATGTAAAGTCGTTTCAGATCCATATTTACTGACAATGTATCAATAAAAAGTTCATTCGGAGCTATACCGTTGCTTTCCAAGTATGCGCCATAAAGCCTGTTGTATTCATGTACTATGTAGATATGCTTGTTCCTGACGTCTGTCTCGGGAGCTAAGATACTGCTAAGCACCTGCGCTGTTTGAGCATATCCTCCGGAGTTATAACGCAAATCGAGAACTACTTCACTCACTCCCGATGATTTGAATTCCGTGAAAATACGTATCAATTCTTTTTCCGACTCAATCTGATAACCTGTATAGCAAAGATATCCTATTTTTTTTCCTTCCTTCTCTATAATTCTATATGCGTTAATAGGATCTTCGTACATTTGAACGGCAGTGAGATGCTTTGTTTCCGGTAAAATATCAATTGTTGTCATTTCATTATTCATCACTCCGCATCTCAAACTAAGAGACGATGATTCAACAAGTGAAGCATAATTATCGACAGTTATCTTTCGGCCGTTCATCTCCACAATTATATCGCCGCGCTTTAATCCGGTATTATACGCCGGTGAACCGGGTACAACATATAATATAACGGCAATAACCTCATTGTTATTTGCAAAAGGATACTTGTAGAAGCTAAGGTTATATCCGTATGTAGTTGCTATGTTATTGGCAATATTGAACAGTCCGTCAATATCATTTGTAAGTCCTGACCATTTATCATCCTTATATTTAAATGTATCAAAAAACTTCCAATGATCATTATTCGATTCTAAAACATCACGCTTATCATAGCTGTTCCAGTTAGTCTCGGATTCCCAGAGATAATATGAAGATACAGCATCTACAATAAACTTATTAGTCCTGCCTGTTACAGATAAATCATTTGAGATAAAACCCGGAACACTGTCAGCAACAGACCCTTCAGTACAACCTGATACCGCTAATACCAATAAAACTCCTAAATAACAAAATAAACGTTTCATAAAACTTAATTTAATTGAAAATTGAGAATGAAATTCTTAATTCTTAATTCTTAACTATATTCGTAACGCTAAGCTATTCATGATGATAAGGCTCCCCACGCAATATCGTCATAGCGCGATAAAGTTGTTCCGCAAAAATCGGGCGTATCATCTGATGCGAAAATGTCATCTTACTCAAAGATATCTTCTCCGGAGCTTTTGCATACACTTCATCACTGAATCCGTAGGGTCCTCCAATAACAAAAACAAGCCTTTTCGGCACTGTTTGCATCTTCTTGTCAATATATAAGGCAAACTCTTTCGAGGTAAACTCTTTCCCCTGTTCGTCAAGCAACACACAACAATCGCCTGCCTGCAAAAATTTTAAAATCATTAATCCCTCCTGTTCTTTTTGTTGCGACTCCGATATATTTTTTGTGTTTTTGATATCGGGAATAACCTCTGTTTCAAACGGGATATAATGCTTCAAACGCCCTGTATAATCACCCAATGCATTATTCCAGTTTCCTGCATCAGTCTTTCCCACAACAAGTAAAACAATCTTCATTTTTTTATAAATCCGGGAGGTATATATTCAATAAAACATCACCTCGCAATAATTAAAATTTTACATCCAAATATGTCACCTCTTTGAAAAAAATCGACGAAATAAAGCGTAAAAATAAGCATGAAAAATGGATTTATGACATTTTTTACACTTTTTATAGCTCATTTTCGGAAAAAACATCTACTTTTGCCTTATTATGCAAACAAAAATGGGGGTTATAATTATGAGCAGATTAGTATTTTTTATAGCTTTTGCACTGTCGGCGCTGACAATTCAGGCTGCCGATATAACGCCGGTTTCTAATGCGATCAAAGCCGGTAACGCTGATATTCTTAAAGATAAAATGGCGGTAGAAGTAGACATTGTTGTTCCCGGGACATCAAAAAAATGTTCGGGGAGTGATGCAACGGCAATACTTAAGTCTTTTTTTCAGGCAAACAAACCGACCGGTTTTACGGTTGCACATCACGCCGATAAAAACGATTCCGGTTTTTTTGTCGGCAAACTGGCAACCGAAAGCAAGGAGTTTCGAGTAAATATTACTTATGTAGCAAAAGACGGAAATATGCTTATAACCGTTTTAAGGATTGAGTAAATACGATATAATAACGACTATGAATGAAGTAAAAAACTGTGACGAATTAATTGACGAGTTGATAAACCTTGCTTTTACCGAAGATATAGGCGACGGAGACCATACTACATTATGCTGTATTCCGCCTGAGGAGACAGGCATGAGCCGCCTGATTATAAAAGATGTCGGTATCCTTGCCGGCATTGAGATTGCCGAACAAATATTCAATCGCTTCGACCCTTCAATGAAAATGGAAATATTCATCCGCGACGGAGCCGAAGTGAAGAATGGCGATATAGCTTTTACCATCGAAGGAAAGGTCCGGTCGATCCTCCAAACGGAGCGCCTTGTACTGAACGTGATGCAGCGCATGAGCGGAATAGCCACGACAACACGTCGTTATGCTAAAGCCTTGGAAGGAACAAACACGCGAGTACTTGACACGAGGAAAACGACACCCGGCATGCGTATGCTCGAAAAAGAAGCCGTACGTATCGGTGGAGGCGTTAATCACCGCATCGGACTATTCGACATGATACTTCTTAAAGATAACCACGT
>JGI994J12354_10001501_pt1 | contig 23517 bp, 23 predicted proteins | sample IntmicLarv3ML3BL_FD_12354 | JGI IMG/M metagenome (IMG submission 12354) | reverse complement strand
ATGCTCCACTACATGCCGCAGACCTGGACCAGCGACAACACCGACCCCGTGGACCGTCTGCGCATCCAATATGGCACGTCGATCTGCTACCCGGTTTCCAGCATGGGCGCGCATGTGTCGAAGATCCCCGACAAGGGGCGCGTGACCTCGCTGCAATACCGCGCGGACATCGCCATGGCGGGCACGTTCGGCTATGAGCTCGACCCCACCAAGCTTTCGGACGACGACATTGAGCTGATGGAAGAAATCAACGAGCAGGTGAAGGAATGGCAGCCGCTGATCTATAACGGTGATTTTTACCGCCTGAACAGCCCGTTTGAAGGGCAATTCACCGCGTGGATGTTTGTTGCGCCGGACAAAAGCGAGGCGCTGGTGCAGTGCTTCACCATGCTGGCGGAGCCGAATTCCTGGGACCTGCGGGTGTACCCCAAGGGGCTTGACCCGGCGGCTCTTTATGAAATCGAGGACTGGGGCGTGGAGCTGCACGGCGACACCCTCATGAACGCGGGGCTGCGCATGCAGATATTCAACTGGGATTTCAACAGCCGCAACATCTATATAAAGAGGGTTGACTAATATGAAAATCAGTGTCAGCAGTTATGGCTTTACGCGGCAGGACAAGGGCTTTTTTGAGGCGCTCGCGCTGGCAAAATCGCTCGGCTTTGACGGCATTGAGTTCGTCGATCTGCCGGATGTGGATACTGCAAAACAGCTCAGGGACGAAAGCGAACGCATCGGCATGCCCATCGTTTGCTATTGCGCGCCGGCGGAGTTTCTGCAGAAAGATTTACAGGAAGAAATCGTGCTCCTGCGTGGGCAAGTGGAGATCGCAAGGGCGCTCGGCTGCAAGATGATGCGGCACGACGCCTCGGAGGGCTATGCCGCCGAAGAAGCAAAAACCAAGGGCTTTGAGCAGGCGTTGCCCGTGCTGGCGGAGGGCTGCCGCGCGGTGACGGAGTATGCGGCGGAGCAGGGGATTGCGACCATGGTGGAAAATCACGGCTTCTTTTGTCAGGATAGCGGGCGCATCGCGCGGCTGGTGGGCGCTGTGGGGCACGCGAACTTTGGTGCGCTGGTGGATATCGGCAACTTTGCCTGCGCGGACGAGGACCCGGCTGTGGCTGTGGGCAATCTCGCCGCCATGGCGCGGCATGTGCACGCGAAGGATTTCCACTTCAAGCCCGGTACGGACGACGACCCCGGCGAGGGCTGGTTCCGCAGCAGGGAAGGCAATTTTTTGCGCGGCGCGATTCTTGGGCACGGCAATATCCCGGTGTGGCAGTGCTTGGAAAATCTGCAGCGCACGGGCTATGATGGCTGGGTGACGCTCGAGTTCGAGGGGATTGAAGATTGCATTCCGGCGCTGCGCATGGGCAAGGCGAATCTGGAAGCGATGCTTGCGAAAATCTGACGAACAAGCAAATAAAAAACAGGAGGCCGGACTCAATCCAGTCTCCTGATATTTTTTTGTGTGCCGCCGCACGAGTTACCGCCCATACTCTGCAAGCGGCTTCCAGTCAAGTTCAGCCTCTTGGCCATCTCCTCTAAGTTCATTGCCTAGCCGGTCATATTCCTCTTTGCTAATATGACCGCCCACTCCATCAACACGATTGTGGTAGTAATACTCATCACTCACCACATCGCTGTTCAGGAATATCTGAGACGCAAGCGTTCCATCTTCAAACCGATAGTATTTGTTCCCTTCATCAGCAACAATAACCAGCGTGCCATTGTTGTACAAAGTGGAGAGGTAATCGCCAAGACTTTGCAGCTGCACCGCAATACCGTTGCGAACGGTATAAATTTCAAGAATATCATGCTCATTGCCAAAATTGTCATGACCAAGCAAAAATTCTTTTGTTCCGTTTCCATCGATGTCATGCAAGGCGTAATCCAAATCGCGCCAAACAATTTCATGATAATTGTCCGTGAAAAGAAACAGATCAAGATCGGGGAGCATTTGAAAGCCCTTCGCAAAATCCTTTTTGAATTGTGCAACGTCGCGCATCGCATTGCTAAAATATTCATAATTTTGCGCAAGAGTAAGTGCATAATATGCTTTTGCTACATAGGAATACGGGTCATTGAAACGGGTTCGGATGGCGGCTGTTCCCAGCCCCGGCAGTTTATTGCACGAGGCAGCGCATAGAACGAATAGGATACTTAGCAGTGCGGCAAGCATTCTTTTCATGAACCGGCCCTCAAAATCGCAATTGATAGTTGCGTTACCGCATCAAATGCACCATAATCGCCTTGTGCGCATGCAAACGGTTTTCCGCCTGGTCAAAGATCGTGTTCGCGTGGGCTTCAAAGATATCATACGTGATTTCTTCGCCCTTGTGGGCGGGCAAATCGTGCAGCACCATAGCGTTCGGCGCCGCTGCGTCAAGCACCACCTGGTTGATTTGATACCCATCGAAGGCGACCTTGCGCGCCTCGGCCTCGGCCTCCTGCCCCATGGACGCCCAAACGTCCGTATAGAGCACATCGGCGCCCGCCGCCATGTCCATCACGGAATCGGCGCATGCAAAATCGCCAATGGTGTTGGCCCACGCCATGATGCCAGCGTCCGGCTGGTAGTCCGCCGGGCACGCGATGCGCACCTTCATGCCAGTTTTGATGCAGCCGACGATGAGCGAATTCGCCACGTTATTGCCGTCGCCGACATAGCAGAGGGTCTTGCCCTCCAGCGTGCCCCGGTGCTCCTGAATTGTGAGGAGGTCCGCGATGATCTGGCAGGGGTGCGAAAAATCTGTCAGCGCGTTGATCACGGGGATGGTGCTCCACTTGGCGAGGGTATCCACCATTTCCTGGGAAAACGTGCGGATAATGATGCCGTCGAGGTAGCGCGAGAGCACGCGCGCGGTGTCCTCCACGGGTTCGCCGCGGCCCAGCTGCAGGTCGTTGCCGCTCAAAAACAGCGCGGAGCCGCCCAGGTCGTACATCCCGACCTCAAACGAAACCCGCGTGCGGGTGGATGGTTTTTCAAAAATCATGCCCAGGGTTTTGCCTTCCAGCAAGGGGTGTGCTTCCCGGTTATGCTTCATTTCTTTTAGTTCCGCCGCCAGAGCCAGCAGCGAAAGCAGTTCTTCTTTTGAATAGTTTGACAGCAGCAAAAAATCTTTTTTCATGATGACCGACCTTTCAAGCTTGCGAAATATTCTCCATAGCTGCTCATACAAGTGTTATATTATAGCATTTTTTTGCAGAAAGGTCAACCCTTTTGGCGATATCCACTGATATTTTTCTTTATTGGCAATATAACTGCTGCATATGACAGATTATACCATCCACGTGTTCGCGTTGAACATCTGCCAGCCGCACAAAAACAGCACGTCCGCGCCGGGCGCAAATGTGACATATTCCGGCAGCGCACGGGCATTGATATAGCGCAGGTCAATCAGCGTCACGCGGCGGTAGTTCGGCAGCAGCAGCGGGGCGATGCTGCTTCCAAAAGAGTCCCTGAAAACATAAAGCTCGTGGTCATTTTCGGCATCAGGGTTTTCGAGCGTAACCAGTGCCTGCGCCCCGTTAAAAAACACATCGTATGGGTCGCGCCCCGCGATTTTTTCCGCGTGATACATTGCCCCCGGCACAAAACCCCCGGCCTTTGCATCAAAATATTGCACGGCGGCTTCATCTATTCCACTGCTGCTGAGAATGGTCATGCGGTCCGGCGCAAGCGGCAACGCCAGCTGCCCGGTATACACGCCGTGGAATTCGCCGAGTTTGCGGGGCGTGAATGCCCAGTGCGGCGCAAAGCCCATGGCACTGCCCAGCGCCTCCGTCACCGGCTGCAATTGCGATTGATCCCAGTGCAAATCCGTGCGGTAAAAGCTGTTCAGCGATAGCGCGGGCACAAGGTCGATCTCGGTCAAGTCAGCCAAAATGGGCGCTGTGAGTTCGCGCAGGCGCTTTGGGTCAAGCCCCGGAAATTTTTTGCCGGCGTAAACGCTTTTGTCCGGGATTACCGCATAAAATACCCGCTGTTCGCTGTAATTTTCCGCCAGTTTGGCGATGAGATTTGCGCAGCGCAGGGCGGCGGTTTCATCCAGCGGCTCAAATTTGCCCGCATGACCTTCGTAAAAATACAGCCCGTCCTTGTCGGTTTGCCCCATCAAATAGAGCGTTGTGAATGCCCGCAGGCTGCGAAATTCATCACGCAGCGGGAATTTATCCGCCAGATAACTCTCAAACTTTTGCATCCAGCGCCCGTCCTGCAGGTCGCTCCACGCGGGCGGCGGGGCGGGCTTGCGGCGTTCGCTTTGCAGTACCTCCGGCGAGGGGAGCACCACAAGCGCCAGCAGCCCCGCGCCCAGGGCGAGGCAAAATAATATCGTGATGAGCAGGGACGCTTTTTTCATTACAACAGTCCCCCTAAAATCTAAAATAAATGAACGGGTTGAACGAGCCGTCTACCAAATATGCGGTGATGATCGCCAGCAGGATTGCCAAGCCCAGCAGCATGAGCACCGTGAAAGTACGCGGTGCGGCTGTGCGCAATTTTTTTGCCAGTTTGGCGGGCAGGGGCGTCGCGCCGAGGATGCCGATGACCAGCGGAATGGCGTAGCTGCGCAGATAATACAGGGCGGTTTGGTCCATGCCGGCCGCGAAGCCGAAGAGCGCGCGATAAATTGCGCCCGCGTCGGCAAGGCGCACGGAATCGAAGAGCACGAAGCCCATCGCCACCGCCAGCAGGCCGTAGATATGCTGCAAGACGCGGGGCCATTTTTTCTGCCGCCCGCGCAGCACGAATTTCTCAAACAGCAGCAGCACGCCGTAGTACAAACCCCAAATCATAAAATTCCAGTTTGCGCCGTGCCAAAAACCGGTCAGCGCCCAAACAATCATGATGTTCAGGCAATAACGCGCCGCCCCCACGCGGTTGCCGCCGAGGGGGATGTACACGTAATCGCGGAACCAGCTGCCGAGTGTCATGTGCCAGCGCCGCCAGAATTCCGCCACGCTCCGCGCGGTATAGGGATAGTCGAAATTCTCCGGAAAACGCAGTCCCAGCATGCGCCCCATGCCGATCGCCATGTCGCTGTAGCCCGAAAAATCGAAGTAGATGTGCAGGGTAAAGGCAAGCAGATACATCCATGCGGCGAGTGCGTTGGGCTGCCCGCGCGTCAGCTCCGCCAGCTGCCCGAGTGTGTTCGCCAGCAGCACTTTTTTCGCCATGCCGATGCAAAAACGCTCTACGCCGCGCGCAAACTCGTCGATGCTGTGCGTACGGCGATTGAGCGCCTGCTCAACATCAGAATAGCGCACAATTGGCCCGGCAATCAGCTGCGGAAAGAGCGTGATATAGGTCGCCAGTGTGAAGAAATTGCGCTGCGCCGGGATGCTGCCCCGCTGCAAATCAATCGTATAACTGAGCACCTGAAAGGTATAAAAACTGATGCCGATGGGCAGCGCCAGCCGCAGGGGATTGAGGTGCAGATTCGTCAGAATAAAGTCGGTGTATTTGAAAAACAGCAGCGCGCCCAGGCTCACGCAGCAGGAAATAACAAACAATAGTTTGCCCGCCCGCTTGCCGCGAAATTTCTCGATGCCGAACCCGAACAGCCACGCGGCGGCGCACTGCGCCAGCATCAGCAGGACATAGCGCGGCTCACCAACGGCATAAAAAACAAGGCTCGCCCCCAGCAACCAGAGATTGCGGAAGGCGGGCGAGCCGTTCGGCATCGGCAGGATGAAATACAGCGCCAGCGCCAGCGGCAAAAAGCCAAACAGGAAGGCGACGCTTGAAAATAACATGGCGAAACCTGCTTTTAGAAGAGGATGGGGGCGTCGTCGCCGCCGATGATGTCGCCGGCACTGGTGTCGTGGGCGTAGAACACATCAGGGCTGCCGGTGTTGTCGTCACTGACAGTTTTGAGAGCTTCGATCAAAGCATTTGTATTTTCTGTAGTGCCAACAGCAAGCAGAACATAGCTGCCGGATTCCACAACGACAGACTGCTCCGGGAAAACGCAGATCCATTTGCCGGAATCATAGCCCTCAGCGATGAGTTTTTTCACCTCAGCTGCTGCCGCTGCGTCTTTGCATTTGACGAGCACATTGCTCTGCGCAATGGAAGAAATCGCTGCTGCGGATTCACTGGCGGAGTCAACAAATTTCTCGAATTCGTCTGCCGTCAGGCCAAGCGTGCCCGGCGCGGTTTCCGCCGTCACTTCGCTGTCAAACGCCATGCCGAAGTCTGCGGCGGCGGTTTCTTTCAACTGCGCGAGGAGCTCCTGCGGGGTGCCCTCCAGGGTGTCTTTTGCCCCGGTTCCGCAGGCGGCACAGCCCAAAAGCAGCATGATTGCCGCTGCGAGACAAAGCGCTTTTTTCATAAATAAAACCCTCTTTCACATGTAATTCTGCACTTGTTTCTGTGATTATTATAGCACAATTGTGTGAATTTACAAGAGATTTTGTGGTAAACCGGTGTGTACAATCACGCTAAAAAAACATGCCAGAAAAATAAGTGACCGTGTTTGCACCGTTGATATATTTGAGCCCGGTTGCTTCCTCTACCTTTGAGACATTCATTCCGTAGGCCTCCAGCGAGGTGATGGCCCGCTGCGGAAAACGGCATGGCTCCTGCGTTTGCACCGCGCAGCGCTCGCACAAAAAGCAGCCGCCCGCACCCAAAACCAGCACGTTTTGCCCCAAAAATCCCCTTGCTTTTTCCGCGATTTCGAGCGTGATTTCGTTGTGCAGCTGCTTGCCGCGCGTCATGCCCTCAAAGTCATAGGAATCCTCAAGGTTGTGAATTGTTTGCCACATTACGGCGGTTTTGTGCGTTTTTATGTGCCGAATCAGCTCGGAAATTTCGCCCACATGCGGCGGGCAGGTGTAGTTTTTGCCGTAGCGGCCGCATGCATTTTGCTTGCAGAGGACAAGAAATGTTTCCGAAAAGCTCAGCCGTTCGGTTGCGGTTTGCGCCGCGTGGTGCGCCCCGAAATCGAGACATAACTTCACAAAATCCATCATTCAAACCCCAAATAATCCATAAAATATTGGTTAAACTCAGGCTGCGCGGCCAAGTTAACTGTTTGCGCTGCCAGAATTTCTTCAATTTCGTGCCGCGCGCCCGGTGTCCGCAGCAGCTGTGCCGCGCCGCCGAGCGAGGCGTTGCCCAGTGCCGCCGTTTTCTCCCGCAGGGCCTCCGGCAGCAGCCCGATTTCTACCGCGCTTTGCGCATTGAGCGCCTTGCCGAAGCCGCCGCAGAGGTAAACCGCGCCGAGTTCAGGCTGCCCGGCAAGGTGCAGGAGCAGCTCAATTCCCGTGCGTACGGCCGATTTTGCCAACTGAATTTCGCGGATATTTTGCTGCGTCAGCGGGCTGGTTTCATCCAGCAGCAGGCCGGTTTCGTCAATCGCGCCCTCGCGCAGCAACCGTGCGGTGAGGTCGAGCAGCTCGGAGCCGTAGAGATTCGTTTTCATGCCCTCAAACGCGGGGCCGGCTGCCGTCGCCGTGCACAATAGCTTGTCTGCATGGCGCAGGGCAATCTCGCCGTTTGTGCCCAAATCCACCAGCAAAAATGCTGGCAAAAAAGCGGATTTCTGCGGCGCGTGAAGCAGTGCCGAAACGATGTCGCCGCCCACAAAAGCGGAAATCCACGGCACGATGAACACCGGGCAGGCAATCGCTCCGCCAAAGAGAACGCCCCATGTATAAGGGTTTCGCAGCGCTGTGCCCGGCTCAAACGGATGCACGCCGAGGCAGGCGCAGTCGTAGCCCAGCAGCAGATAAATCATCGTTGTGTTGCCGGAAATCACGGCGTCAATCACCTGATCAGGGCGCACCGAAACTGCCTGCAAAAGCTCCTCTGCTTGTATAAAAATGGCATCGCAAATCAATCTGCGCAGCTCGCCTGCGTGCTCTTTGCTTGCGAAAATCCGGGAAATCACGTCTGCGCCAAAGGCTCGCTGCGGATTCTCAAACCCGGCCTTCCACACGGATTTTCCGCTCGCAAGATCAATCAGTTCTATTGCAATAGTGGTCGTTCCAAGGTCAATCGCGAGGCCAAAACCATCGCGCGGTTCAGCGCGTTCGGTCGCGGGCTGGTAATCGTCAGCAATCTGCATTTGCCTGTGCACGGGTAATTTGACGGCGCAATTGTGCGCGAGTGTCACATCGCAGGCAAGCTGCGTTTGCCCGTCAACTTCCACGGCGCACTTGCCGCAGGTGCCGCTGCCGTTGCAATCGGCGGAGATAGCAAACCCCTGCCCACGCAAAAAACGGAGCAAATTTGTGCCCGGTTCGGCCTGAAAAACCCGGCCGTCAATGGTGATATTGAGTAGATTAAGCATAAAAATCCTTCACGGCGGCAAAAAACGCGTCGATATTTTCCAGCGGCGCCTGCGGGGGGATGTCGCAGCCGGAGGAGACGATGAAGTTGCCGTGCTTGCTGCAGCGTTCGAGCAATTCCAGCGTCGCCGCACGCACGCTTTCGGGCGTGCCGCCGCGCAGCAGCCCCGCCGGGTCGAGGTTGCCCATCACGGGATATTCCGCCGGAACGAGCCGCAGCACCTCCGCCATGTCGACCGCGTTGCCGAAGTGGAAGGCGCTTGCCCCGGTTGCGAGGATGCTCTCCATCAGCGGGATCGTGTTGCCGCAGTTGTGATAGATCACCGCGAATTCCGGCGCTTCAACCGCCTGAATAATTTGCCGCACATAGGGGGTGGAAAATTCGGCGATCAGCGGCGGAGAAAGCAGACCCGCCGCAGGCTCTGCCATGAGCAGACCGTCGGCTCCGGCATCGCGCAGGGCACGGTTATATTCCGCCAAAAACACCGCTGATTTTGTCAGAACGGCATGCACGAGCGTCGGTTCGGTGTAGCACATCACCATGATTTCGCTCATGCCGAGCAGCCGCCCCGCCAGCGAAAACGGCCCGATGGAGCCCGCGAAAATGGGCTGTTTAATCAGCTTGCGTGCCTCTTGAATCGCCAAGATGTATTCGCCCGTGCGTGCCGCGCCAACTTGAGGAACGAGCAAGATTTCCGGGTCGCCGTCCTCGTCCAAAATGGGGGCGGTGACGGCGGGCACCTCGCCCTCGCCAAAGCGCACAGGGCTGTCAAACGCCTCCGCCTCAACGGAAAGGTCCATCAGGCTCACGGAGGCGAGCAGGTCATACCGCTCCGCGATGGCCTGCATGCACAGCGCCTGTTTTGCGCCGCTGCGCACCAGCTCGCCCACGGGGATATCAATGAGCTGCACCCCGGGGAAGGACAAAATCGGCATCGCCTTGTGCAGCGAGGATGCGGTTTTGAGCCACTGTTTTGTGTTCATATCGACGCCTTTCTATGCCGCGTTTTTTGCAAGAAGCGCCGCTTTTGCGGCCGCGGCGGCACTGGCGGCGTCTGCGGAATAAATGTCCGCGCCGATGCTTTGGCAGAAGGTTTCCGTCACCGGCGCGCCGCCCACCATGATGACCGCATCCTTGCGGATGCCCGCTTCCTCAAAGGCTTTCACTGTGTTTTCCATCTCGCCCATGGTGGTGGTCAGCAGGGCAGAAAGCAGCACGAGATCGGCGTTTTCCGCCTGGAAGGTCGCGAGGAACTGCTCGGGCGAAACGTCAACGCCGAGGTCGATGACTTCGATGCCCTTGCCCTCGAGCATCATCCGCACGAGGTTTTTGCCGATGTCGTGCAAATCGCCCTTTACCGTGCCGATGACCGCCTTGCCCAGCGCCTGCGCGCCCTCTTCGGCAAGATATGGCTTGAGCACGGCGCTGCCCATGTTCATCGCGCGGGCGGCAATGAGCACCTCGGGCACAAACACCTCGTTCTTTGAGAACTTTGCGGCAATCACATCCATGCCGGGCATCAGGCCGTTTTGCAGGATTTCGCTGGCGGAAAGCCCTTCCGCGAGGGCCTGTTCCACCAGCTCTTTGACGAGCTTTGCCTTGCCCTTTTGCAGATTTTCCGAAATTTCAGTTAACATTGGATTCATGTGTAAACTCCTTCGTTCATCCAAATTTGGTTCATTAGTTCATAGCGCTCCAGCGGCAGGCCGGTATACGCGCAGTTTGACGTGCAAAAAACATAGCCCGCGCCGCGTGCCATGCCGTCCCGCAGGCTGCGGCGGATATCGGCCTCGCATTCCTCCTGCGTGCCGGTTTGCAGCAGTGCGCAGTTCACGTTGCCGCACATGGCGATTTTGTCCCCCCAGTCGCGGCTCACCCCGGCAAGATCCACGCCGCCTTGTGGGTCAAGGGAATGCAGGGCATCCGCGCCGCTTTCCACGAGCATGTCGATGATGGGCATGATGTTGCCGTCGGTGTGTTTGATGGCGAAAAAGCCCAGGTCATGATAGGCCGCAATGGTTTCCTTTAAATAGGGCGCGATGAATTCGGCGAACATCTCCCGGCTGAAAAACGGGTTGGTGTTGAAGCAATAATCCGAGCACAGGCAAAAGCCGTCGAGCAATCCCGGGTGGTGCGCCGCCATTTTTTCAGCAAACGCAATGCTATCTGCCATGTGCTGCTTGGCCTCTTTATGCAGCCCCTCGCCGTCTTCATAAAGCCGCTCGGTGAACGCCATCATCTCATTGCCGTCGGGGATGCTGAAGGTGGGGTCGCCGTGCGACATGATGGCAAATTCGCCGCCGCTTTTTTCGCGGATGAGCTCCATGATGCGCACAACGGAATCAAAATCCCCGGGGTTCACGTGCAGCAGCATCGCGCTGTGGTTGTAGGTTTGCATGACTTTGACGCTGAGATCCGCCTGGTCGTCGAGGTGCAAATGCCGCTCCTTCGGCGACATTTGGTTCCACTGATGATAAGCCCGCTGGCCCGGATGCACCCGCCCGAAGGCCTCCATGGTGAGGAAAAACTCCAGCTCAAAGGTGGGCACGCGCCCGGGCACGGGTTCGCGCCGCAGGGTTTTGATGAAGCGTTCGCGTTCGGTCATGTTAAAGTCCTCCCTCAATTGATTCTTCTTCTTCCAGCCCAAAAGCGATGCGGCTCGTGCGCTCATTCTCTGTAAGCAGTAACTGCACCTGTTCCGAGTGTTTTGATAACGCTGCGTCTGTGCCAGCCGGTGCGAAGGTCGCAGCTTCCTCCAGCCGCCCAAGTTTGAGGAGCATATAAAAACGCAGGGTCTCCGGCATGCCGCAATTCAGGTTGAGCAGTTCTTGATATGCGTTGACGCAAGTGGTGGTGCGCTCAAGGAAGGGTATCAGCTCCGACCGGATTACACCGGAAATGGAATCAACTGCGGCTGATATCGTCTGGGGACACGCCCGAAAAAGGGTTTGAGCGCCAACTTTGACCACAACCGTTTCTTTGCAATTGCCGTCAAGACTCCAATCCAATTCGGCGTGGGAAAGAACTTGCAGATCATACGGCTCGTGCTCCGCCACCAGCTCTTTTGATAAACTGACGTTCATGCAAAGCGGTTTGAGCCCGAAAAACACTTGGCAAACATGATCCGTCATGCGGAACGAAAGCGATTGATACAGTTCGCCGGCAACACGCCAAAAGCGCTTGTTATAATACTGAAACCCAAGGGGGTAAAGGAGTTCCTGGAGTCTAACCAGACATAATATTCTGGCTTTGTCGTCCATGAAGCTGCGTTTCAACTCCTTTTTATCAAGCGGCAGCTGAAAGGCTTTACGGCTTTTTCGTTCATTTTCTGCAAGGAGCGGTTGCACCTGTTCGGGGTGTTTTGTCAATTCAATGGCTGCTTCAATGGGCGCTAAGCTGGCTATTTGCCGCTGCATTGCTTTTTCTTCACCAAACATTTTCAGTTCCAGCGGCCAACCTCTTTGATGCACGTCTTCCATGACTTTTTTGTGTGCTAATTTTAGGTTTTGCGCTTCTTCCAGTCTGCCCAGCTTAAGCAGTATGTGAAAACGCTCATCTTGAAAATACCAAACCTCATGTTCAAATGATTCGCCAAAGTCTTCTTTTGCCAAAGAATATTTCTGCTGGTGCTGATAAAGGCGATGTATCTCATCATAGGCATCGAGGCAACTTGTGGTATGCTCAAAAAAGGGGATGAGCCGCGATTGCATTACATCGGCAATGGAGTCAATGGCGACGGGAATTGTTTCCGGTTGGTTTTTGAAAAAAGACCAGTTGGTTTCTGTTAAGGAAAGGATGTCCAGACTATTTCGTTCGCCATCAGCCGCAAGCTGTTCTGCCGGGTTCAACCCCATGCAAAGCGGCAGCACATCAAACGTGATGAACTTGAAGCCCCATGGGGACAAACCGAACGAAAGCGCCTGATACATCTCACCGGCAACACGCCAGTAACGATTTTTGTGCCGATGAAAACCAAGCGGAAGAAACAGTTCATCGCATTTTTCTTTGAATAGCTTTTGCATTGTCATGCAGATTCTCTCCCCTTGATTAAAACTTAAAGATGCGCCTGCAAACCGCAAAAACAGCTATGCCAACGCAGATGAAGCAAGTTGCGCCGGCAACCCATAGCGCGATTTTATCCGTTTTTCGTTTTTCCTGTTCGATTTCCGCTCCGCTCAAGCCTTCTATTTTTTCTGCATGTTTTTTCTCGAAATAAGCCTGAATGAATGGGTATACAACCGCTCCAATCAAGAGCAAAAAGCCAGGGATCATAAGAACAAGGCGCTCCTGCCAATATTCTCCCAAATCTCGTGGAGGCTTGATAATGGAATAACAAACATCGCACGCCAATCGTGCCAGCACATAAGCAAGCATATATCTAACAAAATTCTTTTGTTTTTCGCTCATGCGTTTTTTATTCTCGGTCACTCAAAACTCCTCCCGCATCCGCTTCGTATAATAGCACACATTCTCCCACTTCGCCCCCGGCGGAATGCGGTGGTCGGGGCAGGGGATATAGCCGCCCAAGGCGATGAGCGGACGCAGGCGTTCGATCTCTGCGTCAACGGCGGCAAAATCCTCGGCAAACACGTTTTTGTTCATGCCGCCAACGCCGCGCAGCTCCCTGCCGTATTGCGCGCGCCATGGGGCAATGCTGGCGTTCCATGTGCCCACCTCGATGGGGAACATGGTGTTGATGCCGTTGTTGAGCCAGATGGGCAGCAGGGTATCAATGCAGCCGTCGCAGTCGAGAGAGGCGATGTTGATGCCGTATTGCCGCAGCAGGGTTGTGATGCGCCTATAGTGCGGACCAACCAGCTCCTCAAACACGGAGGGAATCACCAGCGGGCCGTTTTTGAAGCAGATATCCTCCCACATGTGGGCAAAATCGAACATCCCCGGCACACAGTGCGAAAGGCATTCCTCCAAGGTTTGATAGGCCAGATTGGCAGTGGTATCAATGATTTCGGCGTAAAGCTCCTCGTCGTCGGCGTAGATATAGCTGGTGCCGGTCACACCCGCCCAGTCGCGGAATTTTCCATAGAGGCTGCCCGCCCAGATGCCGCGGGGCTTGTCTTCCCGCGCGTTGCCGGCTTCAAAATCACGCCGCAATTGCAGCAACTGCTTTTTGGGCACGCGCGCCGGGTGGGGCTGCAGGCGGGGCAGATAATGCGCCTCCCAGCTTTCGCGGTCCACCAGCAGGTGCTCAATTTCCTGTGCGATGGAAACAGCGCCGTCGCGTTCGAGCTCCACCACGCCGTTGCCGTTGCGCACATGCCGTCTGCCGTCGCCAAAGTCTTTGATCACCTCGCGCGCAAAGCCCGGCCGCAGGTCGGCATGCCCGCCCGCGATGGTGCCCCAATTGAAATCAAAGCCCAGTTTTTCGTCAAGGCTGCGGCAGAACTCGTTGCCGTCACTCCAGCCCTGCGCCGTTTTGCGGCTGATATGCCCTTCCTCCGCCCATTTTTCAAGCGTTTCGTCCCAGTAGCCAAAGTGCACCACGGGCAGCCGGTCATAGGATTCGTAATTCAACGCCGCCATGGCACGTTCTCGGTTGGTCATAATCTTCCCTCACTATTTCGATATCTGAACGCATTATACCATTTGCGGCACGTGTTTTCAATATATAAAACGAAATAAAAACGAATAAAATGATAGTTTGTGATAAATTCCAAATTCGCATATAAGCTCTTTACATTCATAACAATTTCCTGTATACTAAAATATGACCAACCAGCCGGCGGGAAGGAGGGGCGTTCGTTGCGTGATATCAAACACATAGTTGTGCTGCTGTTCCTGACGCTTGTCGTGTTTTGGCTGGGCTCCGTTATGCGGCGCGTGATGCAGCGTGGCATCCGGGGCGGCGCGTTTGCCTGCGGCGCGGCGCTTGCGGGGTGGCTGCTGCTGCGGGTCATCAAATTCCAGCTGCCGTACGGCACGGTCAGCCGGTACTGCTGGTACGGCTACTACGCGTTTTTGCTGGCACTGCCCCTGATTATGGTGTGGCTAGCGTTCCATGTGGGCAAAGAGGGCAGGAAAAATGGGCCGTTTGTGCCGTTTGCCGTGCTCAATGCGCTGCTGTTTTTGTTGGTGCTTTCCAATGATTTTCATCAGCTTGTCTTCACCTTCCCGGCGGGGGATTTCTCCGAAACACGCTATGGCTACGGCGCGGGGTATTATCTTGTGTTTGCGGTTATCGTGGCGGAGGCGTTTTTTTCTTTGGCGGTGCTGCTGGTGAAAAGCCTGCGCAATTCCCGCCGCCGCAGCTTTTGGATATTGCTGCCGCTGGCTATTTTGCCTTTGATTTACAGCATTGCGTATATTTTGCGCGTTCCGGTCGTGGTGGGCAGCGATCTTGCCGTGCTGGTCGGCATCTATGCCGTGATGCTGTTTGAGGCGCTGATGCACAGCGGCCTTGTGCCGGTGAACACGAAATACAAGGCGTTGTTTGCCCGTTCCTCCCTGCAAATGCAGATTGCGGACAAAACCGGGGCCGTACGCCTGTTTTCCGGCGGGGCGGTTTCGCCGCCGGGCGCTGTTACGCAACACCTGAGCGCGCCGGTCAGCGGGGGAGAAATCCGCTGGCAGGAGGACGTGACGCCGCTGCACCGGCTGCAAACGGAGCTGCGGGAGGCCATCGTTCAGCTGGAAAACACCGACCGTGTGCTCGCGCGGGAGGCTGTGCTCAAGCGGCGTTCCCTGCGGGCGCAGGCGCGGGAGGAAATCGTCTGCCGGCTGGAGGCGGAAATATCGGAGAAAAACGCACGGCTTTCGGCGCTGCTGCGCGCCTCGCCCGTGGATACCGTGCAGGCGGCGCTGCTGCTGTGCCACATCAAGCGGCGCTGCAATTTGTTTTTTCACGAGAGCGACGGCGAGGTCGTGCAGGCCGAAACCCTGATGGTGTATCTGGACGAGCTGGCGGAGTTTGCGGCCTACGCAAAGCTGAATGTGCTGACAAATTGCAGCCTCACGGCGGCGCTTTCCGCGCGGCAGGCCACGCTGTTCTACGACTTTTTTTATGCCGCCCTTGCGGCGGAAATCGAGGCGGGGGGCGCTACGGTGCTGGAGCATCTATCGGCGGACAGCAACGGGGTGACTATGCACCTGATGCTTTCCGCACAGGGCGGATGGGCGGAGAATTTACGGGGTTCCGCTGCCGGGGCGGGCGGCCTGATCGCCATGAAAAACCTGGAGGAAAGCGTCGGGGTCACGCTTTCGTTCCCCAAAGGGGGTGCCGGGGGATGATTCTTGCGCTGCGTGCGGCAACGGCCGTTTGCGTGCTGGCACAGTCGGTTGTGCTGGTGATGTATGTCCTGCTGCGGCTGCCGGAACGGAAACGTCTGCCCCGCATCGGATTTGAGGCCGCCGTTTTGGCGGTTGTGATTAGCGTGGATTATGTTATCGGCGAATATATCTGGCAGGCTGCGGTTTTGCCGGTTCTGATGATCTGGCTGCTGCGTGATATCCGGCTGATTGTTCTGTGCCAAAGAGAGCTGCGCACCTCGATTTCCGCCATTTCCATCAAAGAGGGCATGGACGCGCTGCCCGCCGGGCTGCTCTTTGTTGCGCAGGATGGGCGGATTCTGCTCATCAACCGCAAAATGCAGGAGCTGCTGCGGGAAATCGGCGAACACCAGGTGTTCTCTCAGCCTGGGAACTGGGTGCACGAGGCCGGGGGCCGGATGTGGATGTTTGCCCAAAGCAAGATGCTGATTGGAAAAAAATGGTATACGCAGCTGACGGCGACGGATGTGACGGAACAGTGGAGTTTGACGGAGGAGCTGCGGGCAAAAAAGGCGCAGCTTGAGCAGCGCGGGCTGGAGCTCAGTGCGGCACTGAATGAGCTGGACGCCGTTTGCCGCGCGGAGGAGGCCCTGTGGCTGCGCACGCGGGTGCACGATGTGCTCGGCCAGCGCGTGACACTGCTGCTGCGTGCCCTGCGGGAGCAAACGCAGCCCGACACCCAGCTTTCTGCCTTTGCGCATGACCTGCCGCAGCTGCTGCGGGAAAACCGGGACACCGAGGCCGCCGCACGCAGGCTGCAGCGTTTGCAGGAGCTGATGCGGGAAATCGGCGTGACGCTTTCTGTGCAGGGCGGGCTGCCGGATTGCCCCGAAACGGCGGACCTCATTGCCGATATCATCATGGAATGCTCGACCAATGCCGTGCGGCACGGCTTTGCGGCGGAAATTGAGGCGCAAATCGGGCAGGGGATACTCACGGTTGCCAACAACGGGCGGCTGCCCGAGCGGGCGCTTGTGCCGGGGCACGGCATCACAGGCATGCAAAAAAAGCTGGCGGCAACCGGCGGCCGGCTGACCATACAAACCACGGCGCCGTTCACCGTGACGGCGGAATTCCCGGGAGGTAATATAGTTTGATCAACGTATTAATCGTGGACGACCACGAATCCGTGCGGGATACCCTGCGGGAGATGTTCGAGCGCATGGAGGGGTTCCATGTGGCGGGCAGCATCCCCTCGGCGGCGATGGCGGAGCCCTGCTGCCGCCGCTGGCAGCCGGACCTGGTGCTGATGGATGTGTGCACCGAGGGCGGGGCCTCCGGGCTGGAAGCCGCCCGCGCAATCAAGCAGCAATGGCCGCAAATCAAAATCATCGTGATGTCCGGGTTTGACGAGATCACCTATGCGCCCAGGGCCAGGGATATCGGTGCGGAGGGCTTTGTATACAAGCACAGGAGCCTGGAGCAGTTCCGCGAGGCGGTGCAGCAGGTGCTGCGGGGCGAGACCGTGTTTCCGGAGCCGAAAACGCTGCCGCTGCCCAATGGCGACGCCCCCCTGACCGAGCGCGAGATGGAGGTGCTGCGCCTGCTGTGCAAGCCCATGACGACCTCGGAAATTGCCGCGGAGCTGTTCATTGCCGAAAGCACGGTGAAATATCACAAGGCGCAGATGCTGGCAAAAACCGGGTTCACCCGCTCGGTTGACCTTGCGTTTTATATGATCACCAACGGGTGGATCAACCCGCGCTACTAAAAACTTGCAGTTGTTCTAAAATAATTCACGAAAAACAAGGCGAAAACGCAAAAAACTATCCCCCGCGGCTAGTGCAAAATGCGTGAGTTTATGATATAATTAGCATGATAAGTTTTTGAAGGGGATTATATGAGGCGGCAGGAGGCACCGCCATGCGAACAAGAAAAATAAAAAATCGCGGGCTGCTCCTCAGTTTTTGCATTAACATGCTTTGGTTTTCCGAGTGGGGGGTCGCCGCGCTGATTCTTTGGCTGCTGCACTTGTGGCTGAAGGTTCCGCTGTTCATCTCCCTGATTTTGCTTGGCCTTTGGCCGCTGTCCGCGCTGATTACAACGCTGATTCTCAGCAAATTGACGCGCTATGGCGGCATGCCCGCGCCCCGCCAGCAAAACCGCAATCCCTATTCCGCAAGAGACAACGAGGTGTTTCCCGGCGCAATCAATAAAAAATATAAATAAAATAGGCGCTTTTTACAATTGCAGATGAAATGTTCGGCGGGTGGATTGCCATCCACCCCTACAAAAGCGCATGAATCCCATCCCCGCAGGGGCGGATGGTAATCCGCCCGCTTGCAAAAATCAACCAAGCATCTAAAATCACCAAAAATAAAGGGGGTATTCAACCATGAAACGACTCATCGCGTTCCTGTGCGCTCTCCTGCTGCTTGCGGGCCTGTGCGCCGCTTGCGGGAAGGAAACAGAAAACCCCGGAGGAGAAAACGGCACCAAGCCCCAGATCACCAAAGGCGAGGACGCGGCAAAGCTGACGCTCTATACGGACACGAGGCCCCTGCGCATTGTGACGCAGCAAGCCGGCGTCACCGTCACACTGCAAAAGCTGGAGATGGAGCCGAACCTGAGCTTTTTGCGCCCGGTTGACGACGAGTGGGAAGAGACGCTCGAGCCCGGCAGGGAGTACGAGATTGACAAAGAACTGGCGGAGACCATTCCGCAGTATCAGCTGCTGGTTCGGCAGGGCAAAAACATGGCGATTCATTATCTGGCGGACGACCTGAAGGACGGCAAGGAAATCTTTGAGATTGAGCCGAAGCCCTGGGCACCCGCGCCGATTGAGGAATATTCGCCCATGGTGGATTTGTGCCGCGCGGCAGTGACCGCCATGTTCGAAGCGTGGGATGGCTACTGGTACACCATCGCCAACGCGATCACCACCCAGCGCTCCGTGTACCAGGAGATGCCCCCGGACGGCAGAGTGGATGGAGATGCTTATTATGTGGTGCCGGAATGGTTGTTCGAGGCCTATGCCAAGGCGCTCTTCCCGGATAAAGAAATCCCGCCCAAAGAAGAAATGGACGAAAACTGGGTGAGCTATTACCCGGAGGAAAAAGAATATTGGGTGTACCTGGCCTATTCCACTTGGCTTGGGGCGACATATCAGAGCGCCGCGCCAAACCCCGACGGCACATGGGACCTCACGGTCAATCTGTTTGCCGAGGGGGAGGAGGCGGATCCGTATACCTTCACGCTTGCGCCCAACAAGGCGTTTCACCCCAACAGCCCCTTTGAGTATCATATCATTGGCATGCCGGAAGAAGGGCCGCAGCCCGCGCCGCCTCCGCCAAGCTGGGTAACCGGAACATGGTGGTTGTCGCTGGATAACGGACGGACGGGCTACATCGAAATCTATGAGGACGGCATCGCAGGGCTTTACATCGGCCCCGGCGGCAGCGAAGAGCTCTACGAAATCTATTGGGGCACGGTATCCCCTGATGGCAACGGCGACGAAACAGCAGAAGCCGGCATGCCGCTCGACATGCAGATCAGCTTTGAATGGGAGCGCAGCATCGCCGGTTCGCCCGTGAGGAACCCACCGAAACAATACGAGGGCGTGTATACCGTGCGCCACGCATGGGAGGACGACCAGCAGGTGCTGCACATTTCCACCAAAAGCGGAGACAACCTATTCGGCAAAAAAACGCTGAAAGTGTTGTGGGTTCCCCTGATCAAGAATGAAGACATCATGGAAGATAATGGGGCAATGGGGTAACACCTTATAAATAATCAACCAAATATTCGCAAATAGAGAAAGGAAGATTAACATGGGACTGATCAAAGCAATCGCGGGCGCAGCGGGGAGCGCATTGGCCGACTCGTGGCGCGAATACTTCTACTGTGAATCCATCGCATCGGATATCCTGGTGACAAAAGGCGAAAAGCGCCAGAGCGGGCGCAGCAGCAACACCAAAGGCAGCGACAACGTCATCACCAACGGCTCAATCATCGCGGTGGCGGACGGCCAGTGCATGATCCTCGTGGACCAGGGCAAGATCACGGAGCTGTGCGCCGAGCCCGGCGAGTTTGTGTATGACAGCGGCACCGAAGCCAGCATCATGTACGGCGGGCTGGGGCAGGGCATCAAGGCAACCTTCCAGCAAATCGGCAAGCGCTTCACCTTCGGCGGCGAAACCCCCAAGGACCAGCGCGTGTATTACTTCAACATGAAGGAAATCCCCGGCAACAAATACGGCACGGCATCTCCGGTTCCCTTCCGCGTGGTGGACAAAAACATCGGCTTGGATATCGACATTTCCATCCGCTGCAACGGCGAATTCTCCTACAAAGTCGCGGACCCGATTTTGTTCTACACAAACGTGTGCGGCAACATCAGCAAGGAATATAACCGCGAAGAAATCGACAGCATGCTGCGCACGGAGCTGCTCACCGCATTGCAGCCGGCTTTCGCAAAAATCTCTGAGATGGGCATCCGCTACAGCGCACTGCCGGGCCATGCTTCTGAATTGGCCGATGCGCTCAACGAAGTGCTCTCAAAGAAGTGGACGGAGCTGCGCGGCCTGAAGGTCTTCTCCTTCGGTGTCAACACGGTCAGCGCCTCCAAGGAAGACGAAGATTTGATCAAGCAGCTGCAGCGCGGCGCGGTCATGCGTGACCCGACCATGGCGGCAGCCCAGCTCACCGCTGCCCAGAGCGACGCCATGCGCGCGGCGGCATCCAACACAAGCGCCGGCCCCGCCATGGCATTCATGGGCATGAACATGGCAGGCAACGCCGGCGGCATGAACGCGGGGCAGCTGTTCCAGATGGGGCAGCAACAGCAGCAAGCGCCTCCGCAGCAGCAAGCACCCGCGGCAGCAGCAAGCGGCTGGGCATGCGCCTGCGGCAATGCGGGCAACACAGGCAAGTTCTGCGCCAACTGCGGCCAACCGCAGCCCGCACCGGCGGCCGGGTGGCAATGCGCCTGCGGTGCGGCGAACACGGGCAAATTCTGCGCCAACTGCGGCCAGCCCCAGCCCAGTGGGTGGCAGTGCAGCTGCGGTGCGGCGAACACAGGCAAGTTCTGCGCCAACTGCGGCAAGCCGCAGCAATAACAGCGTGAATCAAAATTGCGCGTAAATAAATCAGCCAACAAAAACCCAATAAAAGATGAAAAGGAGAAAATATTATGGCACTGTTTGATAAGAAATTCTGCGACATCTGCGGGGGCAAAATCGGCATGCTCGGCAACCGCAAGCTCGACGACGGCAATTGCTGCAAGGATTGCGCCAAGCAGCTTTCTCCCTGGATGACCGACCGCCGCCGCAGCACCATCGCGGACATCAAGGAGCATTTGGCTTATCGTGAGGAAAACAAACGCAACCTTGCGCGCTTCAACCCGCAAAGCGTTGTGGGCGAGGACTGGAAGGTCATGGTGGACCCGAACATGGGCGTGTTCGCGGTCACCCGCAGCAACAACTGGCGCGCGGATAACCCCGATCTCATTCCGCTGGCGTCCGTGGTTTCCTGCGAGATTGAGCGCAAGGAGCAGCAGCACGAGGTGAAAGAGAAGCTCAAGGACGGCACAGAGCGCAGCTATTCGCCGCCGCGCTACGAATATTCCTATGACTTCCAGGTGCAGATTAACGTCAGCTGCCCCTGGTTCAACGAGATTGAGTTCAAGCTCAACCCCAGCAACATCAAAGACCGCTACGACCCGGCATACAGGCAGTACGAAGCGCTCGGCGATCAAGTGCGCAATATGCTGCTTTCCGCCAAGAACAGCATGGGCGGCATGGGCGGTGCGATGCCGATGGGTGGTTTCCAGCAGCAGGGCTTTCAACAGCCGATGCAGCAGGGCTATCAGCAGCCGGGGCAGTTCCAGCAGCAGCCCATGCAGCAGCAATATCAACAACAGCCGATGCAGCAACCCATGCAACAGCAACCCATGCAACAAGCGGCACCTGCACCTGCCGCTGCGGGCAACTGGTTCTGCCAGAGCTGCGGCACGCCCAACACGGGCAAGTTCTGTCAGAGCTGCGGCGCGGGCCGCTAAGCAACATATGAGAAAAAAGGGGGCTTCCGCACGGCGAGCTCCCTTTCGTTTTTCTGATGCATAGGAGAATCTGCCCATGAAAAAAGTCATAGTTATCTTGGTTGCCGGTCTGCTTTTGATTAGACTTGCTGCCTGCGTATCGAAGCCAAAAGAACCTGATTCAACGACAAACCCGACAACTGTTACAACTGCAGCTGAAATCACAGAAGCAAAAAAATCCAGCGATGCCGGACCATACGAAGCGTTCCTCAAATCAGGGCAATGGGCGCTTTTGCAGGACGGCGCGTGGGACTTGCTTGAGAGGGACTTCGAGCTCACAGCGTATAAAGTGTTCGACTTTGACGGCGACGGAGTGGATGAACTGTGGCTGGAGGCCTCGAAATCAGACGGTTTTGACAAACATAGTGGGTTTTATACCATTGAAAACGCGCAGATCAAAGAACTGCTTTCCGGGTATCTTTCCTCCGGCAGCAGCGGAGGAGATTATGTTGCCATGTATTATGATGCGCAGACACAGCAGCATCTTGCGGGACTGGTCGGCAATACCAACGGTTTTGACAGATTTGCCATCTATGGTACGTATTACGAGTATAAAAATGGACAGCTGCGTGAGGTGCTGGATTTGACACTGACAAGCGGATATGAGGAAATTGACAGCGAAACGGTTTATACAGTGAACGGCAAGCAGACAACCGAAGAAGAGCATAACCAAGCATATGCGCGGCTGACAAAACCAACGGACAAAAAGTTTCTTCTGGAGGATACCCCCTGAGCGGGAAAACAGCACAACGAAAGGATGATGAGCCATGGCATTGCAAGACTTAAAATGCCCGAACTGCACCGGTGCGCTGCAGTTTGAGCCGGGCACGCAAAAACTGACCTGCCCCTTCTGCGCCTCTGACATTGACCTGACGGCGTTTGCCTCGGATTTGAGCCAGGCGGACGAGCCGGAACAGCTTGATGTGAGCTGGGCGGGCGGATACTGGGGAGGGGAGGAGCAGGAGGGCCTGGCGGTCTATTCCTGTAATTCCTGCGCGGGCGAAATCGTCGGCGACGACACACTGGGCGCCACCTCGTGCCCCTTCTGCGGGAACCCCGTGGTGATGACGAGCAAATTTTCCGGCGAGCTGCGGCCCGACGCCGTGCTGCCCTTTAAGCTCGACAAAAAAGCGGCGAAGGCGGCTCTGGAAAAACACTATGGCAAGAAAAAACTGCTCCCGAAGGTGTTCAAAGACAAAAACCACATCGATGAAGTGCGGGGGGTTTATGTGCCTTTCTGGATTTATGACGCCGACGCGGGCGGGCGTGTGGCCTACCGCTGCACCAGAACGCGCCGGTGGAGCGACAAGGATTATGACTACACCGAAACCTCCTATTTCCATGCGGAGCGGGAGGGGAAGCTTGGCTTTGCGGGCGTGCCGGTGGACGCTTCGTCCGCGATGGACGACGCGCTGATGGATTCCATTGAGCCCTTCAATCTCTCGGAGGCGCAGGCGTTCAATGCCGCCTATCTGGCGGGCTACTCCGCCAACAAATATGACCAGGACGCGCAGCAGTGCTCCAGCCGCGCCAACGAGCGCATGTATGCCACGGCGCAGGCCGCGATGGCGGAAACCGTGACCGGCTACGAAAGCGTGGTGCCGGATGGCAGCAGCCTGCATTTTTTGGGCGGGCAGGTGCGCTATGTGCTGCTGCCGGTGTGGCTGCTCAACACCAGCTGGAATGGGCAGAAATATACCTTTGCCATGAATGGGCAAACCGGCAAGCTGGTGGGCGATTTGCCGCTGGATAAAGCGGCGCACAGGAAATGGTTCTTTGGGATATTTGCCGCCGCGGCAGTGGTGATTGAATTGCTGCTGCTGTGGCTGGGATAGGGGGGTGACGAAATGAAAACAACAAAAAAATTATTTGCGTCACTGATGATGGTATTGGT
>JGI994J12354_10001500_pt1 | contig 23528 bp, 21 predicted proteins | sample IntmicLarv3ML3BL_FD_12354 | JGI IMG/M metagenome (IMG submission 12354) | reverse complement strand
TCCAGGTGTTGTAGGAATATATGTTACATTATGATTACGATATTCACTATTTGCAGGTGTTGCAGTACTTGTTGTTACTGCATACTTTGTTCTATTCGTTGAAGAAGTTGAAATTCCACTTAGTGCATCTTGTGAATTATCCGTAAATACACCTGTATTTACGTTGTAAGAACCAGTTGCTGTTGGTGCCACTGTATCAATATAAAAAGTTCTTGTAGAACGACCTGACAATGATGTTCCATCTGAGCCAAATGCTTCTGCTGTTGCTGTATGCCCACCTGATGATGTATTTGTACTATGATTACTACGTACTGCCGTTCCCGAAGTAGTATTTGTTTGTGAACCGTTCACAGTCAATCTTCGTGTATACATCGTTCCAGTCCACATAGTCGTACTTGTGTTACCTGCAGTAAATGTTAATGGAAATCTAGTCCAACCTGATTCACCACCACATGGTTGCGTGCCTGAACCAGAATATGTATTGCCAGAAATCGAGCCACCTGATGTATTCACTGCACTTGATCCATAGGTGATGGTTAGTGGAAATTGGGTCGATGTAGTTATATTGAATCTAGGTGCTGTAGCAGTTGTACTCTCTCCATGTCCATCTGTTCCTGTTACGCGAAAATTACTCCATTGTCCAATCTGAGTATAGGTACTGCCGTTATTTGTCGGTTGATTTGATGGTGTTGAAAGTATTAAGTGTCGCGCATTTGTAGATGCATACCCACTTGTCGCCATAGCCTGATTTGTACTTCCTGTTCTCCAGGACCATGGATTCGTTATTACTGTACTGCTTACACCATACGAAAGATTAGGCATTGTAATACTAGCTGTGTAATTATTTGATCCCGTCGCTGGAGATGGCAAGTTTCCACCTACTCTGGGTGCATGGTAAGTCGTAGTAGCGGGATATGCGATATCAAAGCTCAACCAAGCTCGACCCCCTGGTTCACCAGTATAAGTTTTCCACCCCGATGAATAACTTCCAGATCCACCTATCATTGTGACTGTTTGCCTAACCCTAGAGGTGATAGTCCCAGTTGGAAAGCTTGCACTAGCCTCCATCTCTGTATAAACTTCAATATCACGATTTGTTGCAGTCGGGGTCAGTATTGCGCTCCCTGCTATACGCACACTTGTAACATCTGGTGTCAACCTATAACGTCTTGTTCTAGTAGCATAGCCCGTAGATCCAGGTGAAAAATTTTGAGAATTCCAACGAGTAGCTACAAATTGTGGGTGAATCATCCAGTTTCCATCTACTAAGTTCCATGGTCCCGTGTAGCCAGGTGTACTCGGAGTAAAATTAGAATATGCCAATGAAAAGTCAGCGCCTGCTGTTGATGTTCGTGTGCCAGCCAAACTCTCTACTTTCTGTCGTGTTGCTATAGGTTCGTGAGCAAAATCAAACGCCTGAAATCTATTATCCTGAAAAATTCCCCTATAAGTCGTAGAACCTATATGGTCATCTATATAACCATAATTATACCAACTAGACGGACCTGCTACTTCTTCTGCTCCGACTGTCAATGGTGCCATCAAGGTGCTAACTAGCAGTGCCAATAAACATATTTTTTTCCACATGATATTTTTTCCTCACTTTCTTATCTTCATTCCTTATCTCCATATGCTCATCTAAATGTTATTTCTATATTCTTCTCTATGTCATCTTTCTTCGCTCTCGCTCCCTTGCTACTTCTTTCATTCTCATTTCCAATTCTCTTCTTCTCATCTGTGCTTCACTCTCCCCTACTTCTTCATTTTGTCTATTATTTCTTTCTTGTCGGCTATTCCATATAAGAAGTAAACTAAACAGTAAAACTGCTATTACAATCATCCAAAGCAATCTATATGGAAATGGTACTTTATCTACAGTCCTTGTTTCATTGGACAAATTTTCTATTCTTGTTCCTCTCACTAAAAGCCGATGGCTATTAACTCCATACGGCGTACATGTGATGAGTGTTACATAATCTTCTCCCTCTACTGGAAATAAACTCTCTACTTGGTCTGGTAGAATCACTCTTATGTCGTCTACTTGGTATGTAAAGGTTTCATCTAATACATGAATCTTGAAAATGTCACCCTCTATCATTTCAATTAGTCGGTCAAACATCGCTGCTCCTGAAAATCCTGTATGAGCAGTTATAATGGATAAGTTGCCTATTCCACCGATTGGCAAGGTCGTCTGTTCGATATGCCCTGCACCTTTCTCTAGTACCTCATCTGCAACACCATGATAAATTGGCAAGTATACATCAATATTTGGAATATCTACATAGCCCATGACTCCATCGTCTAAATTCAATACACGAAGATAATTCTCTGGGAGGACACGCCCACTTCCAGGTATAAAGGGGTCAGGTACGGGATTGCCATTTAGACTATCGTTATAGGCTCTCGCCTCTTCCCACATTTTTTCTATTTCTTCGTCCCTTAAGTCTGTTAGTGTTTGCTCATAAGTATTTGCCATATGAATTACATTTCGCCTTGCAAGATAATCGCTCAATGTTGGATAGGTGAAAATCGCCAGTCCAATCAGAAAAGCAACAACTAGGAAAGTTTTCCCCCCATACTTTTCTTTCATGCGCTCCTCCTATCTAGCATTCATATAATCGGCACTTTTTTTCCTGATGGTGTAGTATTAAACTTTTTTTCATTATTTTGTTTTACTCTTTTCTTCGCGCGCTTTTTCATTTGATTTCCTATTATCGTAATCACAGTAATTACAGATACTATGACTATCACAATCCACCAAGGAAATGATGCTTTGTTCGCAGCACGTATTTGCTCTGCACTTCCCTCTATATAAGGAATGCGTTCGCCTGTTACTAATAATCTATGTGAATTTACACCGTAGGGTGTACAAGTAACCAATGTCACCTTATCTTCGCCATCTTCTCTTTGGAGACTTGATACATCATCTGGAAGTACCACTTCAATCTTACTCACTTGATAAGCCAGCTTTTCGTCTAATATTTCCAAATAAAACTCTTCACCATGTTTTACTTTGACCAAGTCGTTGAACATCTTTGCATGGTTTAGTCCTGTATGTCCTGTTAAAACAGAATGTGTTCCATCTCCTCCAACTGGAAGTGCTGTCGCTGGAATATGGCCAACTCCTTTTTCAAGTACTTCATCTGAAACGCCATGATATATAGGAAGAAATGCGTCAATGCTTGGAATTTCTATATAACCCATAATTCCACCCTCAATAGCTAGTGTTTGGTAATACTCATCAAATGGGTCTACAAATTCTGTATTTGCAAATGGATCTTTGATAATACTATTTGCAAGTCGTTCATTATAATAAACGGCAACATTCCAAAATTCTTGTTTTTCCGTTTTATTTAAATTTGCCACATTTCGCTCATAGCTTTGGTGTGCAACAACGTGATTTTGCTCTGCAAGCCAGAAACTAATTGTTGGGTAAAAAAGAATACCAGCTCCAATTAAGAACAAAAGGATAAAGCCTATAAACTGTCTTTTGCTTTTCACACTTTGTCTCCCTCTATTCCATCGCCAAGCCCTAAGTGAATTGCTTCTTCGTTCAGATTTCCTGTACCCACTTCTCCTACACCGTCAAATTGCTGTAACTTCATTCGCAGATAAATCTTAACGCCTACTCCGATTAGTAGTAGAATGCCTAAAATGATTTCTATCATTGGTAGACTCTCCTTTGCTTATTTTTGTTTTAACCATTTTAGTAATCGAACATCACTGAAAATGCTAAAGCCTAATAGAAGTGATGATGTTCCCTCTGTTGCTATGACTGCTGCTTGTACTGGTGTCATTTCTTTTTCTATAACCTCTTCCACTATTTCTCTTGTAGGCTCTATCTCTTCTACTTCTTCCACCTCTTCTGATTCTATGATGAAGTTCTCTGAGTAATCTCTGCTTTCTACAATGTTTAAGTCCTCTGGTTCTGCCAAGTCCCTTTCTTCTGGTTCTTGTGATACTTGTGGTGGTACATACGGTGACACATAAGATGGTCGCCAGTATCCCTCACTCATCATTGGAGGTGGCTCATATATCACTGGTTCTCTTGGTATCTCTGGCTCTTTTGGTATCTCTGGCTCTCTTGGTTCCTCTACTTCTGCTGGTTGTTCCTGTGGATTGCCTATTACTTTTACTAGAATCATTAAACATTCTTTCGAAATACTTTCGTTTTCTTTTTCTATGTTGATATATACAATGCTTTTATAACCCTCTAGGTTTTCGTATGGTTGCACCTCTTCATAATCTATCCAAATGCGTTCGCCTTTTATCAGTGCTCTGTCGTATAAGTTACGAAGTTCTATCTCACTTTTTTCCTTAATGATATCTTCTAGTGTTTCTTCACTAAGTGCTTGCGCCACTTCTTCACTTCTCAATACCACGTCCCAAGCTTGAACACAAACCACTTCCTCTTTTGCAAACCAATGATCTTTATGATACCTTGATAAATAAATGCTCTTTCCGTCTATCTCAACAGTTTTTGTTTCTTCGACTTTGTATGTATTTTCACTTGCGCTCCCTCCTGTCGCTTGAACAAATAGTTTTGCATTCCATAACATGCCAAATATGATACTACTTAGAATTAGAGCAATTTGAATTATTCTATTTTTCCGTCTTTGCACCATAATCGCATATCCTTTCTACAATAGTGGGATACGCATTATCATCACAGCATCTCACTCATTTGTTCTTTTACTTCTTGCATTCGTAATCTTCCAACTTTAATTTCAATATCATTCATCAAAATAAGCTTTCCATTTGCCATCTGTTTTACATAATTTTTTGAGACCACGTATGCCCGATGAGGATAAATGAATCCTTTCTCACTCAATGCCACTCCAAGCTTTCCAATCGTCCCACAGAAACGAAATTGTTTTTCTATTTCATTTCTTCGCTGATAATGCATGGTTATCTGATGGTCTATAACTTCAAAGTATTGAATATCTTTTAGCAATACTTTGCATTCTTGCTCCCTATTCGTAAATATAATGTGTTGATAAGCATATTCTTCTGCCTTTTGTAATGCATTGTTAATGAGCTGACATTGCTTTCTCCAACTCATCTCCTCTGTGTCAATACAATAGATTGCTCCAACATCAAATGTCTCAAAGATTTTTGATTTGTCATTTGTCAAAAATACAATCGGCAAATTGATTCCTCTTCTTCTCAATTCATGAGCAATTTCCATACCGTCAATTTTATCCATTTCCAAAAAAAGAATATCTGCATACTGCTGTTGTTCAGACCATTCAAACAATAATTGTTTTCCATTTTTGTATTTTTCTATTGCTACATTAATTGTTTGCTCTTCTTCTATCTGCACAAATTGTTCTAAATACTTTGTCTGTATTTCTTCTTGTACAATACATACTGCAATTTTTAACATAATTGATAACCTTTTAAAGTACTTGTATAGCGAGTTGTATATCGTGTACCAAGTGGGAGTTTTTTTTCGCCTAACAAACATACTTCCTTTTCTTGTTCACTTTTTTTAATCTTGCTTATTCCTGCTATATATGAACGATGTACGCGTAAAAATTCTTCTCCTGCGAGCTTTTTCTCTAATTTATCCATTGTAGAATAAAAGGAAAATGCTTCTTCACTCCCGTAGTAAACGGTAATGATTCTGTTTTTCATCTCAAAATAATAAATACTATCTAATGCAATATTGCGTATATCACCTTTACGGCTCAATGTAATATATTTCCGTTTCTTCTCTTGTATTTGCTTGTATGCTTTAGTTGTAACCTCTTCTAATTTTTGCTTTTCCATTTCTTCTTTTAGCAAATAGTGAAAGGCTTCTACTTCAAATGCTTCCAAGACATGTGTTTTTGAAACTGTCAAAAACACAATCTCACCTCGATATCCTTTTTGTCGAAGTAGGTTTGCAGCCTCCATACCCTCCATCTCTGGCATATGAATGTCGAGAAAAAGTAGGCTATTGTTATCCCAAACCCAATTATTTATCAAATCTTTTCCTGTATTATAGAATTCAAATGAAATCGGTGACATCTCATGCTTTTGCACAATTTCAGAAAGCATCTCAGCATATTTCTTTTGTTCTGTATTGTTGTCATCACAAATTACTATCTTCATTCGCTCCTCCTACTTATCATTTCTTCCTTTAGTCATATAGGTTTTTTACTTTTTACCACTTACTTTTTTATGAGTCCCTATTTTTACAAGGTTTATTATAATACAAGTGGAATAAATTGTCTACTTTTTACCACTATATATTGTAAAATTTTTTTAATCTCACAATATATTGAATTTATAGCCTTTATAAAATTTATTTTTTTGCAATAAAAAAAGACTCTGGATTTTTTCTTTCCAAAGCCTTTTTTACAACATATTGTGTTTTATTATTGACTACCTACAAGAGCATTCCCATTACATATACATCATGATAAACGCCATCTACAAGTGCTGCATTTTTTAGTTTTCCCTCTATTTCAAAATCTAAATTTTTATAGAGATTAACTGCTGTTTCATTATCACAACGCGTTTCTAATTGAATTTTTTTTGTAATACCATTACTTCTACAAAATGCAATGAGCTGTTCCATCATTTGCTTTCCAATTCCTTGTCCTTGATGTGATTTTTTTATTACTATACCAAGTATTCCACAGTGTCTTGATTTGATTTTATCTCCTGAATGAATGGTTCCAATTCCGATAATTTCTTTGTTCTGTTTCTTTTGTATGCCTATCTGTATATCTGTTTGTGTGTCTGTTTGTGCATTTGTTTGTATGTATGTTTGTGCATCTGTTTGCGTGTCTGTTCGTGTATTTGTTTGTGTATCCTCTTCAGTATGAGAATATGCAACAAGCATGGTACAATGTGGCGCTTTTTGCATACTTTCTATGCTTTTTGCTTGTGCTTTCTCATCAAATGGATATTCATTTTCTACAAAACTTAGAAAAGTTGTTTCGCCACCCATCTCATTATAAAATTCTACGATGTTTCTCGCCTCTTCTATATTAGGAATTTTAAAATCAATATTTTTGAACTTATTCATCTGTGTTCTCTTCTAAATTTTCTGTAATTTCTTCTGATACAACATTAACACTTTCTTCTTTCACTTCTTCTGCTATATCATCTGCAATTTCTTCTGATACAGCATTAACACTTTCATCTACATTTTCTTCTGGCTCTAACTCAGCAGATGCATGGCGTACTTTTGCGATACTTGCAACCAATAGTTTTTCTTGTGAAGTTATTAATTTCACACCAGAAGTTACACGACCAAGTGTAGAAATTTCTTTACACTTCATCTGTATTACGATTCCATCAGTATTGATAATCATAATTTCATCATCTTCATCAACTGCTTTAAACCCTACTACATTTCCTGTTTTTTCAGTAATCTTATAGCACTTCACTCCTTTACCACCACGATTTTGGCAAGTAAATTCGTTGATATTCGTGCGTTTTCCCATTCCTTTTTCTGAAACGATTAGTAAATTTTCGCCTTGTGTACTTAGTTGCATTCCAATAACATCATCACTATCGCTTAGATTTACACCTCTCACACCCATAGATGTTCTGCCTGTAGAGCGAACGTCTTTTTCATGGAACTTGATACATTGTCCATGTTTTGTTACGAGTATGATATCATTTTCATTATCCGAAATTTTTACTTCTATCAATTCATCTTCTTCACGAAGTGTAATTGCTGCTAGACCATTCTTTCTTACATTTGCATAATCGCCGATTGGTGTCTTTTTCACAAGACCTTTTTTCGTTGCCATGCATAAGTAATTTCCGTCCTCATATTCACGGATAGCAATCATCGCTGTTATATTTTCATTAGGTGCTAACTGCAATAAATTGATAATTGCTGTTCCCCTTGCAGTTCTTGAAGCTTCTGGAATCTCATAGGCTTTCAAACGATATACACGTCCTGTATTTGTAAAGAACATAATGTAGTGATGTGTCGTTGTCATAAACAACTCTTCTACATAATCATCTTCTATCGTCTGCATACCTTTGATTCCCTTACCGCCACGATGTTGGCTCTTGAATGTATCATTTGACATTCTCTTCACGTAGCCAAGTTTTGTCATTGTAAGTACTACATTTTCTCTTGGAATTAAATCTTCCATAGAGATATCATATTCATCAAAGCCTATTTCTGTTCTTCTTTCATCACCATATTTCTCACGAATAATGATAATTTCTTCTCTAATAACACCAAGTAGTAGTTTACGATCACCTAAGATTGCTTTCAATTCTCCGATTAATTTCATCAATTCTTCGTATTCTTTTTCTAGCTTTTCTCTTTCTAAACCAGTCAATGCACGAAGTCGCATATCTACAATCGCTTGTGCTTGCGCCTCTGATAATTCAAATCGTTTGGTTAATTCTTCTTTTGCAATTTGTACATTCTTGGAACCACGAATAATCTTAATTACTTCATCGATATTATCAAGTGCAATAATTAAGCCCTGTAAAATGTGTGCGCGTTCTTCTGCTTTGTTTAACTCGTATTTTGTTCTTCTTGTCACAACTTCTTCTTGATGTAGCAAATAATGTTTTAACATATCTAGTATGTTCATAACACGAGGTTCGTTATTGACAAGTGCAAGCATAATAACGCCAAATGTATCTTGCATTTGGGTATGTTTGTATAATTGATTCAATATTACATTTGGATTGACATCACGACGAAGTTCAATACAAACACGCATACCCTCACGGCTTGATTGGTCGCTTAAGTCTGTGATTCCATCAATCTTTTTATCGCGAACTAACTCTGCGATTTTTTCTATCATACGTGCTTTATTTACCATATAAGGAAGTTCTGTTACCACGATGCGTGTCTTGTTATTTGCCATTGGCTCAATATTGGTAACTGCTCTTACACGAACTTTTCCTCTTCCTGTACGATATGCCTCTTCGATACCACGTGTTCCTAAAATAGTCGCACCTGTAGGGAAATCAGGTCCTTTAACTATTTCTAAAAGATCCTCGATTGATGTTTCTCCTGTTTCTTCTATCTGGTCGTCAATAATTTTTACTACTGCGTTAATAATTTCTCTTAAATTATGTGGTGGAATATTCGTAGCCATTCCAACTGCAATTCCAGTTGTTCCATTAACCAGTAGGTTTGGATATCTAGCTGGAAGTACGGTAGGTTCTTTTTCTGTTTCATCAAAGTTTGGTGCAAAATCAACGGTATTTTTGTTGATATCTGCTGTTAATTCCATAGAAATTTTACTAAGTCTTGCTTCTGTATAACGCATTGCCGCTGCGCCGTCACCATCTACGGAACCGAAATTCCCGTGACCATCTACTAATGGGTATCTCGTAGACCATTCTTGCGCCATATTAACCATAGCACCATAAATTGAACTATCACCATGAGGGTGATACTTACCCATTGTATCCCCGACGATACGCGCACATTTACGATGTGGTTTGTCGGGTCCATTATTTAGTTCAATCATTGAGTACAAGATTCTTCTTTGTACTGGTTTTAATCCATCTCTGACATCTGGGAGCGCACGAGCAGCAATTACGCTCATTGCATAATCAATGTAAGAGTTTTCCATTGTTTTTTTCAGGTCTACCTCTTTGACCTTATCAAAAATATTATCTTCCATTGTATTCCTCCTACACGTCTAAGTTTTGCACATATTTTGCATTTTTTTCTATAAATTCACGTCTTGGCTCCACTTTATCGCCCATTAATGTTGTAAATGTCAAATCTAATTCTGATGAACGTTCTTCATCAATATTTACTCTAAGTAATACACGGTGTTCTGGATCCATCGTCGTATCCCATAATTGGTCTGCGTCCATTTCTCCTAACCCTTTATAGCGCTGAATCTTGTTATTACCATCTCTACCAATGTCTTGCAATATCTTATCTAATTCTGTATCGCTATATGCGTACCATGCTTTTCTGTTTTTCTCTATCTTGTAAAGTGGTGGCTGTGCAAGATATACATAGCCCTCTTTGATAAGTTCTGGCATAAAGCGATATAAAAATGTAAGCAATAAGGTACTAATATGCGCACCATCTACATCAGCGTCGGTCATGATAATCAATTTATGATAACGTAATTTTGAAATATCGAAATCTTCATGAATTCCTGTTCCAAATGCAGTAATCATTGCTTTAATTTCTGTATTTGCATATATTTTGTCTAATCTTGCTTTTTCTACGTTTAGAATTTTTCCACGAAGTGGCAAAATTGCCTGTGTTGCTCTATCTCTGGCAGTTTTTGCTGAGCCCCCCGCAGAATCTCCCTCCACGATATAGATTTCGCAGTTTGCTGGGTCTTTGTCTGAACAATCTGCTAGTTTTCCTGGTAAGGCTGTTCCCTCTAGTGCAGATTTTCTTCTTGTCAAATCTCTTGCGTTTCTCGCTGCCTCTCTTGCACGTTGTGCCAAAACAGACTTTTCAACAGTCATCTTTCCTACTGCTGGGTTTTGTTCTAGGAATATTTGCAGTTGGTTACTGACTATATTATCAACGGCACCTCTCGCCTCGCTATTTCCTAATTTTTGCTTTGTTTGCCCTTCAAATTGTGGGTCCTCTATTTTTACACTAATAATAGCAGTTAAACCCTCTCGAATATCTTCTCCCGATAGGTTTGGTTCATTGTCTTTGAGTAATTTATTCTTTCTTGCATAGTCGTTAAATGTTTTTGTAATTGCGTTACGGAAACCTACAACATGTGTTCCACCCTCTGGTGTTGTAATATTATTTACAAACCCATATGTATTATCGCTATAGGAATCATTGTGTTGCATTGCAACTTCTACATGCACATTATCTTTTGTACCCTCACAATAAATAATTTGCTCATAAATTCCTGTTTTGCTACGATTTAAGTATTCTACAAATTCTTTAATTCCACCCTCATAGTGGAATTCTTTCTCTACTGGCTCTTCTTCTCGTTCATCACGAATAATAATTTTCAAACCTTTTGTCAAAAATGCCATCTCACGAAAACGCTGTTTTAGGGTATCGTATTCAAATATTGTTTCTTCAAATATCGTTCCATCAGGGAAAAATGTAACTTTGGTTCCTGTTTGTTCTATGTCACACTCACCTACAACTTCTAATTTGTTGATAACTTTCCCTCGTTCGTAGCGTTGTTTGTATATCTTGCCGTCTTTGAAAATTTCAACTTCTAGATAATCTGATAATGCATTTACAACAGATGCACCTACGCCATGTAGTCCACCCGATACTTTGTATCCACCACCACCAAATTTGCCACCTGCATGAAGTACAGTAAATACAACTTCAACGGCTGGAAGTCCTGCTTTTTGATTTATTCCAACTGGAATACCACGTCCATTATCTACTACTGTTATGGAATTATCTTGGTTTATCGTTATGTTAATTGTATCGCAGTATCCTGCTAATGCCTCATCTACTGCATTATCAACAATTTCATACACCAAGTGATGGAGTCCTCTAATAGATGTACTACCTATGTACATTCCTGGTCTTTTACGAACTGCCTCTAGTCCCTCTAGTATTTGAATCTGATCTGCACCATATTCTGTACTCATATAAATAATTCCTCCTAATTTTCATTCCTAGCCATTCCATTTTCTACATGAAATATTTTATTTATAGAAAAACGATGTTTTACAAACTCTTCCACTCCTGTACAAGTAATTAGTGTTTGTATCCCATCAATACTATCCAATAGATAATTTTGTCGGCTTTTATCAAGTTCTGATAATACATCATCTAGCAGTAAAATTGGTTTATCGCCTGTTATTTGTTTTACCAAATCTATTTCAGAAAGTTTCAAAGAAAGTGCTGTTGTTCTTTGTTGTCCTTGTGAACCAAACTTGCGAATGTCCAATCCATTTATGAAAAACCCAATATCATCTCTGTGTGGTCCACAGGAAGTGCTTTTAAACTTTAAATCTCTAGCTCTATTCTTTTGTAAAGCTTGTTTAAAGTCCAAACTACCAAGTCCCGATTCATATTTTAAAATGATATCTTCTTTATTACCTGTCAACTTTTTGTGTACATTAGAAATTATTTTATTTACTAAATCTATAAATATTTTTCTTCTATCTATTAATAAATTTCCATATGTAACTAATTGTTTATCCCATATATCTAAGGTTTCTTCTATCTCATCTTTTGATTTTCCATTTTTCAATAGTTTATTTCTCTGATTCACGATGCGATTGTAATTTAATAAATTATTTAAGTAGATTTTATCAATTTGAGCTAGCTCTGCGTCCATGAATCTTCTTCTCTCTGCAGGACCATTTTTGATAATATTCAAATCTTCTGGAGAAAAGAATACGATATTTACAATGCCACATAACTCACTCGCCTTACGAATAGAATGCTTATTAATTGCAATTCCTTTTGGCGCATTCTTTTTCAAATGCATATCAATTTGAAAAGGAACTCCCTTTTTGTCTATTATCAATTCAATATGAGATTCTTCTTCTTCAAACTTTATGATATCTCTATCTTTTGTACCACGATGTGATTTTGTTGTACTTCCCAAGTAAATAGATTCTAAAATATTGGTTTTTCCTTGTGCGTTATCCCCATAAAAAATATTGGTTGCTGAATCAAACTCTAAATTCAATAAGTTATAATTTCTAAAATTCTTTAGTTTCAAAGATTTAATAATCATTTATCTTCCAACGCTTTTCCAATTTTATTTGTATCGTATTTTTTGTATCTTAGTTTTTATATTTTATTTTTGAATCTTTACTTCTTCACCATTAAAAGAAACAATATCGTTGTCATACAACTTTTTACCACGCCTTGTTTCAACTTCACCATTCACTTTCACAAGACCATCTACTATAACTTCCTTTGCCTCTGCACCTGAACCTACGAATCCTGCTATCTTAAGAACTTGACCTAACTTTACATATTCTTCTCTGAGTGTTATAACTTCCATTTGTTCTCCTATACCTCCACAATTTGTATAATCGTGGTTGTTTGCATATTATGTTTATAGCTATTATGCTTGTGAAATATTATTAAAATTAACTGGTAAAATCAAGTATACATAATTTTCATTTTCATCTTTTATGAAACATGGAGACTTTGCATTCATGAAATACAATTCTACTTCTTCTTCGTCTATAACACGAAGTGCGTCTATTAAGAACTTTGGATTGAACCCAATCATCAAGTCTTTTCCATTCTTGCTAATGATAATATCTTCGTCCATAGAACCAAGTCCAGACTTTATTTTCAGTTCCATTGTATCTTCTAGTATATTAATAATTACTGGCTTTTTGTCTCCCTCTTTGATAAGCAGGGTAGCTCTATCTATACAACTTAAAAATTCTCGTTTATTTATCTTTACTTTTGTTTCATAATCACTTGATAGCATTTGGTCTATTTTAAAATATTCACCCTCTATCAATCTGGAAACAACTAGCGTTTTGTCAAATTCAAATACAATGTGATTATTTGTAAAGTATAGATTTACATTTGCATCAGCTTCTCCTGATAAAATCTTGCTTACTTCTTGCAATGTTTTTCCAGGTACTACAACTTTCTTGTAGCCGTAAGATTCTTTTAGTTCTATTTTACGAATAGATACACGATGACCATCTAACGAAATAACTCTGAGTACATTTCCATTGATTTCAAATAATTCACCACTCATCATCTTATTGCTGTCGTTATCGGCAACAGAAAATATAGTTTGTCTAATTAACTCTTTTAAAGTAAATTGTGATATCTCGATTGTTTCTTCTCTTTCAACATGTGGCAAATAAGAAAATTCATCACCAGCTTTTCCACTAATATTAAACTTTGCTTTCTCACAAGTAATTGTTGCTTGTAAATTCGAATCAACTTCAAGAGTAATATCATTGTCTGGAAGTTTTCTTACAATCTCTGAAAATATCTTTGCATCTATTGCAATAACACCTTTTTGTAAAACATTTCCCTCAATGGTTGTTTCAATTCCTAATTCTAAATCATTTGCTGTTAATTTTATAATGTCTGTTGTAGCGTCAATAAGTATACATTCCAAGATAGGCATTGTTGTTCTTGAAGAAACAGCTTTCATAACAATGCTAACACCTTTCATGAAACTTGATTTTGTACACATAATTTTCATAGAGAAATACCTCCTAAATTTAGCATAAATATAGTTATTATTATAGTAGTCTCCTTAGTAGGGACTGTGGATATGGTTATAAGTGTCATATCCTCAGCAAACACAGGGGTTTGCGTAAAGGATAAGTATGTGGATAAATGTTAAAAAGGATTAATCTTCTTTTTGATAATGTTGATAGTGTTATTGAGTGCCTCATCGGACTTGATATTGTTCTTGATTTTATCCACACCATGCTTGATAGTTGAATGATCTTTTCCACCTAGAAAGATACCGATTGCCTTTAGAGGTGTACTTGTCATTTCTCTGCATAGATACATGATGATTTGTCTTGCATTTGCAATATCTGCATTTCTTTTATCACTTTTTAACTCTGAAATTGGAATATTGTAATGTTCTGAAACAATATCAAGAATTAGTTCGGGTGTTACTTCTCTATTTTCATCAGGAGAAACAATATCTTTTAAAGCCTCTGCAGCTAATGTTATATCTATTTGAGAATTTTCAATCTTGTAAAGTGCAATCAATTTATTAAGAGAGCCCTCTAGTTCACGAATGTTTGATTTGACATTCATGGCTATGTATTCGATTACTTCTTTTGGAATATTATATATCTGTAATCTATCAGATTCGACTTTCTTTCTTAAAATAGCAACTCTTGTTTCATAGTCAGGAGAAGAAATATCTGCAATTAGACCCCATTCAAAACGTGTGCGAAGTCTTGCCTCTAGCGTTTGAATCTCTTTTGGTGGCTTATCACTTGAGATGATAACTTGCTTACCCGATACATGAAGATGGTTAAATGTATGGAAAAATTCTTCCTGTGTACTTTCTTTTCCTATGATGAACTGCACATCATCAATAAGAAGTACATCAATGTTTCTATATTTTTCGCGGAAAGAGGACATGGCTGATTCATTACCCGTCTTACCACTTTTGATTGCGTCGATTAGTTCATTTGTGAAAGTCTCACTTGTTACGTATATTACCTTTTTGTGAGGGTTTTGTTCTAAAATAAAATGTGCAATAGAATGCATTAAGTGTGTTTTTCCAAGTCCTACACCTCCATATAAGAATAGAGGATTGTAAACAAGTCCAGGTGATTCTGCTACTGCTAGAGATGCGGCGTGAGCAAAATTGTTATTTCCACCGACTACAAATGTATCAAAAACGTACTTATCATTAAGGTTTGCATTTTCAAAAGCACTCTTTGGTTTTAATGTTTTCATATTTTTAGTAACTAACTTTTCTAATTCTTCTAAAGAACTATCGTTATCCACAATAAATTTTAGTTCATATTCAGTTCCTGTTACTTCTGCAATACAAACTTTGAATGGATTGAGATATTTTTTTGTAATATAATCTAAACTTTCATTTAAGGTAACCATAATATAAACAGTATTATCAATTACTTCATACACCTTAAGTGGAACAATCCAAGTGTTATATGAAACATCTGAAAGACTGTGTTCTATTCTTAATTTTTCAATAATCTCAGGCCATTTTTCTTTTACATTATTCATAATAAACGATGCTCCTAATTTAATTTAGATAGTAGTAAACATATCTTTTTACATTTTACATCAAAATGAACTTTTAAGCAATGAAATTAATGTTATCCACATAGTAAACTGAAATTATCCACACTTTGTGAATAACTAAAATAGGAAAATGCTCGCTTTTACTTGACTTAAGCATATTTTTTTACTATAATTTGGTTTGATGTCGCACGATAATTATAGGGTTTCATTTGATGAAAATGTAATTCAATAATATATAGATGATGTAGGCTTACAAATTTTAAGGAGGTGGATATATATGAAAATGACATTCCAACCAAAAAAGAGATCAAGATCAAGAGTTCACGGATTTAGAGCAAGAATGAGTTCAGCAGGTGGAAGAAGAGTTTTGGCTGCAAGAAGATTAAAAGGAAGAAAAAAATTATCAGCATAGGCCGCATATATGTGGCCTTTTCTCATATCATAGGGAAAATACTCTTATGATAATAAGAGAACTTTTAATTTTTAGGAGAGATATAAATGAATTTTTCCGAATCGTTAAAAAAGAACAGAGATTTTGGCAACGTTTATAATCACAAAAAATCTTATGCAAATAAATATTTGGTGATGTATGTAAAGTCAAATACTTTAGGTAGAAATCGTGTGGGAATTTCTGTAAGTAAAAAGGTAGGAAATAGTATCATTCGGCACAGGGTAACGAGGTTGATTCGAGAAAGTTATCGGCTAAAGGAGTCTTTCTTTTTGTGTGGGTTTGATATTGTCATTATTGCGCGTCCTAGTACAAAAGGGATTGAGTACAAAAAAATAGAAAGTGCATTAATGCATGTTGGGAAACTTCATCGAATACTTGGAGAATAAGTAGATGAAAAATGTATTGATAAGAATTATTAAATTTTATAGAAAATATTTATCGGGATTGAAGAGAACGAGTAGCTGTATTTATACGCCGACTTGTTCTGCATATGCAATGGAATCAATCGAAAAATACGGAGCGTGTAAGGGAAGTATGCTTGCACTATGGAGAATTTTACGGTGCAACCCATTTGCAAAAGGCGGCTTTGACCCAGTACCTTAACTTAGGGAGGATAGTGTATGTCAGGAATATTATTAACACAGTCAACAACACCAATTATTGGTCAAGTTGCGTGGCTTTTGGGCCAAATTATGAATGTGACTTTCAATTTTTTAGAAAGGGTAGGAATTCCAAACATAGGTCTTTGTATTATTCTTTTTACAATTATAGTGTATATGTTCATACTTCCACTTACGATTAAACAACAAAAGTTTATGAAGTTATCAGCGGTTATGAACCCAGAGATACAAAAGATACAAAAGAAGTATAAAGGAAAAAAAGACCAAGTTTCTATGCAAAAGCAACAAGAAGAAATGCAGATGGTTTATGAAAAATATGGAACATCTCAAATGGCAGGTTGTTCACAAATGTTTATTCAAATGCCAATTCTATTTGGGTTCTTTGCAGTAGTTCGTAATATCCCTGCATATGTAAGCAGTGTGCAAAATCATTACATAGATTTGATAGATGCAGTCAAAGGTATATCAGGTTCTCAAGAAATTTTAGAAGAAATTGGAAAAGCTTCTCCTATATTAATTGATCCTGAGAAATTTGATTATTCAAAAACAGAAACATTGATTGATGTTTTCTATAAATTTCAAAATTCTTCATGGGAAACATTAGTAGAAAAATTTCCTAGTATTGAAGAATTAATTGTTTCAACACAACAAACAATGGCAGGATTTAATTCTTTTTTAGGTATTAATATAGCAGAAACACCATCTACAATGTTTACAGCGTCGTTAGCTACAAGAAATTTTTTATCTATTTTATTAGCAGTTTCTATCCCTATTTTGGCAGGTGTATCTCAGTATGTTAGTATTAAGATGACGGCACCGAAGAAGTCTCCAATGGAAGATTCAGATAATCCAATGATGAATTCTATGGGATCTATGAATAAAATTATGCCGTTATTTTCAGTAGTTATGGGATTTACAATGCCTGCAGGTTTGGGCTTGTACTGGATTATTAGTGCAGTTGTACGTAGTGTACAACAGATTCTTATCAATAAATATTTAGATAGAATTCCTGTAGAAGAAATGATTGCAAAGAATCAAGAAAAGGCAGCTAAAAAGCGTGAAAAAAGTGGTGCTACAGCGAAGAAGATTAATGAAATGGCACAGAAGAACGTACGTAATATTAAGGAGCCTACAGATAATGTAATATCTGATGAAGAAAAAGAAAAGAAGATAAAAGAAGTTGCAGAAAATAATAAAAATGCAAAAGCAGGAAGTTTAGCAGCAAGGGCGAGTCTGGTTAAGAAATATAATGAAAATGAATAATTAGGAGGACTTAGGAATGCGTGAAATAACAGTATCGGCAAAAACGTTAGATGATGCTATTACAGAGGCTTTGATTGAATTAGAAATAACAAGTGATATGTTAGAGTATGATGTGGTGGAAAAAGGAAGTGCTGGTTTCTTGGGTATTGGTATGAAACAAGCAGTGATTACAGCACGTAAAAAACAGCCTGTAAAGGAAGTAACTAAAGAGACAGTAGTTTCTAAGGTTGAAGAACCAAAAGTAGAGTATAAAAAGGCAAAACAAGAAGTTACAGAAAAAGCTCCTACTAAGAAAGAGCCTATAAAAAAGGAAATTGTAAAAAAAGAGCCTGTAAAAGAAGAATCTGTAAAGATAAAAAATACAGAGAGAGTTATTTCTGTTACAGAGTCAAAGACATATAAAGAAACAGAACTTGTAAAGGTAGAAGAAAAGACAAAAAATGCATGTGAAACATTTTTAAAAGAAGTGTTAAATGCAATGGGAATGGAAGTAAGTATTTCTTCTAGCATTGATAGCGAGGGTGCCTTATATTTTGATATGAGTGGCAAGAATATGGGTCTTTTGATTGGAAAGCGTGGACAGACATTAGATTCTTTACAGTATTTAGTAAATAGAATTGCAAATAAGAATCAAGATGGCTATGTACGTGTGAAGTTGGATACGGAAAATTATAGAAATAGAAGAAAAGAAACATTAGAAAGTTTAGCGAAAAATATTGCATTTAAAGTGAAGAGATCTAGAAAATCAGAATCATTGGAACCAATGAATCCATATGAAAGAAGAATTATTCACTCGGCACTTCAAGCAGATAAGACAATTTCTACCTATAGCGAGGGTGAAGAACCATACAGAAAAGTTGTTATTACATTGGCTAGAAAATAAGCGACTAGGGCAGATTGTGTATCTGNNCTAGATTTTATTTTATTAATGAAANTGATGTGTAGATTTTATTTTNTTAATGAAAGTGATATGTAGATTTTATTTTATTAATGAAAGCGATGTATAGGTTTTATTTCATTAATGAAAGTAATGTATGGGTTTTGTTTTAATATGTTAGAAGTATATAGTTTGATGAAATATTTTATTATAAGGGAGAAATAGATGTATATAGATACGATTGTGGCGATTGCTACTGCCCTATCCAATTCAGGAATTGGAATTGTTCGTATAAGTGGCGATAAGGCATTTCAAATTATTGATAAGATATATAAGGGAAAGAAAAAATTATCAGAAGAAAAAAGTCATACAATACATTATGGTTTTATTGTTGATGATGAGGAAACTATTGATGAAGTGCTGATAATGCTCTATAGAGGGCCACGAAGTTATACAGGCGAGGATATTGTTGAAATTAATTGTCATGGTGGTGCATATGTCGTAAAATGTGTATTAGAGACGGTTATCAAATATGGTGCTAGGCCAGCAGAGGCAGGAGAATTTACAAAACGTGCATTTTTAAATGGACAAATGGACTTGTCAAAAGCAGAGGCAGTGGGTGATTTGATTCATGCTAAAAATGAGTATGCACATAAAAATTCTATTAGTCAACTAAAGGGTAGTGTTTATCGAAAAATTGAAGAAATTAGGGCAAAGATTTTATATCATACGGCATTTATTGAATCAGCATTAGATGACCCAGAGCATATTAGTGTAGATGGATATGGTATTATTTTAAAAGAGGATATGCAAAAACTTTTATTGGAAATGAAAAAGTTGCTTGCATCAGCAGATAATGGACGTATGTTGGCAGAGGGAATTCAGACGGTTATCTTAGGAAAACCAAATGCTGGAAAATCTTCATTACTTAATATTCTATCAGGTCGTGAACGGGCGATTGTAACAGAAATTGCAGGAACGACGAGAGATGTGCTAGAAGAACAGATTCGACTTGATGGACTGATGTTGAATATAATTGATACAGCAGGTATTCGAGAGACAAATGATGTTGTAGAAAAAATAGGTATTGATAGGGCAAAAGAGTATGCTAAGAATGCAGATTTGGTGCTTTATGTGGTAGATAGTTCAAAGCAGTTGGATAAAAATGATAAAATGATTATAGAGATTTTGAAAAATAAGAAAGCAATTATTTTATTAAATAAAATCGATTTACATCAAAAAGTTTCAAAAGAAACTATTTTAAGACTTATTAAAGGTAAAATTATTGAAATTTCAGCAATACAGGAAACAGGGATACAAGAATTAGAGAATGTATTAAAGGAGATGTTTTTTAAGGGAGAAATTTCTTTTAATGATGAAATTTATATTACAAATGTTAGGCAAAAGACAGCAATTTCAAATGCAAAAGAGAGTTTAAAGAGAGTATGTACAAGTATTGATGATGGTATGCCAGAAGATTTCTATAGTATAGATTTGATGGACGCTTACGAAAATTTGGGAAATATCACAGGCGAAACAGTAGGAGAAGATTTGATTCATGAAATATTTAGCAAGTTCTGTATGGGAAAATAAGGAAGTATATGATGTGATTGTAATTGGTGGGGGTCATGCAGGTTGTGAGGCGACATTAGCTGCAGCTAGACTTGGCTTGCGTACACTTCTGCTTACAATTAGTGTTGATAGCATTGCATTTATGCCCTGCAATCCAAATATAGGAGGAACATCAAAGGGACATCTTGTCAAAGAGGTTGATGCTCTTGGTGGGGAGATGGGAAGAAATATTGATAAAACATTTATACAATCAAAAATGTTGAATCGTTCAAAAGGCCCTGCTGTTCATTCTTTACGTGCACAGGCAGACAAATCAAGTTATAGTAAGACAATGCGACGTGTCTTGGAAAATGAAACAAATATAGATATCAAACAAACGGAAGTAAAGCAGTTAATTGTAGAAGATGGCGAAATACGAGGAGTTGAAATATTATCGGGGATTGTTTATTTTGCAAAAGCAGTGATACTTTGTACGGGTACTTATTTGAAAGCACGCTGTGTTTATGGAGAAGTAAGCGAAGAAGTGGGACCAGATGGCTTGAAAGCAGCAAATTATTTAACTGATTCTTTACGCTCATTGGGAATCGCTTTGCGAAGATTTAAGACAGGAACACCAGCACGTATTGCGAGGGAAAGTGTAGATTTTTCGAAAATGGAAGAACAGTTTGGAGATGAGGTGGTGACTCCATTTTCATTTACGACAAAACCAGAAGATGTGCAGATTAAGCAAGAATCTTGTTGGTTGACCTATACAAATGAGCAAACCCATGAGATAATTCGTGATAATTTGCATCGTTCGCCTTTATTTTCGGGAAAAATTGAGGGAGTTGGTCCTCGTTACTGCCCCTCTATTGAGGATAAGGTGGTTCGATTTGCAGATAAAAACAGGCACCAATTATTTATTGAACCAGAGGGATTGGATACGAATGAGATGTATATTGGGGGAATGTCTAGTTCATTGCCAGAAGATGTTCAATATGCAATGTATCAAACGGTTTCTGGTTTAGAAAATGTAAAAATTGTGAGAAATGCTTATGCGATAGAGTACGATTGTATTGACGCTAGACAATTACACCCAACATTAGAATTTAAGGAAATTAAGGGATTATTTAGCGCAGGACAGTTTAATGGTAGCTCTGGATATGAAGAGGCGGCTGCACAAGGTATTGTAGCAGGTCTAAATGCCTCTCTTAAGGTACTAGGTAGGGAAGAGCTCATTATTGACCGTTCACAGGGCTATATAGGCGTATTAATTGATGATTTGGTTACAAAGGAAACATTAGAACCGTATCGTATGATGACATCGAGGGCAGAATATCGCTTATTACTGCGTCAAGATAATGCAGATCAGCGATTGACTGCAATAGGCTATCAAGCAGGGTTGGTTTGCGAGGAACGTTATCAGGCATTCTTAGAAAAAGAAAAGCAGATTTACAATGAGGTAAAACGATTAGAGAAAGCTAGCGTTGGAACAAGTGAACAAGTACAAGAGGTTCTTAAAAATTGCAACAGCACTCTTCTATCTTCTGGAATTACATTGGCAGAGTTATTAAAAAGACCAGAAATACATTACGAAGATTTGGTATCTATTGATAAGGGGCGTGCTGTGCTTGATTCGGCAGTAACAGAACAGGCAGAAATTTTTATCAAATATGACGGTTACATTAAAAGACAGATGAAACAGGTGGAGCAATTTAAAAAGTTGGAAAATAAGCAAATTCCAAAAGATATTTGTTATGATGATGTAAAAAGTTTACGTATTGAGGCAGTTCAAAAATTAAAGCAATATCAACCATTGTCGATAGGGCAAGCATCTAGAATATCGGGAGTCTCTCCAGCAGATATATCGGTATTGCTTGTTTATATGGAATCACGCGAGGGAAATCATGGATAAGATTTTGGAAAGTAATTTAGAGAGTAGTTTGGAAAATAATATTGAGAGTGGTTTAGAAAATAACTTAGAGAGCAATTTGGAAAATAATCTTGAAAGTAATTTTGAAAGCAATTTACAAGAACTTGGAATTGTCTTAAGTATAGAGCAAAAGGAACAATTTGCTAATTTTTACGAAATGTTAATAGAGTACAATAAAGTAATGAATTTAACAGGTATTACAGAGCGCTTGGAGGTATACTCAAAGCATTTTATTGATAGCCTGTCATTGTGTAGGTTAGTAGAATTGGGAGCAACAAAGGAACCAAAGCGAGTGATAGATATAGGAACTGGAGCTGGATTTCCAGGTATTCCTTTGAAGATAGCCTTTCCAGAGCTAGAAATTGTATTGTTAGATTCATTAAACAAGCGTGTAAAATTTCTAAATGCAGTGATTGAAAAGCTAAAATTACAGGGAATTAAGGCGATTCATGGACGTGCTGAAGAGATGGCAAAGCAGAAAGAATATCGCGAAGCATTTGATATTGGTGTCTCAAGAGCAGTTTCAAAACTATCAGTGTTAAGTGAATACTGCATACCTTATATACGGGTAGGGGGTATATTTGTATCTTATAAATCAGGTCTTATAGATGAAGAATTAAAAGAATCTAAGAAAGCTATTTCAATTTTGGGTGGTAAAATAGATGCAATAGATAAATTCCAACTTATAGGAACAGATATGGGGCGTTCATTGGTTAAAATACAAAAAGAACGTTCTACGCCAAAGAAATATCCACGAAAGGCAGGGACTCCAGCAAAAGAACCATTGATAAGAGTGTTATAAAATTATATTAGAATGTTAAAAGGAAGATACCGTTATGTTGATGATGGTATCTTCCTTTTTAGTGTTTAGTATTATGTGTTTGGTGCGTTTATTAATTAGGTGCTAGTTAGTTGGTGTGTTTATTAATTAGGTGTTGTTAGCTTGGTGTGCTTATTAATTAGGTATTGTTGCTTGGTATATTTATATAATATAGGTATTACTGTTTAGTCTGTTTAAATATTTAGTATTGTTGGCTTAGTGTGTTTAGATTTAGTACTGTTAGTCTGGTGTAGTTTATTAGTTAGGCACTCTTAGGTTGGTATGTTTAGATATTTAGTATTGCTAGCCTGGTATATGTAATCGTTTAGCATTGTTTATTTGGTATGTTTGCTAGTTTGTTATTCAATAGCAGAATTATAAGTTTCATCTT
>JGI994J12354_10001499_pt1 | contig 23534 bp, 23 predicted proteins | sample IntmicLarv3ML3BL_FD_12354 | JGI IMG/M metagenome (IMG submission 12354) | reverse complement strand
AGAGGAGAAGCGGACGACGATGGAGAAGGCACCTTTTGGAATCGTTGGGCTAGAGACTTGTGTGGGATTGGTCGTTTCTGAACTAGTTGAACCTGAGATTATAACGCCGATGCAGATGGCTGAAAAGATGAGTTATAATCCGGCAAAAGTGTTAGGGCTAGACAAAGGGACTTTGGCAGTGGGAAAAGTTGCCGATGTGACGATTATTGACCCAGAGGCAGAGTATACTGTAGAGGCAAAGGATTTTGCTTCAAAGGGGAAGAATACGCCGTTTGATAAGCGAAGGGTTAAAGGCAAGGTGCGTTATACAATTTGTGGCGGTGAGATTGTATATGAAGATATGATATAAGGCGTACGCTTCAAGAGAAATAAATCGCTCCTTGACTCGCTTCGCTAATGTCAATTCGAGAATTTTTCTTTGAAGCTGATTGTATATGAAAGTGCGAAATAAAGGGCAGGTAGTATCAAAGTAGTTATGGTAAGAGACATAAGGAGGACGCAATGATTAACAAATTAATGACGAAAATCAAAAAGACAAAGGCGCCAATAGTTGTGGGGTTGGATCCGATGATGGATTACATTCCTAAGCATATCAAGGAGCAAGCGTTTGATCAGGTTGGTGAAACCCTTGAAGGTGCGGCTGAGGCGATTTGGCAATACAATAAAGCGATTGTAGATGCGACGTATGATTTGATTCCAGCGGTAAAACCGCAGATAGCAATGTATGAGCAGTTTGGTATTCCAGGGATGATAGCATTTAAGAAGACGGTTGACTATTGTAGGGAAAAAGATTTAGTGATTATTGGTGACATCAAACGTGGTGACATCGGGTCAACTTCCGAAGCTTATGCTGTCGGGCATCTAGGCAAGGTTCAAGTCGGAAGTAAATCTTTTGCTGGCTTTAACGAAGACTTTGCAACGGTTAATCCATATCTTGGTTCTGATGGTGTTAAACCTTTTATTAAAGTATGCCAAGAGGAGGGTAAAGGGTTATTCATTTTGGTGAAAACTTCGAATCCATCAAGCGGAGAATTCCAAGACCAACTAATAGATGGAAGGCCATTATACGAATTGGTTGGTGAAAAGGTAGCGCAGTGGGGCGAAGAGCATATGGGCGATGACTATAGCTATATTGGCGCTGTAGTTGGAGCGACTTATCCTGAGATGGGCAAGGCACTGCGAAAGTTAATGCCACGCACTCCTATTCTGGTGCCAGGTTATGGGGCGCAAGGTGGAAGCGGAAGCGACTTAGTACATTTCTTTAATGATGATGGCTTGGGAGCTATTGTGAATTCGTCAAGAGGTATCATTGCGGCGTATAAGCAAGAAGCATACGCGGCATTTGGCGAGGAGAACTTTGCCGAGGCCTCAAGGGCAGCGGTGGTTGATATGGTAAATGATATCGAAGGAGCGTTGACAGCAGCAAAATAAGTAACAATCAAGCAAGAGGATGAGCGGGAGATAACATGAAGAAAAAAGAGTTTTGTGAAGTGATTAGTCAAGAGATGTTAATTCCAGAAATATATAGTATGTGGATTGCGGCAGAGAAAATTGCTGATGAGGCTAGACCAGGGCAGTTCGTCTCCCTTTATAGTAATGATAAGAGCAGATTGTTGCCAAGGCCCATAAGTATTTGCGAGATTGACAAGGCGAAAGGACAGATTCGCTTAGTGTATCGTATCGCAGGAGCAGGAACAGCAGAGTTTGCTAAGTTGATGGCGGGAGATTCGGTGGCGGTATTAGGACCATTTGGCAATGGTTTTCCGCTTGAAGAAGCTAATCAAAAGAAAGTCTTGCTAATTGGCGGAGGTATCGGGATTCCGCCGATGCTTGAAGTAGCGAAGCAGTTAAGCGCAGACAAACAAATAGTTTGTGGGTATCGTGATGAAATATTTTTAGAAAATGAATTAGCAGATAATGGTGAATTTTACGCAGCCACGGAAGATGGCGTTAGAGGAACCAAAGGAAATGTTTTGGATGCGATTAGCAAAGACAAATTGACGGCTGACATCATCTTTGCATGTGGACCGACACCAATGCTAAGAGCGATTAAAGATTATGCTACTGATAAAGGTATCAAATGTTATATCTCAATGGAAGAACGGATGGCATGTGGAGTAGGCGCGTGTTTGGCATGTGTTTGTAAGTCGAAAGAAAAGGATGAGCATGCTAATGTCAACAACAAACGAGTTTGTAAGGACGGACCAGTATTTGAGGCGACGGAGGTAGAGTTATGATAAATACTAAGGTAAGCTTAGCTGGTGTGGAACTTGCAAATCCAGTTATGACAGCATCGGGGACTTTTGGTTCAGGAGCTGAATATAGTGAGTTCGTTGACTTGAACGCATTAGGTGCTGTAGTAACTAAAGGGGTGGCTAATGTAGCATGGTCAGGAAATGAAACACCGCGTATTGCAGAGACTTATGGAGGAATGTTAAATGCAATCGGTTTGCAGAATCCAGGAATTGATGTTTTCTGTGAGCGTGATATTCCATTTTTAAAACAGTTTGATACGAAGATTATCGTTAATGTATGTGGCAAGACAGAAGAGGATTACTGTGAAGTTGTAAAGCGACTTGCAAGCGAAGATGTCGATATGTTGGAGATTAATATTTCGTGTCCTAATGTTAAAGAAGGTGGGATTGCTTTTGGGCAGGACCCCAAAGCGGTTGAAGCTATTACTAAAGCGGTTAAGCGGGTGGCAAAACAACCAGTGATTATGAAGTTAAGTCCGAATGTATCAGACATCACCGTGATGGCTAAAGCAGCCGAAGCGGGAGGAGCTGATGTATTGTCATTAATTAACACTTTGACAGGGATGAAGATAGATATTGAAAGACAAATATTTGCGATCGCCAACAAGACAGGGGGACTTTCAGGACCAGCGATTAAGCCGGTAGCAGTACGGATGGTACACCAAGTGGCCAATGCCGTAAGCTTACCAGTTATCGGTATGGGCGGGATAGCTACAGCGGACGATGCTATTGAATTTATCTTGGCAGGGGCAACGGCAGTTTCGATTGGAACAGCCAATTTCTTCAATCCAAATGCAACTATTGAGGTAGTAAAAGGTATTGAAAAATACCTAAAAAGACAAAAATGTTCAGACATAAATGAGTTAATTGGAGCAGTAAAAGGCTAGGGGTTCGTAATTGAACTCCCTAGCTTTTTATGGTAAACTATGACCTAGTAGAAGGGAAGGGAAATAGATGGCAAATTACAAACAAGAATTTGTTGAATTTATGGTGGATTGTCAAGTGTTGAAGTTTGGCGATTTCGTTACTAAGAGTGGTAGAAAAACACCATTTTTTGTTAATACAGGATTTTATCGAACTGGCGCGCAATTAAGGAAATTAGGGCAATATTACGCCAAAGCAATTAGCGATAATTTTGGCTTAGACTTTGATGTATTGTTTGGACCAGCATATAAAGGTATTCCGTTGTCAGTGGCGACGACCATGGCGATAAGCGAAGAATATGATAAAGAGATTAGATATTGTTCAAATAGAAAAGAAGTAAAAGACCACGGCGATGCGGGTATATTGTTAGGCAGCCCGATTAGCAGTGGCGATAAAGTGTTGTTGATTGAAGACGTGACTACAGCCGGAACTTCCATTGCAGAGACATTACCAATCATCGAAGCACAAGGAGATGTGATGCCAATCGGCTTAGTGGTTTCAGTTGACAGAATGGAACGCGGAACAGGGGAGAAAAGTGCCCTTGATGAAATCGAAGAGAAGTATGGACTTAAAACAGCAGCAGTTGTGACGATGGCAGAAGTTGTAGAGCATCTACATAATAAAGAATACAAAGGACAGATTATCATAAATGATGAGATTAAACAGGCGATTGATGCGTACTATGAAAAGTACGGAGTAAAGTAGTCTGAGGAAAACGAAGGGAATCTTACAAAAAAGTGAAGGCACAAACAAAACGCTATGCTAGAATTATTGGAATAATTCTTTTCTTGATATATCTTAGTATTCTATTCTACTTCCTGTTTTTCTCGGAAGAGTATGATCGTAACATAGTGGCTACAACATATCGATATAATTTCAACCCATTTAGAGAAATTATGCGCTTTTGGAATTATCGACAACAGCTAGGCACAAGAGTCGTGGTAGTTAATCTAGTGGGTAATGTGATGGCTTTTGTCCCCTTTGGTTTTATCCTACCAATCATCAATGATAGACTTAAAGGATGTGTGAAAGTAACATTTTTGGGCTTGCTTTTAAGCCTGTCGGTAGAAGGATTGCAGTTACTGACTAGGGTTGGTAGTTGTGATATAGATGATGTAATTTTGAATACATTTGGTGCATTACTAGGGTACTGCTTATTTGTGATGTGTAGCCTAGCTTGGAGGAAGATTAATGGCAAAAAGGTTTAAATACACCTCGCGAATCAAACCAGAAACGCAAGGCGGAATGGCAGCGACATTGATGGCGATTATTTCGATATCTTTACTTGTAGTGGCGGTGATAATATCATATGCATTTTCTGGAGCAGGTGGCAATCTGTTAGGAGCAATCGGGTTAGTTGGATTGCTATTGGCAGTGGTCGGGTTTTTTATTGGCATTAAAAGTTTTGCAGAAAAAGGTAAAAGTCATCGTTATAGTACGATTGCGTCAATGGCTAATGGCATCATCGCTGTAGTGTGGTTGGCGTTATACTTAGTGGGAATCAGATAGTTGGATACTTATTTGAAATGGAGAATGAAATTTGGAAGAGTTGTTACGTGAACGTCTTGTATTAAGCCAAGAAAGAATTGATGAAATAGCAAAGATAAGTAGTAGTGAAGAGCCTTATCGGCATTACTTCAACAAAACGGCTACTTTTATTCGACAACTCTTTGAATTGTTAGAAGAGATAGAAGAAGATACTTATCAAAAGAAAAGCCTAAGTCAGTTGCAGATGAGCAACAAGCAGCTATACGAGGATATCTTACCAGAGAATTACCAAAGTTCTTACGGGAACCCCGAATATGCCAGTGGAAAGCTAGGAGTTGATTATGGTCAATTACTTTGCTTTTTGTATGCGCAGGTTAGGGGCATGATTGTCTTTGCTTTCGAAAAGCGCCATTGGGACTTTATCATCATGGCAGAACTATTTATTCAAGTTCATGCAGCCTTTGCGGATGGAACGCCGAAAAGCGATAGCATTAAAGAGATTATCTGTGGTGACATCTATGATTATTGTGAAGATGTGATGACATATCGTGTACAAGAGATGGTTGATCCAACACTTAACTTTGCTACGGACATCATCATGGAAGCTGACTTTGAAACACCAGAATATTTATATTGGTTTGGCGAATATATTTCGGATAACGAGGTAGAAGTATCAAGATTTCTAAATACTTTCTCCGAAGAGCAAATAGAAGCAATGGCAAGCACATATACCCAGGGTTACAAGAAGGGATTCGAGAATAACGGCATTGATTTAAAGAAAAAAACTACCGTAAATATTCGTTATTGTTTGGGGTTTGAGAGAATAGTAAAAGTCGCTATTAGACAATTCTACGATATGGGTTTACAGCCAGTGATATATCGCAGTGCTACACATAGTATCAACAAGCGACAGCAGTTGCGAATTGGCTATCATGGGGCAATCCCTAACAAACAATTTGATTATGACCACCGTGGAGATGTGGCGTTGTATCTGAATGAAAAGTTTGTTTCGAAGAAGCTAAGAGCTTTGCAAAACGGCTTTGAGGCATACAAGGAACTGGCAAATGGACATGCGGGACCAGCGGTAATAGAAGTCTTCGGCGAAGCACAGTTTGAACCAATCAACAAGGATATGGCATACACACTGTCAGACGACCAGCAAAAGATGCAGGTGCGATATGATACATCAGCTAGTCAGATAATCAATCGCTATATAATCGGTGAGGAACGTAGTTTTACAATCATCGCTTATCCAATCCCGGAAATAGGTGATAAGTTTACAAAGATTTTCAGCGAAACGGTGCGCATTAATACGCTAGATTATAAGTTGTATCAAACAATACAACAAAATATTATTGACATTTTGGACCAAGGAAGTAGAGTGCATATAAAGGGAAAAGCGGGTAACCAGACAGACTTATGGGTGCAACTTCAGGAAATTAGCAATCCCAAGACACAGACGATTTTTGAAAATTGTGTAGCAGACGTCAATATTCCTGTGGGAGAAGTCTTTACTAGCCCTAGATTAGCAGGAACCAATGGTGTCTTGCATGTAAGCCGAGTTTACCTTAACGAATTGGCTTACGAGAACTTGAAGATGACATTTGTCGATGGAATGATTACAGAATATAGTTGTGATAATTTTGAGAATCCAATAGAAGGTCAGGCCTTTATTCGTGAAAATGTTTTGCATCACCATGAAACGTTACCAATGGGAGAGTTTGCCATTGGCACCAATACGACGGCTTACGTGATGGCGAACAAATACGATATTGCTGATAAATTGCCGATTCTAATTGCTGAAAAGATGGGGCCTCATTTTGCAGTGGGCGATACTTGCTATAGTTGGTCGGAGGACATCAAGGTGTATAACCATGATGGCAAAGAAATAATAGCGCGCGACAACGAGATTTCAGCAAAACGTAAAGTGGATGTGAATGACGCGTATTTTGGATGCCATACCGATATTACAATTCCGTATGAGGAATTGGCTAGTATATCGGTAGAGGTAGCAGACGAAGAGCTGCTTCCAATTATTGAAAATGGACGTTTTGTATTAGCTGGAACAGAGGAACTTAACAAAGCATTTACCGAGTGAAGATATAAAATAGTAGGAATTACTGAAAATGGTAACTATAAAATTGACATAGAAGGAGAAAAAATATGCCAAAAGTAGGAATTGTAATGGGAAGTGATACGGACATGCCAGTAATGGCGAAAGTAGCAGATACGTTAGAAAAATTCGGAGTCGATTATGAAATGACTATTATATCAGCACATCGTCTCCCAGATAAATGTTTCGAATATGCTAAGGCAGCTGAAGAAAAAGACTTTAAAGTAATTATCGCAGGTGCAGGAATGGCAGCTCACTTACCAGGTGTATGTGCGGCGATTTTCCCAATGCCAGTTATCGGTATTCCAATGCTTGCACAGTCACTAGCGGGCAACGATGCACTATACTCAATCGTTCAGATGCCACCAGGAATTCCAGTAGCAACAGTAGCTATTAATGGTGGAGTTAATGCAGCTATTTTAGCAACTCAAATCTTAGCTACATCAGATAATGCATTACTTGATAGGTGAAAGCATACAAAGAAGAAATGAAAGAACAAATTAATGCTAAAGATAAAAAATTACAAGAAGTAGGATATAAAAATTATACCAAATAAAAGTAAATGGTTAAGCGTGCAAAACTACGAACTAAGATATCGCAGGGACAAAATGGAGGAAGCTATGGATTACAAGAAAGCAGGCGTTGATATTGAGGCTGGGTACAAATCTGTTGAGTTGATGAAGGAGCATGTGAAAAAGACGATGCGTCCGGAAGTATTAACAAATATTGGAGGCTTTTCGGGAGCATTTTCGATGAGCTCTTTTAAGGATATGGAGAAGCCAACCTTGGTTTCAGGAACAGATGGAGTTGGAACGAAACTCAAACTAGCGTTTGTCATGGACAAGCATGACACAGTTGGGATTGATTGTGTAGCGATGTGTGTCAATGATATTGCATGTGCTGGCGGAGAGCCACTATTTTTCCTAGACTATATCGCATGTGGCAAAAACGTGCCAGAGAAAATTGCAGATATTGTTAAAGGAGTGGCATCAGGATGCGAACAGTCAAATGCCGCCTTAATCGGTGGTGAAACAGCTGAAATGCCAGGCTTTTATCCAGAAGATGAGTATGACCTAGCAGGATTTGCAGTAGGCGTAGTAGACGAAAAAGATCTAATAACTGGCAAAGAGTTAGCATCAGGAGATATCTTGATAGGGATTGCGTCATCAGGTGTACATAGTAACGGATTTTCGTTAGTGCGTAAGGTTTTTGATATGTCTAAGGATTCGCTAAACACCCATTATGATGAATTGGGTGCAACATTAGGAGAGACATTGTTGGCCCCAACTAAGATATATGTCAAAGCACTTAGAGGTATTAAGGAAGCGGGCGTTAAGATTAAAGCGTGTAGTCATATTACAGGCGGCGGATTCTATGAAAATATCCCAAGAATGTTGCATGATGATGTGCGAGCGTTGATTAAAAAGGATAGTTACCCCGTACTACCGATTTTCAAATTGTTGGAAGAAATGGGGAATATCGAAGAACAGATGATGTATAATACATACAACATGGGATTAGGCATGATTGTAGCGGTAGACTCCAAAGACGTTGAAGCGACGATGGCAGCGATTACCGCGGCTGGTGAAAATGCGTACCAAGTGGGCGAGATAATCAGTGGCAAAAAAGGAGTAGAGCTATGCTAAAAATAGCGGTGCTTGTTTCGGGTGGCGGAACTAATCTTCAAGCAATCATTGATAGCATTGAAGATGGTGCGATTAAAAATACCGAAATTGCAGTTGTAATTAGCAACAATGCGGGAGTTAAGGCATTAGAAAGAGCCGATAAGCACGGCGTTGCAGCGTTGTGCATTGCGCCCAAGGATTATGAAAACCGTGATATGTACAACGAGGCTTTACTTAAAGTACTGCAAGAATATGCGGTTGATTTGGTAGTATTGGCTGGCTGTATGGTGGTGATACCACCTATGATGGTTAGGGCATATCCAAACAAGATTATCAACGTCCACCCAGCACTTATTCCAGCATTTTGTGGAACTGGTTATTATGGGTTGAAGGTCCATGAAGAAGTGTTAAAACGTGGTGCGAAGGTTACTGGTGCGACAGTTCATTTTGTCGATGAAGGAACTGACACAGGACCAATTATTCTACAAAGGGCAGTGGCGGTTCAAAGAGGCGACACGCCAGAAGTTCTACAAAGAAGAGTAATGGAAGAAGCGGAATGGATAATTCTGCCGCAAGCGGTTGAAGCGATAGCAAATGGTAAGATAGATATTAAAGATGGTATCGTAAATATAACGCAGTAAGAGGAGAAAACCATATGAAGGTATTGATTGTTGGAAGTGGTGGAAGAGAACATGCGATTGCTTGCGCAGTAGCAAAATCTGCACGTGTGTCAGAAATTTATTGCGCACCAGGAAATGCGGGTATTGAGGAGTATGCAAAATGCGTCGATATTCAAGCAATGGAATTTGAAAAGCTAGTTACTTTTGCTAAGGATAGCGGAATTGATTTGACGATAGTAGGTATGGATGACCCATTGGTTGGTGGGATTGTCGATGTTTTTGAAAAAGAAGGTCTTAGAGTGTTTGGCCCGCGCAAAAACGCAGCTATTTTAGAAGGTTCTAAAGCCTTCTCTAAAGATTTGATGAAAAAGTACAATATACCAACAGCTGGATATGAGAACTTCACAGATGCAGATGAGGCAATAGCGTATCTCAAAAAGGCTGACTTTCCGATTGTCTTGAAGGCAGATGGACTAGCGCTTGGTAAGGGTGTGTTGATTTGTGAGACGCTAGAAGAAGCACTTGATGGCGTTAAAACGATTATGCTTGATAAGAAATTCGGAACAGCTGGCAATACCTTAGTTGTCGAAGAATTTATGACAGGACGTGAAGTGTCAGTGTTATCGTTTGTAGATGGTAAGACGATTAAGACGATGACTTCGGCGCAAGACCACAAAAGAGCAGAAGATGGAGACCAAGGTCTTAATACAGGCGGAATGGGAACATTTTCACCAAGTCCGTTTTATACTCAAGAAGTTGATGCGTTTTGTAAAAAGTACGTCTACCAAGCAAGTGTTGATGCAATGGCGGCGGAAGGAAGGCCATTTGTTGGAATTATCTTCTTCGGCTTAATGCTTACTGACAAGGGACCGAAAGTATTAGAGTATAATGCAAGGTTTGGCGATCCAGAAGCACAAGTAGTCCTACCGCGGATGAAGAACGATATCGTTGATGTCTTTGAAGCGTGTATTGATGGAAAGCTTAACACTATTGACTTGCAGTTTGAGGATAATGCGGCGGTTTGTGTAGTATTAGCTTCAAAAGGTTACCCATTAGAATACGAAAAAGGGTTGGAGATTAGCGGACTTGAATGGTTTGCAGACCAGGAAGACTATTTTGCGTTCCATGCGGGAACTAAGAAAAGCGATGGCAAAATAGTAACCAACGGCGGACGAGTACTTGGCATTACAGCCAAGGGAAAAGACTTAAAGGAAGCGCGAGAGAATGCCTATGAAGCAATCAAGAGAGTTCAATTCGACAACAAGTATTATCGCAATGACATTGGCAAGGCCATTGATGAAGTATAAATAGTTTAATATAGTTAAAATGAAAGTATAAAGTAATTTACTACTAAAGTAAAATGACTGGATAAATTCCAGTCATTTTTGCGTGATTTAGGCTTGCAAATAGTCAACATAATATGTTACAATAATATTACAAACTTATTAAGGGTGAGTATATGACTATATATGAAGCTGTATTTGCGCGAAAATCTGTGCGCAACTATCAAATGGAGAGGATAAGTTCCTCTATACTAGAAGCAGTGAAAGACTATCCACGTGAGGTTCAAGGATTATTTGGACAAATCGAAACAGATGTATCGATAGTTGATAATAGTAAAGGACAACAAAAGATATCGGGATTGCTCGGGATTAGGGCGCCATATTATCTTCTTATTTATTCTGAAGATGGAGAAAGAGCGACTATGAATGCCGGCTATGTTGTGGAGCAAACGGTACTTTATATATGTAGCCTAGGCGTAGGAAGCTGTATTATCAACCCTATGACAGTTAAAAGGGCGTTGCAGCGACGTGATGGCAAAAGACTATATGCGGCAGTAGCGTTTGGCAGAAGTAAGGGGAGTCACATTCGTAAGCCTGCCGACGTTAAGCGTTTAGAGATGGAAAAGTTGTGTGTATATAAGGATAAACCAAGACTTTGGATGAAGCAGCTTTTAGAAGCGGCGAGAGTCGCACCGTCAAGCCTTAATTCACAGCCTTGGCGATTCGTAGTATATGACAAACGTATCCATGTTTTCTCAAAAGGAAAGAAGACGGGTCAACTAAAGCGAATGGACGAGATTAATCTTGGTATTATGTTCGCCAATATGATTGTAGTAGCTGAAGAATTGTGGCTTGATGTTGACTTGATTCGCTTAGAAGAGATAAGTCAAAAGTCATTTGCAAATAACAACTATATATTAAGCGTAGTGTTAAAAGTTTAAAACCTTCCGTGTGAACGGAAGGTTTTATTGGTTAGTAAATCAAATATAAAATATTTTATTTGTCTTTGCTAATGATGTAGTATGGAATAGCAACAAACAGTGCACCACCTATTATATTACCCAAAGTTGAAAGCGCTAGGTTATAGAAATAACCACCAACGCTAAGTGCTTCAGCACCTTGATTCAATAGACCGACCAATAAGATTCCCATATTGGCAATACTATGTTCAAAGCCACAGTACATGAAAGTGAAGATGCATAAGAATATCATAATTAATTTGCCAGACTCACTTTTAAGCTTGAGGCTACACCATACAGCAAGGCACACTAAGATGTTACACAAAACACCACGTAGCAATAGTTCAAGCGGTGAATAAGACATCTTGACAGCACTCGCTGTGGCAAAGTACTCGCCGACAGGACCGCTTGCAACACCACTAAAGTGGAATAACGCAACAGCAACCATCGTTCCGACGAAATTGCCGATGTAGCTAACAGCTCCGACCTGACCAACGTTACCCCATTTGATTTCTTTCTTTAGGGCAGCTGAGGTTAGCGTGAAGACGTTACCAGTAAACAAATCTGAGCCGGCACAGATAACCAAACAAAGAGCGACACAGAAGATAGCCGATGCCATAACCTTTGTCATTGGAGAATCTGCTGCTTTTAGAGTAGCACCGACAGAATAGGACACTATGGCACCAAATGCGACATATAGCCCTGCTAGCATAGAACTTAAAAAATATCCAGTTGGATTCTTGGTGAGCAAGTTCAACTTGCCTTTGGCGGCATTACAAACCGCTTGAAATTCATCTTTGTACATATTTTCCCCCACTTTTTTGAAATTAGAATAAACTCTGTCCTCTAAACTTATATGAAGAGCGTAAAGATGTCAAGAATTTATCATACGAATAGTAAAAAAGGGTAATAAAGTATTGTACGAATAGAGAAAATTAGTATAAAATGAAGAAGCGAGAAGTTTTAAACTCAAGGAGGATACAAAAGTGGCAAATCAAAAGCGGTATCTGATAGCCTTTACAATTATATTAGGAATGGCGGGGATTTTGTCGGGATGTCAAGAGGGGAAATTAACCAAGGCGAAGGACGAAACGGCGCAAGCGGAAGCTAAAGAAGAAAGTGTTCCAGTTAAATATGTATCGCAAAACTGCGAGATGGCGATAATGCTTCCAGATGATTCATGGACGGTTGAAGAAGACAGTAATAATTTGTGTATGTTTTCTTCGCGGCAAGGGATAATTATGTTGTCAAGGACACAAAGTGAGCAACTAGTCGTGCCTGAGTCATCCGATGACATAAGGAAGATATTGCAAAAAGAAGGTTACAATAGTGTGGATTATGAAGTGCTTGAGTATAGTGAACAAACTATTGCAGAAATGAAATCTTACCGAGCAGTTATAGAATATGAAGAGGGCAAAGCATCGTATGCGTATGGTATCTTGTATGGAACTATCATAGGCGACAAAGAATACATGGCGAGTGCGATGTTATATGGCGATGATAGTGATGAACTGGAACGAGTTAAGACGGCGGTTTATAGTTTCGAAGTGATACCAAGAGAGGTTACCCAGCAGCCAAGTGAAATGCCGAGCCCAAAGCCGACGAAAGAACCAACACCAGAACCAACACCAGAACCAACACCAGAGCCAACACCAGAGCCAACACCGACACCAGAACCAACGCCAACTAAGGCGCCAGAACCAGTTGCTAGAAGAATTCAGCAATCGGGGAATTTGCGGACGGGACCTGGAGATGAATATGAGTTGATTCTAACGATACCAGGTGGTTCAGAGGTACTTTTGTATGGTCAGGTAAACGGATGGAATGAGATTGAGTATAATGGTTCAAGAGGCTATATATACAAAAGATTCATGGAGTAGAAGATGGATTTTTTGAGCAAAGTATGCTATCTTATAAGAAGTGATTACATTTAAGGAGAATAGACATGTTCAGTAGAGAATTTGAGATTTTTATATGTGCTGCTTTAGCAGTAGTGACAATTTTATTGTTTTTGGGAAAAGCTGATTTTCTGATAAAAGGAAAGAACGATGCAACAAGTAAAAAGAAATCACCAGAAGAACAGTTGAAGTTTAGTCGTGGCGTGAGTTACTTTACGGGGGCATGGCTACTAGCAGAGTTAGGGCTACTCTTCTTTGGTCATATAGGGAGATGGATATCTTTCATTTACTTAGGAGTTGTTATCGTGAGCTTTGTAGGATTGGTAATGTTTAGCAAGAAACGATCATAAGAAAAGACCATGAAGGGATAGTAGAAAGTTATATTTCTGCTATCCCTCGTTAGGTTTTGACGTAAACGTAGCTTGAATATAGGGGGATATGAAGGTGAGAAGTAGTGGAATACTTTTGCCGATTTCGGCACTTCCATCGGGAGGTGGCATTGGATGTTTTTCGAAAGAGGCATTTGAATTTGTGGATATGTTAAGAGAAGCCAAACAAAAGTATTGGCAAATCCTGCCACTTGGACCAGTGGGCAAGGGTAATTCGCCATATCAATCATTTTCAACATATGCAGGTTGCGCTTACTATATTGACTTAGAGACATTAGCGGAAGAAGGTCTATTGACACATGAAGAGTGCTTAGGTATTGATTGTGGCGATGAGACGAGCCGCATCGATTATGAGAAGATTATAAGCTCGCGAGACGTACTACTTAGGAAAGCATTTGCGCGATTTAAAGGCGATGAAGACTTTGGTGAATTCACCCGTGAAAATGGTTACTGGTTAGAAGATTACGTCTTATACATGGCTCTTAAAGATGCGAGTGGAGGAAAGCGTTGGAACACCTGGAGCATCGAGCTTCGCGACAGACATCCCAGCGCATTGCAAAAGGTTAGTAGCGAATTGGCAGACGAATTGCAGTATTATCGCTTTTGTCAGTACAAATTTTATCAACAGTGGAATTGTCTAAAAAAATATGCGAACCAAAAAGGGGTCAAAATAGTTGGCGATATTCCCATCTATGTAGCCTTTGACAGTGCTGATACATGGGCCAACCCAAGACTTTTCCAATTTAATGAGAACAACGAACCAACAGCAGTCGCAGGATGTCCGCCAGACGGCTTCTCGGCGACGGGACAGATATGGGAGAATCCACTTTACAGCTGGGAATATCACCGAGAAACGGGATATCAGTGGTGGATTTTACGAATGAAACATACTTTTAAACTTTATGACGTAGTTAGAATTGACCATTTTAGAGGTTTTGAATCTTATTTCTCAATTCCTTATGGAGCCAAGACAGCCGAGATAGGTCACTGGGAGATAGGACCAGGATTGGAACTGTTTAATATCTTGAAGGAAAAGCTTGGTGAAATGGACGTTATTGCCGAAGATTTAGGACTACTTACAGAGGCAGTTCACCAGTTAGTGGCGGATACGGGTTACCCTAACATGAAAGTGATTGAATTTGCTTTTGATGCTGATAGTGATTGTGAATACTTACCTCATCTTTATCCAAGTAATTGTGTTGTCTATACAGGAACTCACGATAACGACACTTTGATTGGCTGGATACGATCGATGAAAGCGCATACGAGAGAATTCTCTGACGAGTATTTAGATATGAGTGGAAAGACGGAAGAAGAAAAGGCGTGGGAATTTATCCGAGCGGTGTTAGCGAGTGTGGCTGATGGAGCGATAATTCCGATGCAAGATTACTTATGTCTTGACAGTAAGGCGCGGATGAATACGCCGGCAACAGTTGGCGGGAATTGGGAATGGCGACTACTAAAAGGACAAATTACGAAAGAATTATTAAAAGAAATTGCTAGAATGACCGTATTGTACGGGAGAGATTAAAGCGCAGGGGCGATAATGAGAAGATTATTACCATACATTAAAAACTACAAAAAAGAGACGATAATTGCACCATTATTTAAGATGTTAGAAGCTAGTTTTGAACTTATAATTCCAATCATAATGGCCAATATTATCGATGTAGGAATAAAACAAAAAGATACATCATACATATGGAAGATGTGTCTACTAATGATAGCGCTAGGCATATTAGGATTGATATGTTCACTGACGGCACAGTATTTTGCAGCGACGGCCTCGGCAGGTTTTGGCACTGAATTACGACGGGATTTTTATAAACACGTTAATAGCCTTTCATTTCAAGAGCTAGACAATATTGGAACTTCAGTTTTGGTAACTAGGATTACTAGCGATATCAACTTGATTCAAGCTGGACTCAATATGTTACTGCGATTACTTTTAAGAGCGCCTTTCATCGTTGTAGGTGCGATAGTAATGGCATTTACGATTAGTAGTAAGTTGACTTTAATATTTTTGATTGCAGCACCACTTTTGGGGATGGCAATATTTCTGATGATTAAGATAACAATCCCCATTTACAAGAAAGCGCAAAAGATGCTGGAACAGGTTATCGGCGAAACACGCGGTAATTATTTGGGAGCACGTGTGGTTCGAGCCTTTGCAAGACAAGCGCAAGAAGAAGCGACATTCAACGAGACCACTGAAGAGTTGAAATTGAGCCAAACAAGAGCGGGGAAGATATCAGGATTGATGAATCCGGTGACGTACTTGTTAGTTAATTTGGCAATCATTGGAATCTTGTGGTTCGGAGGAGTAGAAGTCAATATCGGTAATATTTCACAGGGACAATTATTGGCATTGGTTAGTTATATGACGCAAATATTGTTGTCGCTATTAGCAGTGGCATTTCTAGTTATGACAGTTACTAAAGCGGTGGCGAGTGCAGTTCGCGTCAACGAAGTAATGGCGATAGAGCCGTCGATAGTTAATAGCAAAAAGACGGCACAATGCGTCAAAGGGGATAGACCACTGGTTGAATTTATGCATGTTGATTTTGGGTATGCAAAGGCCGGAGAATTAGCCCTTAGCGATATCAACATGTCGATAAAGGCTGGCGAAACGATTGGGATAATCGGTGGAACTGGTTCAGGGAAGAGTACATTGGTCAATTTGATACCGCGCTTTTATGAAGCAAGTGCAGGACAAATCCTAATTGATGGTAATGAGATAAAGGATTACTCGCTTGAACAGCTTCGTAAGCAGATAGGTATCGTACCACAAAAAGCGGTTCTTTTTGCAGGAACTATTAGGGATAATATTCGCTGGGGAAACGAAAAGGCCAGTGACGAAGAGATATACGAAGCGCTAACTATCGCGCAAGCCAAAAGTGTGGTCGATGAGAAAGAAGAAGGTCTTGATACACAAGTGAGCTCAGGCGGGAAGAATTTCTCAGGTGGTCAAAGACAAAGATTAACGATAGCTAGAGCGTTGGTGCGCAAACCTAAGATACTGATTCTTGATGATAGCGCCTCGGCACTTGATTTTGTAACAGATGCACATCTGCGCCAAGCATTAAAAACACAAACAAAAAATATGACCGTATTCTTAGTGTCACAAAGGGCTGCAACGGTAAGACAAGCTGACCTTATTATAGTTCTAGATGATGGCCAAATAGTTGGTCAAGGAACACATGAAGAATTATCTGAGACATGTGAAATCTATCAAGAAATATGTCACTCTCAACTTTCACGAGAGGAGGCGATTTCATGAGACAAAAGCATACGATAAGGCGATTACTTGGACTAATTGCTCCGTACAAAAGCAAGATTGCAGCGTTGATAATACTAGCTATAATAACTGTGGCATCGACCCTTTATGTGCCTATCGTGATAGGGGATGGCATTGACTTGATTGTTGGCAAAGAGGCTGTTAAATTTAAGCCACTGTTAAATTTATTAGTAGTCTTGCTAGTAATCATTATAATAACCTCGATAGCACAATGGATTTTGAATTTACTGACCAACAAAGTGACCTTTCAAATCATTCAAGATATCCGTGTGCGAGCATTTGCGCATCTAAAAGAAGTACCGCTTGAATTCTTTGATAGTAACTCTAGTGGTGATATCGTAAGTCGAATTGCAACAGATGCCGACCAGCTTTCAGATGGATTATTTATGGGATTAACTCAGTTTTTTACTGGCATAATGACGATTGTTGGGACCTTGGGATTTATGTTGTCGCTTAACTGGAAGATTACATTGTTAGTTGTCGGAATCACGCCGTTGTCATTCTTGATGGCAAGTTTTATGGCGAAGAAGACATTTACTTTGTTTAAACAACAATCCAAATCGCGTGGCGAGATGACTGCTTTAGTGGAAGAGTTAGTTGAAAACCAAAAGATTGTCAAAGCCTTTTCATATGAAGAGAGAGCGCAGGAGCGCTTTGATAGAATCAATTTGGAGTTAAAGCAACATAGTATCGGAGCAGTGTTCTTCTCGGCAGTTACTAATCCAGCAACACGCTTCGTTAATGGATTAGTATATACGGGAGTTGGTATCTTGGGAGCATTCATGGCGATTAACGGTAGGATTACGGTAGGGCAGCTTTCAGCTTTTCTAAATTATGCCAATCAGTATACTAAGCCATTTAACGAGATTTCAGGAGTGGTAACAGAGTTACAAAATGCCCTAGCTTGTGCCGAACGCATTTTTGATTTCATTGATGAGACAAGAGAAGAACCAGATGAAGTGAATGCCAAAGTTTTGTCTGAAGCGATAGGCGAGGTGGAATTTAAGAATGTGAACTTTTCCTATTTGCCAGAGAAATCTTTGATTGAAGATATGAATTTGCTGGCTAAGCCAGGACAAAGAATTGCCGTTGTTGGTCCGACTGGTTGCGGTAAGACAACACTGATTAATTTGCTGATGAGATTCTACGAGATAGATAAAGGTGAGATAGCAGTAGATGGATTTGACAGCAAGCAAATCACTAGAGATAGCTTACGAACTAGCTTTGGGATGGTCCTGCAAGATACGTGGATTAAAGAAGGAACTATTCATGACAACATCGCTTATGGCAAGCAAGGAGCCAGTCGTGCAGAAGTGATTGAAGCAGCGAAGAAGGCTCAAGCACACGGGTTTATAAGGCGGATGTCTAAAGGATATGATACATATATAGAAGACGATGGGGGCAACCTATCACATGGGCAAAAGCAGTTGTTGTGTATCGCGCGAGTTATGTTGCTTGAACCATCGATGCTCATCCTCGACGAGGCGACTTCTTCGATTGATACGATGACTGAGATAAGAATCCAAAAGGCATTTGAAGTGTTAATGCAAGGGCGGACGAGTTTTATCGTGGCACATCGACTATCTACTATTAAAAGTGCTGACACCATTTTGGTGATGAAGGTGGGCAAGATTGTAGAACAAGGAAACCATCAAGAGCTACTAGCAAGAAAAGGTTTTTATGCAGAGATTTACAATAGTCAATAAAAAACAAAAAAAAGAAAAGAGGAGAACATTATGACAAACAAAAATTCAAGTAGTATTATCAGAATCTTAGCGGGAGGATATTTACTATATCTGGCTTATCAACTAATCAATTCAATAAGAACAGAGAATATAGATAACAAGATTTGGTTGATTGTGGCAACAGTATTCTTCATTATATCAGGCGCAGGTATCTTATACATCGGAATTAAGGGGATGATAGACCAAAACAAACAAAGTGATGCCGAAGCAGCTGACGAAGAGTTAAACGAAGAGCTAGAAGCGGAAGAAGAGATGTATGGGATGTATGCTGAGCCAGCTTTGAAAGAGGGCAAAATGGCAAACCTAGAAAAAGAGCTAGAAAAGCTAAAGGCTGAAGATGTGAAAGATGAAACAGCCGAGGTAGAGACGGTAGATGACACTCAAAATGGAGAAGAGTAGACAGCGGCATTATAAAGATTTTACAAAATCTTTATAAAATGTTATAGCAATAACAAGCAACTTCTTAAAACTTCTTAAATGTTAGCAAACCACCCATTTTACAGTGTTGTGAGGGTTATGTTACAAACCCTCACCTTATGTATCTTCTTAAAGTATTTTAAAGTTTGGTGTTTATTAGTAGTACAAAAGTAGTAAAACAATCAGGCGATTAATGCAAGCAATTCTTTCGTTGTCGACTCTAAAGAAAAATGAGTATAACAATTCAGCGTTATTGCAACATCGCTATGCCCCATGAGGTATTGGAGGTTTTTCGGGTTCATGCCGTTATTTGCTAATTTACTACATAGAGTATGACGTAGTACATGGGGAGTTAGTTCGGGTAGTTTATCCTTGTGTAACTTATTGTACTTAATTGCACTATTTCTAAATGTATTAGAACAATTATTAGAAATATAAGGCAGTCCTTTGTGAGATAAAAATAGAAATCTACTATAGCCATCAATTACAATGAGTTTGCTGTTTTTGGTTTTGGAAACGACTCTTTTAAGTGCTTGATATACAGTTTCAGTCATAGGTATTTGACGAACTCCGCTTTTTGATTTTGGGGGATTGATATAATATTCCCCTTTGTGTGTACTTCTTAGCTGATGGTCTATGCTTATAATTCTGTTGTTAAAATCCAAGTCACTAACAGTCAGTCCACACAATTCGGAAATGCGAATGCCAGTGCCTAATAGAACTAATGCAGTATCATAAATGCGGTTATAAATATTATCGTTTTTTAAGAAGTCTAAAAACCTTTTTTCCTCATCATCAGTCAACGCATAACTCGGTTTAGTTGTATTTTCAATCAATTCACTTATTTTGAAGTCAAAAGGATTTTTTCTGACACAATCATCAACAACAGCCAACTTAAATGATGCTTTTAAATAACTCTTGTGGTTACTAATCGTTCTATAGGCATAATCACTATCTTTCATTCTGTTAATAAATGCTCTAGCATCTGATGGCTTAATGCAATTAATGCTTTTCGTTCCTAAAGGGTCATTTTCTAAAATGTTTTTAAGGTTCAAACGGGTTGACTTGGTACCTCGTCTAACATTGGAACGCATAGAGCAGTACTTGTCGTAAAGTTCGCACAAGGTCATTTTACCATCTATGATATTTATACCATCATCAATGTCTTTAAGTATAGTTGCCTTTTTCTCTCGAAGTGATAAATCATCACGCTTTCCCTTTGGGGTGTTATCGGTAGCTACCAACTTCCATGAATACACAAATTGTGGTTTCCCGAAAGTGTCTGTATATTTGTAGGCATACCGACCATCATTTCGTTGACTTTCGCCTAAATGTAATACTCGCCCTTTCTTATCTTTTCTTTTTTCCATGTTGCTCCTTTCATAAATGAAAAGAGCCTTGTATATATGACGCAGCCATCATACCATATACAAAGCCCTTTTGCTATTAAATGTTTATAAATTTTATATTGTGTCTATGTCGTTTAGAACTTTTTTAAACTTTTCACGTTTGATAAGTAAACGCTGACCGTTCATAAATATCCAGCCAGCATCTTTGTGTTCGTCAGCTAGTCGGCGTAATTTGTTTTCGCCAATGTGAAAATAAGCGGCAGCTTCCTCGATGGAAAGCATATACTTTTCCCAAATTGGCACTTCATTTGTTTTCATATTAAAAATTCCTTACACGTATTAATTTTGAAAACCAAAAGAGCTTGGGAGCTACACTCCCAAACCCTAGTATATTTCACCCTTGGGTTAGCGAAAACTAACTCAATGATAAAATTTTATTGATTTCAATCTGTTTATCAGTTACTGGCTTTAGTGTCTTTAAAGTAAGGTGCTTTCTTTAGGCGAAAATGACCATAAGGGCATTTTAAGATTAAATCATTGCCCAGCATGCCTAATTCAGATGACTGAATGTGGTAACCATTTCCTTGTTCTTCTGATTTTCGACCTAGCATTTCGGTAAAATACATCTGCGTTTTTACGTCTTTAGCATTTAAAATGCTGATAAAATCGAAGTTATTTATCATTGCATTGCGTTCAGCTTCGTTATAATTAAGGTCTAAATCAATTAGACTTTGAATGAGTGGCATTATCCTAACATCATTTTTTCTTGCTTTCCTTAAAGGTGGGAGTATGTTTAACCAACCAAGACTTGAAAATTCATCAAGTGACATAAGGACTTTAGGGCGATTGCCACGTTTACGAGGTCTTTGATGTAAGTATTCGAGTGTTTGAGCAACTATCAAACTTAAAAAGGGTAATAGATGTTCCAACTTGTCATCGGGAATACGAACAAATACATTTGAAATTTCCAATGAAGCAGGTGTGTAGCATAACTCATCGCCGACTGGACGGTGAATTATGTTTTTCATAATTGGTGAAGCAAACAAAGTCATGGCATCACTGCACGCTTGTTTACAGTTGGCAATCTGTGCTTTAGGTGTTCCCTTAAAGCTGTTGATTAATGTGTTTGAGCGTGTGATATTGGCAACTTCAATCAAGGAAATTAACTGTTCATGGTTATTGCGAACAATAACATCTGCTATTTCGCAAAAGTCCAAGCCTTGATGATACAGAGCAATAAGTGATGCTTGAAGCAACTGTCTACCACTGTTTCGATAAAAAGCAGAAACACCATCAAGTTTTAGTTTTTGGGGAACGATGAGATGTGCCAACGCCTCTAGTGCTTCGTTTTGCTCATCTATGCCCGTCAAATCATCAATAGCACTAAATATATTACAAATAGTTGAATTGGGGTCATATGGGTCGATTACGGACATATTTGGCATACTTACATTCTTTGATATATCGCCCGATATATCGATGGAAAACGAAGTGCCTTTCCACGCTCTAAGTGTTGGGATAAGACAAGCACTTGTCTTGCCACTACCAGTGCCACCCACTACAAGTAAGTGACCCTCATCATTTGTCGGACTACATACATATTTGTCTTGAGATTTCCCGAATACTATACCGCTGGGTTCGTCAAGAACTTGTGTTTTTGATGCTTTCCGTTTTTTAACAACTTCATCTATTTTTTTGCACGCAAAAAAAGCACCAGTGGCAATAGTAAACAATAGTGATGCTTTATGGGTGGCTGATGAATTTGAATTTTTTATGAGGTTATTCTCGTTACCGCCATTAATTGACGAACTTTCGGCAAATGGTAATTGCTTTGACTTTAATACCCTTTGGAGTATGTTTGTCGATAATCCCAATATAGTCAATAATGCGAATGACTTGGCTTTTGATTCGGCCATTGAGCAAATCAAATTTTTCGACTCAGGGATTATTTGTGCTTTGGTTTCTTGTAGAGCGTTAGCTCCAAATTCTGTAATTTTATTGCTTTTCATAATAATGTTTTTTCCTTTTGTACTTGTTAAATTTACAAGCAGTTAATTTCTTTTGCTTGAAATTATTGATGTGTTTGTAATGTGATTTTTTTGTTCGTGACAGGGTGGAGTGATTCTTATAATTATTCTTCATAACCCACCCCATATTCCAAGCTGCGATTATATTCACGTTCCCGCTCTAATTCACGCTCCAGTGACCTTATTCGTGTTTCGAGTTTTAGTTCCCGAACACTTTTGTTACCACCGTTAGATTTAGTTATACCAGTTTGAACTTGGCACACAATATCTTTGCCATCTAAAAAAGACTGGAAATTCTTGTGCCAATTTCCTATATGGGCTATATTCAATAACTCCTTGGCAGATAATTTTTCGAGTTGAGGGCGCAGGTTGCTTTGTTTGTCATTTTTTACGGTGGGAATTAGCAATGCATGAGCGTGAGGGGTTTTCTCGTCTTTGTGTATCTCTAGCGACATCAAATTTTTCTCACCATAGCAGTCACAAAGATACTCACGCAAAGCAGAGAAGAATTTCAGCTCATCATCAAAATCGGTTATTTCTTCGGGTAAAGTTATAATCCATTCAAAAGCTATGACGATACCCGTTTTACGATTTAATCGCCATATGTCTTTCATGCGTAAATCAAAAAACTCTAAAGGTGACAATGTTTTACCATTATCGTTTTCACATTGAACAAGCCCGTAATTCGAAAGTGATTTTGTTGTATCAATGTGCTTAGGGGTTTTTTTGTATGCTCTAAGATTATGTTTTATTCTTGACCTTAGTATGTTGCGACTTTTTATTTTTTCCATAGATGCCATAATATTTACCTCTTTTCTTTTTAATTGTTATTGTTGCTATTACAGAGGCAATCATATTTCGCTTTACGCTCAACACGCAAAATCGGTTGTCGTTTATAGGCGATTATCTTGTATCCCAGTTTGAACTGGTATACAAGATATACCAACTCACTCTGACGAGCGACTTAGTTAATCGTTCGCAAGCGAACGTATCTTGTCATTGCATGAAGCAGAAATATAGACTTACCGGTATATGTGAAAAGTCGAAAAGACTTGAATTGTTTAAAAATAAATGTTTGAAAAGTAGCGCCATCACAATCTGAATAACAAGACAAACGATATCAAATGATATCAAAGGTACACCC
>JGI994J12354_10001498_pt1 | contig 23546 bp, 17 predicted proteins | sample IntmicLarv3ML3BL_FD_12354 | JGI IMG/M metagenome (IMG submission 12354) | reverse complement strand
CCCGCCGATACCAGCTGCGGCGCGGCTCCCGCCCGGTAGCTGACCACCTGCCCGGGCGAAACCGCCAGCGTCACCTCGCGGCCCGCCCCGCTTTCGATGGTATAATTCACGCGGCGGGGCAATTCGCCGTGGTTGCGCAGCACGAAAATTTGATGATACACCGTGCCCCGGTTGGCGGCGCTCGCGTGCTCCGCCCGGCGCAGCTCCCGCGCGGCAGGGGCAATCGGCGGATAGAACAGAATCTGATCCAGGTTGTGCTCATTGCACGGCCATGGATCGCGGGAAGCCAAGACTTCAAAGGGTTCCGGCTCCTCGCATGCTTCCAGCATCATACTCGCCGCATTAGAATTGTCATCCAAATCCCACGCGAACATCCCCTCAAATCCCCAGAATCGGTGCCGCACGCCCGTGAGCCCTGCCATTGAAAAAATCTCGTCTGACATCATATTATGCGAAGTTGCTGCTTTTTTTGCGCATGATTTTTCCTGCACCATGGGCAGCGGGAACATCGAGCCGTTCAAATCCACGCGGTCAAACTCCTGAAAGGCGCAGCAGATAATTGTGACCTCGCCGATGATCTCGATATCCAGCAGTGCCTCGATTGACGCGCGGTGCGGCTCTGTTCCTATTGTAATGCACTGCTTATATTCCTCCAAAAAACCGCACGGGAGCCCCTCGCGTTCGGTGCCGGGCACCCCCGCCCGCCCAAAAAACAGCCACTTTTCCTGCCCTTTTTCGATCACAAAGGTGCGGGGTTCTTGTGTGAAACGAAGATATTCCTTCAGCGCGGTGTGGTTCCCCCGCCGCCCGAGCGACGCCCCCTGCCGCAGGACGGTGACGGTCGCGCCCTCCCGCGCCGCAAAGCAGATGCCATAGTGCAGCGCCGCCCCGGGATACACGCCGTCGAGCAGCGCTGCGCCGCCGGTTTCGTTTATGACGGCCTTTGCGGTGGTTTTGTTTGTTTGCGCGATGTGCAGGCGCACGCGCCCGGTGTGCACACCTTTGTAGGCATAGCGGTGGCCTTTGTCCGCGTCGGCGAGCATGCTTTTGTCGTATTGCCTGCCGCCCAGCGTGAATTTCTGCCCGGCATAATGCAAAATCGCGGCGGGGTAATTCACCTGAATTGACGTGCCGTTGCGGTTCGGGATATATTGCAGGCGGCCCTCAGCGGCCCTCACGTTTTCTTCTGCAAAGCCTACAGGCCCATCGCCTGCTTCATCTGTGCCCTCGGCGCCGCAAACGCAGGGCACCCAAACCTCGCCGTTGCAGTCCATATAGAACATATCCGCACTGCCGCAACCGCAGCCGCCCCGCCCGGAGCCCGGCAGAATCCGCCCGTTCACGCTCCCAAAATTGTTGAATGTATTCATTTTCGCATCCCTCCCGCACATGTATATGCGAAAACCGGCAAGAAATACACAAAAATCTGCACCTCTCGCGTTCGCAAAAAGTGCAGGTTTGTTCTTCTATTGATCAGTCTGTTTCGGCATAAACCCGCTCGCAATACACCACATACCGCTGGGAGGTTGCCCCAAGCGGATGGCAGGAAACGAGCGTGATCATGTCGCTGCCCGGCCGGATGAGGATTTCGTCGATCTCGTTGGGCCGAATAATCTTTCGTTCCGTGGCGCGGTAGATCAGCGTTTCTCTGAAATTTTGGACCGTGATTTCGTCGCCGATTTCGATCAGATGGATTTTGCGGAACATCTCGACAATTCTGCCCCGGTGCGCCGCAATCACGCTGTTCGTGTTGCCGCCGCCAATGGGATAGGACGTCTGCGTCAGGTGCACGGCGCCCTTGCGCATGTTCGCGGTGTTTGCGCCGAGATAAAGCGGCAGCTCAATCTGCGCCGTGGGGATGGAGATGAAGCCGATGCAGTTATCCTTGATGCCGTATTCTGAAAGGTCCACGCCGGGCTGTTCATAGGAAAACGCGTCCGAAAGACCGCTCTGCCCCGATTCGAACAGCGCCTTGTTTTCCGCCTGCAGCAACGCATACAGCGCATCAAACGTGTCATCGCCCTCCGCCGGCGCAATGCCGCTGAAAAAATCTTTTTTGGTTTTTGCGAGCCCGCTTTCGTAGTTCCACTGGCTCAGCAGCGGGAACGTCAGCGCGACAAGCCCGGCCGTCAGCAGAATCACCGCTGCGACGGGCATCCATTTTCTGCGCCGCTTCGGCTTTGCTACTCGTCCCACCAATACCGGGGCTTGCCCTGGGGCTTCTTCTTTCCACCAGAAATCTTCGGTGCTGCGCTTGCCCATACAGTTCCGCTCCTTTCCACGTCTGCGATTTGCGCCTGCATTTCCGCCTCTTTTGCTTCTTTTTTGCGCTTGAACACAAACAACAATATAATCACAAGCGCGATGACTGCCCCAATCGCCAGGCCGATGATCATGTTCCACTGTGTGAACCACTGCACCCCCGCGCTGCTGTCGTCCAACAGCTTCTGTTCCACTTCCGGTATATATTCAATGCGCCTGCCCCGCACCAGCAGCCGGTGGCTGTTCACGCCGTAGGGCGTGCAAGTGACAAGCGTCGCATAATCTTTTCCGGGTACTCTCGCCAAATCGGCGGTCACTTCCGGTTCCACCACCTTGATTTGGTCAACTTCGTATGCTATGGTTTCGCCCAGAATATGAAAATAAAAAATATCCTTGTCTTTTTCTTTGAGGAATCTCAGATCCGTAAACATTTTTGCGTGCGCGAGGCCTGTGTGGCCAGTCACCACGCTGTGGCTGCCTTCTCCGCCCAACGGGAGGGACGAGCCCTCCAGATGCCCGACGCCTTGCTGCAGAACCGCTTCCGATGTACCGTGATAAATCGAAAGCCGGATGCCGAACTTGGGAAATGAAATATAGCCCATGATGCCGGAGCCGTCCAGATTCAGCATGCTGGTGTAGTCCTCCGGGAGCGCCATGCCGCTGCCTTTGAGGAACGGGTCGTGCACGGGGTTGCCTTCCAAGTTTTCGTTGTATTTTTTTGCGGCCTGCAGTGCCGCCGCAAGGGTTTCCTCGTCTGTATCCTGCACAATTTTGTCGTAGTTCTTTGCCAATGTGGAGGCGTTGCGTTCAAACAGATAGTTGGAGAGCATCGGATAGGTGAACAGGCCGATACCGACCAGCGCCATGAGAATCACGATTAACGTCCTTGCCGTTTTGTTCATTCCTCTGTTCTCCCTTCAAAAAAATTTGCGGGGATGGAAGCGGAGAAACCGCCTCCATCCCCTTGATTCATGCTAGAAAATGCTCACTTTAAAGAGAGACTCAGCCCTCACTTGCTTTTTTTTTGCGCATGCTCATCACGAACAGGAACGCCGCAACAACGATCAGCGCAATGCCGCCGGCTGTGAAGAGGATGGTGCCTACGCCGCCGGTCTCAGGCAGTGTGAACTTGTTGGTGTTGTTGACGATTCCGCCGTTGACCGTGTACCAGTTTGCAAAATTGCTCTTGGTGCGGCCAACGAACTCCACCTTGATGGGCTCAAGCAGGAGGTTGTAGTCCGGCGTCGGGGTCTTGGTTTCCACGACCCAGTAGGTCAGATACTTGTTGCTTTCGGTTGCAGGGGGATAGGAGATGACGGACTTGTTGACATCTTCCATGTCGCTCGCAACAACGGTGCTGCCCTTTGTGGCGCCCCAGTTACCGAATTCCTTCAGGCCCTGGAAGCGCACGATGGCTTTGCCCTGCACATAGGTCCACAGAGCGGCGTCGTTCAGATAAGCAGGTGCATCTGCCGCTGTGATGATCTTGCTGGCTTCCACCCAGTCAGCGGTGTTGCCGGTTGCTGCCGCGTTGGCAATGATCAATGCGTCTGCTGCGTTGCCTGCGTCAAGGATTGCGCCGACCTTGTAGGTCACACCGTTCACTGCGAACTGCGTTGTAACCTTCTTCAGGAACTTGCCGTCGCGTGCGTTTTGCTCGGTGCTCGCGATTTTGAACTCAGCGCCTGCGAGGGGTTCTTTGGTGTTGGCGTCACGCTTTTCGAGCAGGATGGCCGCGGAGTGCGTGCGCACGGTTTTGCTCTTGCGCTTGCGGTCTGCGCCGGTTTCAAACTTGTTTCTGAAGTTGATTTCCGCTTCATTGAACAGGGTGTATGCCCAGTGCTGTTCGCCTTCGGGATACGCGCCGTTGAGGTCCGCGCCGGTGCTGGAATCCGTGCCGATGCGGCTCAGGATTTTGTCGTTGATATAGCCGGTGAACTCAAAGCGCACAAACTTGTACAGACCAAGGGTCCAGAAGCCGTCGCCGTCGATCTCGCGGCTTTCGTTCCAGCCCACGGGCGGCTGGAAGGAACCGGGATAGGGGGTGCCTGTCGCGGTCGAGGCTTTCTTCACAAACTTCACTTCCAGCGTGTTTTTGACCGGGGTCGTCGCTGTGGGTGTCAGATTAACGGTGAAGTTATCGCGGGCGGGGGACGCGGTGGATGCCGCAATCAGCGTGCCGGGATCGGTAGCGCTCGTCATGCCGTAAACCTGCATGCTGCCTGTTTTATAATCCACGGCTTCGTCCAGGATATCCGTCATGTAGAACGACCTGTAGGTGCGGATGTCGGCGGGGACAGAAACTGTCACGGTGAAGTTGACTTCTTCGCCCACGAACACGGCGTTACGGTCAATTTCTTTTTCGATGCTGATATCGCCGTTTTTCGGATAAGCAAAGACGTTCTGGATCCAGCCGGTGCCTGTCGCGTTGGTCATCGGGACGGACACGATGAAGGGGAAGGAGTGGGACGCAACCTTGTCGCTGAGCTGCTCAACTACGAGGTAGAAGCCCTTGTTCAGGTTGGAAGCTTTGGCTGTGCCGTGGCCGGTGCCCGCAACGTCAGAGGTTTTCAGAACACTGTTCACGCCTGTGCCGGTGAAGCCGGTGACGCCATTGCCGTTGACCACTTGGGTCACGGGGAACCGATAGCGGACGCCGGGGGCGCTTTCTTGGGCGGATTCCACATGGGTGGGGTTGTCATAGTCGCCGATCAGGATGAAGCCCAACTTGTTGAACTCGTCCATCAGTTGACGGAATATGGAATCCAGGGGCGTGTTGTTCAGGTTGCCGTGCGCATCGGTGTAGGTCGAGAAATCAATCTGATACACCTTGAAGTCAACATTGCCGAGGGTTTTCGCGCCGGCGGGGATGATCGCCAAGCTGTCGCCGGTGTTGGGGTTGGTGTCGCCGATTTCTCCGCCGGTGCCGTTTGTCGTGGCGTCGGCCAGATCATCCATGATGAACTTCGTCAGGGTCAAGCTGCCTTTCTCAAAGGGGAGGCCGGGGCTGGGGGTTGCGTCGTTGGGTGCTGCCAGAGCCGGGATCGTGGTTGCGATGCCGAGGAGAACTGCCATGAGAACTGCCAGGATTCTTGCTGTCTTCTTCATGCTTTTTTACCTCTTTCTAATATTGGTCACTTTTAATATGTTAACAGAAAAACCGCGAGCGATTATTCCGAGAACTTTTTCCGCCTGCGTTTCCGCATTGGGATTCCGATTCCCGCCGCGCCGCCCAGTGTCAGCACACCCAAAACCGTGGAAATCAGTGCCGTTGCGCCGCCGGAGGTCGGCATGAGAATCTTCGGGTAATTCGGCAGATAGTACGTGTCGTTTTCGATCTTGAAGGCGGGCGGCGCTTCGCCGGGCAGGCCTATGATCTCAATGGTGTGGTCGCTCATGAGGTGGATGAGCCACTGTCCCAAGGGCAGCTGCAGCTCCTGCAGGGTTTCGATTTCCGCCATGGCATACATGCCGAAGGGGATGATATCCAGGAAGGAAACCTTGCCGGTGCTGTCGCTTGTTGCCGTCGCAAATGGGTGCGCGATATCCCAGCAGCATGCCGGGTTCGTGGCGGAAACACCTGTGTGGTGGCTCGGAGCTGTGTGCGCGGGGTTCGTGCAGGTATAAAGTTCAAATTTCACGCCCGCAAGGGGATTGTCGCTCCTGTCCACCTTGATGAACTCAAACGGCATGCCAGGCTCTTCATAGTCGTTGGTGAAATCCAGGTTGTTGCTGCCGCCGGTGGTTGCCGTTATGCTGGTGGCGCCATATTGATCCACCACAACCGTTATGATACGCGGCGTTGTGTCATAGGTCCACCCGGGGGTGCCGGCATCCATTTCCGTGATTCTGAAGTAATACGTGCCGGGCATCAGGTCGTCGATGACCGGGAACTTGAAGTGGTAGGGAGAGCCGCCCTCCCCCGTGGTCTGCACCGATGCCACCCGCGCTATAATGGGTACACCTGTCAACTCGTCGCCGGCCGCATTCTTCACCTGTATCAGCTTGAACGTGAACTCTTCATCGGGCACGTCTTCACCCGTTATGATTTTGTTGCCCTCGACTTCGATCTCGCCCTTGGGCTGCACAAATTCATTCTTAAAGGTGAGGTTGCCGTCAATGACCGGGGTGCTGGCGTTGAATCGCAGGCCGAATTCGGTCTCCAGCTCAAGCGTATCCGGCGTTCCATACAAGCCATACGCGATGTAGGTCTGGCTGTTGGTTGCGGTGCTGTTTCCGCCATTGCTCCAATTATTTCCGTAGCGGAATACCCACGCGTTCCAAACGCTCCCCGATGGGACGGTTGCTTTTGCTGTCACCATCTTGGTGCCGGTTGAGGGCAGTGAGCTGCCTGTTTTGATATAGAATGTCTGGCCGTTGGTCAGTGTTCCGGTCAGTGCACTGCCGCCTCTTGTGGCGGACACCATGTAGCCGGGTTCCGGCGTGATTTTCACTTTGATGTTTTCCATCGCCGTGAACAATCTGGGCAGCTGCGCCACCTTCACCTTGATCGGGCCGTACCATTCGCCGCTCTTCACGGCTTCCGAGGCGTCCAGGCCGAGGGCGACCTCGATTGCGTCCTCAACGTCGTCGCCGTTGGCTGCAACAGCATCCCTTGCCGCTGCCACCATCCGGTCAAAGAGCTTGATGAGCATCAGCGCGGTTTCGTCTGTACCGGTCGGTCTTGGATTCCATGTGTAGGCCTGCGGGGGCTCAAGGGGAACGCCCAACCCGGACTCATATCCCTGCGTGAACCAGAAGATTGCCAGCTGGGTGCACACATATGCCTCGTCCTGCCGCAGATCCGCCAAGTCATTGACGCCGCCCGTCACAACGCCGAAGCGCTCCTTGATTTCCGCAAGGTTGTTGGGACCGAGCTGGTTGCTGCTCGCGCTCTTCGCGTCTGCCGGAATGACCCAAATGGTCTCGAATTTCGCCTTTGTGCCGTCAAACGCCGGGCGCCGCGTTGCGGTGAGTGTCTCCACATCCTTGGGTACGCCCAACGCATAGAAGCCGTTGCGCGCCAGCCACATCACCTGTTCGCTGTAGCGGTAGTAATCTGTGAACGTATCCGGATCCGGAATGGGAAGGTAGTTCGCAGCGACTTGGGTCCCTGTATTCCTGTCAATACAATACAGCGTGCCGGTTACCAGCTTGTTGCTGCTATCCACCATGTACCGGAAGGTATACCGCCTGGGCAAATCCTGATGCGGCAGATGGCGGCGGTATTGGAAGCCGCTGTTTTGCGGATGCCCGGACTGCGAACCGGTTGCATGCAGATACGTTTGCCCCGCAGCGGGGTCATTGTTGAAATAATAAACATGGTTGCCCGCCGGATCAATCTTGAATTCCGGCTCCGGAATCACGCCCGTTGTGAAGCCCGGCAGCACAATCGGAGCGTTCGCCTCGTCGATGATCACCGTGATGATGCGCTGCAACGCCGGGTCGTAGGTCCATCCGGGGGCACTGCCCGCAATTTCCTCCACCAGGAAGTAATAGGTGCCCGGCTTGGTGATGGTGAACATGTCAAACTTGAATTCGTAATCCTTCGCGCCGCTGCTGTTCACCGTCACGGTCTTGGTCTGCGGAGCCGTCACCCGGCCGCTTATCATTTCCGTGGCGGGCAGTGTGCCGCCCGTGACCTGCTTCAGCTGGAAGGTGAAGGTTTCGGCGCTTGTGCCGGTCGGGATGCCCGTTCCTGTCACTTTTTTGGTGATCGGGATCTCAATTTCATATTCCTCTTCTTCTTCATACGCGTTGGTGAACACGATATCCGTGCCGGCGTCCAAGTTGGTGACAAAGAGGTTTTTGCCGGCGGCGGAAGCAACGCCGCTGCCATCGCACAGCCCAACCCGCGCGCCGGGCACCTGCGCCGGGAGCGCGTTGCCATTGCTGTCGCACAGGGTGATTGCATAAGTGGCCGGGTCAATTTTCAGATAAATCGGTACCTGGTGCGCAATGTAGCCGGTTGGCGGGGTGATTTCGTTGATCTCATAAATTTCGCCTGCGGAGTAGCTGCCCAGCGGCCCCGTTGTGGCGCTGTAGGTTCCGTTTGAACCGCCGGAGGTCGTCAGGGTGATCACACCCTGCGCGTCCGCGCCCCCTGTGACGAGCTTGTTCGAACCAAGGCGCTTCACGGTGAACACCGCGCCGCCCATATCCCCGGTCGTATCGCCTTTTTTGAAGATGGTCAGCGTGTTCACGTCGCCCACGGCATTGCCGCCGCCGGTGAGCCAATATCCGCCCGGGCTGGTGACCGTATCGGTTTTGCCGGAGAAGGAAATGGACAGCTCGTTTGTCACTTCCGGGACCGTATCGCCGGGCCATGGTATCAGCTGCGCGGGGTTGACCACTTCCGAAAAGTACATCATAAACAACGCGCGCCCGTCAATCGCCGCAACAGCCAAGTCAAAGCTGAAGCCGGAAGCGGTCCGCTGTACATTGGTCATATAGGGAGAGATATCCATGAAATATGCATCGCAAAACGCGTCGATTTTGGTTTGGTTGCTCGTACTATAACCCGAGGTCGATCCGTATGCCAGCGACGTCATATATATGAAGGAGGACTGTGCCGGGGTAAACGGCACGCCGCCCGGTTTCATGTTATGGGTTGCCGACAGGGGCAGGCTTGCGCCCGGCGGTATATAATCCGGCCCGGGGATGACGAGATAGTCGCTGGAGTTAATATTGTATCCCGAAATGTTTTGGATGAACGTTTTGTTGGCCGGGTCCGCAAAGTATGCCCACAGGGCGCGAAAATCCACTGTGTACGCGACAAAATAAGCGTCTGTGTCGCCCGGCCCGCCGTAGCGCAGATGCGCCGGGTCCTTCGGGGCAATTGCCGACGCCTGCCAGTTCGGTCCGTTTATTTTGTACAGCGGGTGAATCGCCTGCCCCGGCCCCAAAGTATCCGTGACATGGATGCTTGCCGGCGGGGTTCCGTTATAAGCACCGCCCTTGTACCGATCGAAAAAGTTCGCATTGTTCATGCACTGTGAGTTGATGCTGCAAGTCCACTCCACCAGATTTTGCGGGGCACCGCCGGAAAAACCAGTGACATGCGTATCGCCGTATTTTGCCAGCGGGTTCCATTCGTAGTATAGGCCGATATTAATCCCCGGTGTGCCCGGGGTCGGGTTTGTGCCGCTGCCGATGATGGTGTCAAAAATTCTCCATATCTGCGGCTGCCCGTCATCCGGGAAATGCAGCTGGAACATCAGGGTGAATGTGCCGCTGAGGTTATTCAAGTTTTTCAAAAAATCATTGAAGGTCGCCCTGAGCTTCCATTCTGTTCCGCTGACTTTTGAAAGGGTTGCGCTGCCTGCCACCCCGGTGCCGACACCGGGCTTCACTGCGGTGAAATCAAAGGTATAGTCGGTCATCCAGATGGCGTTGATGCCCCCTGAAAACTTAAATGGTATATCTACATAGTCCCCGGTATCCAATGGCGTTTGAGAGTTGCTCAGATTCCAGTTGATGTTAACGGTAAAAACGCCGTCCGTAAAATTGTTGCCGGTTGGCGGAACCGGATTGCCGTCTTTGTCCCGCACGTCATATGTATATGTCAGCCTGCTGGTGATGTTTGTGTTTGCCGCCTGCACAACCGCAATCAAGCCGGCGATGGTGCCAACAGCAACAACAATACTCATCAGCAGCGTTAGCCACTTCATTTTCTTGCTCATACACGCTCCCTCTTCTCTTCTCTTCTTCTCTCTTTCCCCCTAAGAACCAAACCCCCGTGGTTCGCCTGACCATGCGCCGCTCATTATGCCAAAACCTTTGCCACAACCGTTGCTTGCAGCGGGGAGCCGCTGACAATCACTTTTACGATGTATACCGTCCCGTCATAATCCCCATTGGGCGCGCTGCCCGGCGTTTCTTTGATCGTAAAGTAATATTCTCCCGCGGTCAGCCCCGTGAGGATGAAGTTAAAGGGGCCGGCGCTTGTGAGCTGCTTGCTTGCCGTGATTTTGGGCGGCGCAGCCGCCGTATAAGGCGCGCCGGTTTCGTCCGCCACCTGGGTCAATACAAAGATGAATGTTTCGCCCGCCGGGACAGTGCCTATTGTTTCCTTCCTGCCTTTAATTTCAACATTGATTGGCTCTTGAACTTCTTCTTTATCATAAAGCGCATAGCATTTGGGTTCGCTTCCGTTTGCGGAAACAGAGAATTGATAGGGCGCGGCGAACGCTTCGTAGCCCTGCGGATGATTGACTTCCTTGATCCAGTAGTTCGTGCCCGCAAGGCCGATGATCTGGAAGGCGCCGGTGTTCGTGGTCGTGATGACCGTGATGGTTCCGGCTGCGTCATACTGATAGGTGTTCGCCGTCGCGTCCAACTTGAACTTGACCGGGTTCGTTCCCGCTGTCGCATCCGCCTGGCTTGCGTAGATACTGAAGCCCGCGCCCGCCAGCTTGAGCGAAACGCTGCTCATCGTGTCAAGGCTGGTCAGTGGGTACCATCCGGGCGTAACACTGTTCACCGCCGCGTCCGCCTTCACAAAGGCCGCGCCGCCGCGCGTGTTGCCGTAGATGCCTGCGGAGTAGCGGTATTTGTAGTTCACTTCGTCTTCAAACAGCTGGTCGGTGATCGAGACCTTCAAATGGTTGCCGATGATTGGATTGGACGAATCGATCATGATGCCGCGGTATTTCAGCTGCACCGCCGAGATGCCGATATCGCTGAAATACTGGTTCTCGGTGATGCCCTTGGGACCCAAGAACGGATAGATATCGGATCTGGCCCGGAAGCTGCTCCAGCCCATCGTCGCGGAGTCTGGCGTTTGCACGGGGTTCCCCGTACGCTGCGTATATAGCTTGAGGAAGCGGTCATACCACTTCTGGTACTTGTCCGCGCCAACATACGTGCCGTCCCGGCCATAGAGACCGTCCTGGAACGCCGCTTCAATCAGCGCGTTATCGGATAGCTGCGCCGCCGTGAGCTTCTTTGTTAGAATGTCAGTCACGTTTGTGGGGCTGCCGCTGCCCATGAGCGAGATGTATGCCGGCAGCTGCAACTGCCGCGCAAGCTCCGTGCGCATGTCCGGATAATAGAACAGCATGCTTTTGAAATAGGCGTTGCGCGCGGCAATGGCGTTGTCGTGGATCGTGGTCTTCATGCTGTTCATGTCATTGGCATACCTGTTGAGCTGGTAGTCCATGGCGGCGGCGCTGTTGCCGCCGTTCAACGTCTGATGAATGGTTTGCGCCAATATATAGCGGGCATTGCGGTCGGGGTCGCCCGCTTCCTTCGTGCGCTGCGTAACCGGGCTGTGGCCGGCGGTTATCTTGTTCAGGAAATCATACAGATTTTTGTGCGGCGCGCCTGCTGCCCCGCCCGCGGAATTGTTATAGATTGAGTTTTGGGTCGGCCATCCGGTGTTCTGGACATACGTGGCGGAATAATTGCCGTTGTTCAGGAATGTGGTGGCTGCCGCCTTGTATTTTGCCCAATCCGTCATTGCGAGGTTATATGCGGCCGTATATGCCGCCGCAGTGGCGTATTTGTTCTCCGGGTTGGTGGTGCCCACGAACAGGTTCATGTTCGCGCCGCCGTTGTATGCCGGGGCAAGCTCGGCCAGCAGGGTCTCAAAATAGGGGATCGCGTCCCGGATGGAGGTGTAGGCCGATGAGTCATGCGCATAGGCCCGCACCACGTTTTGCACCGCCAAAAGGGATTGTCTGAGATATTCGCCCGCCACATCCGGCAGCGTATTGCGGGCGGATGAACCCATTGAGGATTGGACATTGTACACGTCCGACCCATTGAAGCCCTCCGCCGGCGCCATGCCCTTGCCGAACTTTCCGGCGTTGATGATGAGGGTCGAGGTGCCGTTGGCATTTTTGATGAGGCAATACGTCTTGGGCGTGGCATAAACCGCGTCGCGCACATTGGCGTGGCTGCCCGCCACTTCGCTGAGCTTCTTTGTTTGGGAGCTGTATTTATTGTTTTCTGCCGCAAAATCCGCATCCTTCACAATATAGGTGAACTCATACTGCGTAATATGAAGATAGCCGTAATTTTCGTAACTTTTTTCGGGGAGGAATATATCGTAATTGAACACCTTGCGCACCAGCTGCAGGGCAAAAAAGTCGTTCTGGCTTTTGTTTGTCGTCTCTCTGCCGTATGTGTGCGCGGCCGTGCTGTTGTTGTAGCCATTGGCGTTATAGAATGGGGAATACTGCAAATCTATGCCTTTGTCGCCTGTTTCGGAGAAATTGGAAAACTCCAGGTTTTTGGTGATGGTATCCTCAAACACAACATAGCCGGTTTGCGCCCGCTGCGGGTCGGCTTCGAACGAAGCCTGCACACCAAAGAACCGCGCGTTCCACTGGAAGGATGGGAAATACTCACCGTTTTGGTCTGGCAGCGCCTGATACACATGCTTTGCGTTGCCCACCACGGGGGGCTTGTCGGTTGTGGCCGGGAGGCTGAAGATGCCCTTTTTCAGGCCGTCCGGCATCTTCGGGTTTGGCGTGGGCGGGGTGGGATTGGTCCACGGCCGCACAGGGCCCGACGACACACCGGGAGCGTTCACATCGGCATCCCGCTGGTTAAACAGGGCAACCCATGTGGGGGTGACGGTATCCGCCGCGGGCACAAACGAATACGGCGTACTGTAAATAAAATAGTCCGATGCCGCTTGCATCTCCCGGATCCAATAGGTTTGGCCCGGCGTAAGCCCCTTGAAGTGCGTATAGGTGTAACCGCCGCCGATTTGCATCTGTGTAACCGTCCCGGTTGCGCTGTGCGTATAAATCCTCGGGGATGTGGAACCACTGGTTGTTTGAACAAATTTGATTGGATTTACATTGTTCTGCGCGTTTGCTTGTGTCAGATAAATGGAAAAATAATACCCGCTCTGCATCACATTGGTGTTGGTGGCGGTCATCGCCGCCAGAGTCGGATACGTCACATAACCGGGCACTTTAATGGTGCCTTCCATTCTTCTCTTCATGAATGCCATGCCGCCTTGGGGCGGCGGGGTGGGCGGGGGGCCGTATTCGGCCGATACTTTATCTTCCCAGGTGATTGTGATGGAATCACTGAAGCCGATGACCTCGCAAACGCCGGTGGCAAAGCCGCCCTCCACCGTTTTGCTCGCCGCCGCGGCGTTGAACGTGATGGTGAAAATCAGCATTTCCTCGCCGCCCTTGGGCACCACGCTGAAGTTGCCCGTGCCCACGAGCGTTCCGTCAATATAAAGCGGCACACCTGCCGGCGGAAAAAAACCGAGATCCGGCGCGGTCATGATCGGGATGGTGATGGTATCGCCGTTTTGGAACACCGAGGCCGACGGGTTGATCGTTTCCCAATCCAGCTCAAAGCTGATCTGGTCGCCGCTCTTGATGAGCGTGGTCAGATTGGCCGGGTTGCCGGTTCCCCCGTTGCTCTGATATAATATCGTCGAGTTGAGCTTTGCAACGAATCTCGTCACTTTGATTTCCGCGCTGCGGTCGCTCGCCCCAAACGGGAAAATCAGCAGCGCCAAGGCAATGGCCGCTACCAGCAGCACCGATGCCACGATGATCACTCTCTTTTTGATCATAATACAAATCCCCTTCCATGCACCTTATCGAAGGCAGTTACTGTATCCCGCATGTGCGGTAATCCCCCCGCTCATGCTTGTGTTCGTTTTTGAATACGAAAGAACGCCATTTCTTTTCCGATCAGCTGCTCCTTTTTCACCGGTCCGTAGTTGCGGGAATCCCGCGAGTTGTCCCGCCGGTCCCCCATCACAAAATACTCATCGCTTTTGAGCGTAATCGGATACGCCAGAAATTCTTTTCTCTCAGTCTCTCCAATGGTATAAGGTTCTTCCAGCGGCTCGCCGTCCACCGTTACCTGCCCGTTTTCGATGTCCACGGTTTCGCCCGGCAGCCCAATCACCCGCTTGATGCAGTCGTTTTCATACCCTTGGATTTTGCTGAAGACGACCAAATCGCCGCGTTCATAAGAACCCATGCGGCTGATGAACAGGCGGTTGATGAACATGACGTCGCCGTCGCGGACAGCCGGGTTCATCGAAGTGCCCTTGGCAACCGCAAGCCCGAACACCACGCCAAACAAAACATACGCCGCCGCCGCCGAACAGATAAGCGCCAGAAAAAAACGTCGCCAGCTATGTGCGCTGAGCAGCTTTTTCTTCCGGATACGGATGACCTGCGCGGGGCTGATGTATTGATCCTTCATCGCTTTGCCCCTTCTATTTGTCCTGTCCGTTATCCGTTCATCGGGTACCATACAGGTTCATACGAGGCTTGCGAAGAAGCGAGCTGCGGCTCATAAGCGGCAGGCTGTGCATACGCGCTCTGCCATGGATCGTTTTGCTGTGCCGCGAGCTGCTGCTGCAGTGCGCTGCTCTGTGCCTGCAGCCAGGCGATGTTTTCCTCGTACCATTCCGTCACTCGCCGCTGGTGTTCCGCGCCGGCGTTGTGTTCCTGCCTGACCCAGGATAGCTCGGCTTCGAGCTGTGTGATCTGGTATGCCTGCCGCCGTTCTCTTGCCAGCCCTGCCGAAATAACGGCCTCATATTGCAGCGTAATCGCTGAAAGATGATCCAGCACGCCTTCCATGCTGCAGCCGCCCATCAGCTGCTTTTTGAATTTCATGCCGCGCAGATACTCGGCAATCGCCTGTATCTCCGGCATACCGCGGAGTTCCGTATTTTGTTCCATTTCAACCCTCACTGCTCTGGAATTTATTCGACCTCTGTCTTTACTTCCTCTTAATTGGACAACTCGTTGGATTTTTTCACCTGAACGGCAATCTGCAGCAGATACTGCTCCGGTGCAGTTACGCACGCCGCGTCATGCAGATGAACCATGTAGGCCGGGCCAAACAACTCATAATCGCTGGCCAGTGCCTGCTTGAACATGCGCTGCGGCAGGCTGTTTTTCTCGCCGTAATAGCAGGCAACCGTGCCCACCATATACTCCCCTGCCGGACGAACACTGGACCCCTGCGGGTCATAGGAAATCAGCCGCGTCGGCTGGTCGGGCCGCTCCAAAAGATCAAAAAAGCTTTCGTATGCATACCCCAGCGGGCATCCCGCGTTGCCGTCCTGCCTGATTTTTCCGTATGCCCTGCGCAGCTGTTCGATGTTCTTCGTCTTTGTAGTACCTTCAAGGTTTCCCATCGCGCTGCAATGCATGCGCTGCTCCTGCAAGGTGCGCAGTTCGATGCCGGGCCTGGCCGCCTGCCCCTCCTCTATGAGTGAAATGTAGGTTTCCAGCACGTCTTTTTTTGCCTGCAGCGCCGCAATCTCGCCCGCCAGCCGCGCGCTGTTGCTGCGGAGCGCTGCCGCCACCGTTTCCGGCGTGCGGCTTCTGCCGTAGTCCTTCACCTCCTGCGAGGTATACCCCATTTCGCGCAGCGATTTGATCAGATGAATCTGCGGGATCATTCGCAGGTCGAAAAACCGGTAGCTGTTGCCTTGTGAGCGCTCCACCGGGCCGAGCAGCCCCTGGTCGCTGTACTCCCGCACGGCGCAGTGCGACACCTCCGCGCAGATAGCCAGATCACTTGTTTTTAACGTCATGGTGTTCCTCCTGATTTTAACGGGCGGGTCTTTCCTCCCATTAGATTTTAACATCCTTTTCTTTTGCCTTCCGTGCCTGCCGTGCCGGATACCCTGCCGCGAAAAATGATTTCATGCAGATCTTTCCGCAAAGCAACATAGTACCATGGCAACATAGCAACGGGTTAAAATGCTGCGCGATACCCCGCAAATATAGGGTGAGCCTTATTTTTGGCAAGGTAGAATAGCACATAGCAAGCCAAAAGTCAAGCGTCAAAGCGAAAAAACTTTCAAAAAACGCAAAAAAGTTTACACAATCGCCGGACGTACGCTTATTTTACATGCGAATAGATTTCTAATCAATGGTTTTGCAACAAAAACTCTTCATAATGTGCACCTATTTCTTAGGGTTTTACAAATTCTGGATATTGAAAACTTGAATACAGGAAAGCAAAACCAAAAAAACGCCATAATCAGTCATTATTTTCGCGGTTTGTTGAGTCATTGTTTTAAATTGTGGTATTCTCAAAAACTGGGAACGGAGCGGACAAAAAAAGCCCCCTTTTTCCATTTGAAAAAAGGGGCTTTGATTGTGTCTGTTTGGGCTTGTCTTGTTTGGGCTTAGTTGTAAAACTTCGCCGGGATCGGTACAAAGTTGGTGCCGATGGAGCCGCCCTGCGCCGGCGGGCTCTTGAGCAGGAAGGGAACGATGCCGATGCTGGGCAGGCATTTGCCCGGCAGCTGGGACTGGCTGCTGAATTTATATGTCGCGCACCACGCGTCGGCGTCTCCGGCCACGCTTGCGCCGATTTTATAGCAGAAGTCGCTCTTGTCATCGCGCAATGAGCCCACAAGCTGCAGCATATCCTGCGGAATCTCGGCGCTGTTTTTGAGGCGCTTGATTTCGGCCGCGAGATTGTTGAGCCACATCACGTCGTTCCTGTGGGCGTCATCAGCGGCAAAAACGAGTACGGCCGGCAGAAACTGCGCGGTGCCGGGCTGCCAAAGGCTGCGGTTTGCCTGCACCACCGCGGCGTATACCAGCGGTGCCGCGGAATAGGACTGGAGCTTTTCTTTTTTGCCCACCAGCATGATTTTCAGCATGTCCTGGATCAGGAGGCAGCCCGGGTCGCGCGGGGCCGCAAGATAAGGTGCCAGCCGCTCCAGATTGACCGGGTTGCTCAGCGCGTTGTCGTCCGCCGCGATCTTGCCCTCGCGTGCGGCCTGCTGCACCTTTGCCTGCGCCAGCAACGGTGCCTTGAACTCGCTCACGTCCCAGCCCATCTTTTCGTATTGCTCGAGCTGCGCCAGGTTGGTCACGTCGATTTGAAAGTTGTTTGCCATGAATTTGGTCAGCTTCATCAAATTTGCTCCTTTTTCTTTTGGTTTGTTTATTTCTGCAACATAAGAAAGCCAGCGGTTTTGAGCTGTTTTCATTATTATAGCACGGCAACATGGAAAAGTAAAGAGTTCATTTGAATGGAGGATTTTTGTGGAATTGGCCGACTAATGAACAAATCATGAAAGAGGTGTGTTTATGAAGCTATCAAAAAAACTGCTCTCCGCGCTGCTGGCGCTTGTGCTAGCCTTCACGCTCGTGCTGCCTGTGTTGGCGCAAGAAAACGAGACCGAAGAACCGGATTCTTTGATTCCGGTCATCACCACACAGCCCGCGCAATCAATCACCACCAGAACAGATCAAAGTTTTTGGGTGGATATTAAGGCGAAAATTCCCGCACTCGAAACTGCAATGGCATCACAAATCAAAAACGGCGACCTGGGCATTCAGTGGTATGTGATTCCATCCGAGGGCGCCGACGCAGCACCGGTTGAAAGCAGTTCTGAGGACGCACGGGTTTTTCGCGGGCAAGGCAGTGATTTTCGCAGCGGCGCTCAAATTTTTGCCATTGCGTATAACAAATCAACCAGCACCTCCAGCGAAGGGCCTCACCGCGCGCAAAGCGAAACGACCACGCTCACGGTGCGGGAGCCAACATTTTGGGAAGTGATTTCCGATAACGTCATATCGTTTACGACGCTTCCGCTAATGGCTGTATTGCTCTCGACATATGGCGGGCTATTGGTGATTCCCATGGCTATCGTTGCGGCACCCTTCGTTGCGGTGTTGGCAGTGGCAGGTTTTTTTGTGGGACTGTTTCGTTGGATATTTTGATTGGATATTAGAAAGGCGGAACGCCCATGCAGCTCATCATTGCCATCCTCACAGCACTCCTGCAATTCCTGCCAATCATCGGCACAGCCGACGCACAGGCGGTTGGCAGAGCCCTGGCCGAGCAGGCAATTTATGACGTTTGCGAACTCCCCGGCAGCAAAGATAAAAGCGTCGTGATCCGCATCCCTTTGGACGAACGTGAATATTTGCAGCTGTATTCGCCGCCGGTGCTGCGCGCCTTCACCGCCGCCGCGCTGGAGCTGCAAAAAGAGGAAATCCCGGCGGACGCGCAAAACGTGACCTTCGTTCTGATGAATGCCCCGCACATCACGGGGGAAACCGCGCTGCATTTGACCGGCTATTTCTTTAGCGCAATCGCAGGCGGGGACCGGGGGATTTTTTCCGGCCTGCATGCGCATTTCCGGGTCATTGATCTCAATGTGGATGAGGACCGCATCCCCCCGTTCTTCATTGATCTCGTCGGGCGCATCTTCAATTGCAGGCTGTTCGCTTAGAGAAATACGAGAGGGCGTATTGTATGAACCGTTTCTGCCCGTTTGTTCTGATTGGCTGTCTATTGCTGCGCCTGTTTTGATTTCATTTTCTGGAATATGCCGGGAATATCTTGTTGTCTTTTTAAAGCAAAAACCCGCAAGTCCTATATATACAAGACTTTGCGGAATTTTCTGATTATGGAATTATGCGAACAACGCGAGAAATTCTATTCGCACAAGCGAATGCGGCAAAAAATTTTTGAGAATTATTTTTTAACAGTCAAAACCAACTTTGCAAGCTCGGATCTTTCGGTGACATACAGCTTGGCATAGATATGCTGCACGGTGCGCCTCACGCTGGGCACGGAAAGGCCCAATTGCTCGGCAATCTTTTTGCAGGAGATTTTTTGCGCCGCCAGCAGGGCGATGTGGCACTCCTTCATGGTCAGCAGGCTCGTGATGTTCTCCATTGTGAAGCGGTTGTGGAACCAAATCCACTTTTTGATCGTCCGTTCCCACAAAGTGATTACGGCGTCATAGCGTTCGGGGTAGGCTTGGAGCAGGCATTCCTCCACCAGCCCGCCGCAGTCGGTGATCGACTCCGCGAACGGACTGATGAACCCATGGGGCAGGCAGATGCGCATGGCCTCCAGCAGGTGGCGCTTGCAGGCCTCCGGCTGCTTCAGCGCGTGGCAGGCGGCGGCGCAGCTCAGCCGGAGGTAGATGCCGGGGAAGGTGATGCCCTGCTCCGGCGGGCAAAGGGCCAGCGCGCTTTCCGCCACCGCAAGCGCTGCCTCCGCGCGGCCGGCATGCAGCAGATATTTGGCGCGCCGCTGAAAAGCCTCCGGCAGCATCACGGGCGGCAGGCTTGCAAAATCGCCTGCCTGAAGCCATTCGGGAATCAGGGCCGGCGCGGCGGCGCAAATAGCGGCCAAGGCAAGGCAAAGCTCGTTCAGGCGGGAGAAGACCTCGTTTTTGCCGCTTTGGATGAGCGTTTTATAATGCCGCTCAACTTCCATGAAGGCATCGTAGTCGCCCAGCGCGGCCGCCGCGGGGATAGCCAGAGACCCGAGGCAGCCCCTGGCGACTGTATCGCCTTCTGTCCTGCGAAAGCAGTCCATGGTATTCTGAAAATCGCCCCGCAGGTAGGCCAGTGCGCCCTCAAAGTGCCGCTGCACCCGCGCGTCGCCCGTGCTGCTCAAAATGGCGTCGGGATTCCCGCTTGGCATGGGAGCGGAAACAACTGTCAGCAGAGGAAGCGTTTCGGCCATCAGCACAGACTCTCGTGTGGGTTCCCTGCGCGGGTCAGCGGGCTTTTGCGCGTGCGCGGGGATCATCCACGCACGTGAAAGGCGTACCGCGCCGGGGATGCGCCCCTGCTCGCACAACACCTGCACCCGCCGCATGGATATGCCCCACCGGTCCGCTGCCTGCCGTACTGATATGTGTTCCATATCGCAATTCCCTTTCGGTTTTTTACTGAGCTTCCATTATTTATTATATACGCTCCGGCGCACGGTTTCAAGGGATGGAGCAAAATAATTTGGAGGCTTTTCAGTGGTTACTTAATCTGCTTAAATCCCCGGCTGTGCTGGGGAAAACAGAAGAAGCCGTAGCGGGTATGGTGACAAAAAACACCTCAAATGGTAGAATGAAATCGGTGTCGCAAGCCGAAAACATCAACCAAAGGAGGCGGCCCAAATGGACGATTCCAGTCTATCACACACCAGGTGGAATTGCAAGCACCATATCGTGTTCATCCCGAAATATCGCAGAAAAGTGTTTCGATCTGCGCCTGTACTTGCTCGCTGCCGCTCAGGACAAACGCACACAGCGTGTCGATATCTATGGGGATTCCTGTGGCAAGCGCACAGCTTTCAATCATCTCCCGCGTGGGCGCCGGCAGAGCCTGCGCGAGTTCCAACGCGCGGTCGTCCGATGTGCTGCTTTTCAGCATGCGGTGAAGTTCCTTCATCAGGTCCTCCGTCAGCGGTTCCGCTGCGTGTTCCAGCATGAAATCGAAGCAGGCGAAATGGTTTGCCGTTTCGACGATGTCATCCACGTCAGCGGTTTCCTCCGGCGGCACGTCGAGGGTGTTAGTTTCAAAAATATGCCGGGTCTGTTCCTCCGAAAGGCGGCTGCCCTCAATGCGGTTGGAGTTGTAGCAGAGCTTCACCTGCGTCTGGTGATACAGCCCGCCCCTGAGTTTCATCCGCTTTTCTTCCAGCAGCAGCTGCAATAATTCCAAGTGCAATCACCTCATTTCCTAGTTATATTATACCCTATCCGGCGCCGAAAAGCAAGCTATTTTCATCGTGCTATGGACTTGGTCAGGTTGACGGCGGTCGAGGTCATGTGAACCACCGATGACAAATCAAACTCGCTTTGCTCCTGCAGCATACTTGTTTTTCAAGAAAAAGTCAAGCTCTTTTCAGTTTTGCTCGTTGGCTTCTACACCAACCCAACAGGCCAAATCCAAACTCCGTCTGTCAGGGGCAGCGTTTCCTTAGCAAGACAAACCACCGCGCCTGCTCCAACCTGTTTGCCAGGGATATTTGCGATACACCGAAATGATTTTACCATAGCTTTTGTGGGGTCACTTGTTGTTTTAATCTCTATTGGGTAAAGTGTGTGCCCATCCTCAATGAGCAAATCAATCTCATGCGTATCTTTGTCACGGTAGTAGAACAGCGGCGGCCTCACGATGCCGTCATTGTAGTAGCTCTTGAGAATTTCAGTGAATACAAAGCTTTCAAACATATGCCCCCACATGGCACCGTTCGCAAGTTGTTCCGGGGTGTTCCACCCCAAGAGCCAACAGGCAAGCCCCGTATCCAAAAAATAGAGCTTTGGCGCTTTGATCAGCCGCTTATTAAAGTTGTTGTAATAGGGTTCAAGCATATACACAAGGCCGCTGGATTCCAACACGGACAGCCACGCCTTCACTGTTTTCACGTCTTTTCCGCAGATTTCAGCGATGGTGGTATAGTTCAGCATTTCGCCTGTAAGAGACGCGACCGCTTTCACAAATTTAATGAATGCCGCTTCATCCTGAATCTGCAAAACGTCTTTGATGTCTTTTTCAATATATGTCTGGAAATAAGAGCTGTAATAATCGGCCCAATCCCGCAAATCGCTTGGGGTCTCATGAAGTTCCGGGAAAAAGCCCTTGTGGATACGCTCTATTGTTTGTGCGTAATCGAAGCCGGAATATTCCCCTTGCATCGCCTGCATATGCTCCATGGAGGGCACAAAGGGACTGCGGCACTTTATGCCGTCCAGCTCCCGCATGGACAGCCCCAACAGCTTCACAATCCCCGCACGGCCCGCCAGACTGTCGCTCACGTTTTTCACAAGCTTCATGCTCTGCGAGCCTGTCAGATAAAACTGCCCCTTGGTTTTATCCTCGTCCACAATGTCTTTGATGTAATCGAACAATTCAGCCGCCTTTTGGATTTCGTCTACAATCACGGGCGGACGGTGCGCTTCAAAAAATAATGAGGGATTTTCTATTGCGCTCTGCCGCACAAGCGGGCGATTGAGTGCGACATAGTTCAAGTGGTTGTATACCTCTTTGAGCATGGTTGATTTGCCAACCTGCCGCGCCCCGGTAAGGACAAGCACAGGCTTGCGTTTGGCTATACGCTCTATGACAGGTTCTATATGGCGGCGATAATACACTGGACAACCTTCTTTCGACTATTTTGGAATCCGATTCCATTATAGTCGAATTTTTGACGTTTGTCAAGAAGTCTATACATAAATGCAAAAAAATTCCCATTACCCGAAGCAGCATTTTCATCGACACTGCTTTGGGTTTCTCTGCCTAACGCCTATTCAATCCCCTAAATTCCTCCACCAACCCCGCAAGCATTGCCACCTGTTCATCCGTTACCCCGGCCACATCAATATTGATCGGCGCGCGAATACCTTAGATGAGCATATTCGGCAGGGTGAGATTTATCTTCAGCACCGGGGGCTTTATGGGCAATACCAGCAGCTAAAGTCGAGAAAGCAGGCAGCATTTCACGAGGCTAATCGTGCTGAATTAGTGCTTTTTGAATCTGCCAAGCGTTATCTGGACACCTGCCTGAATGGTCACACTCTCCCGCTGGAAGCTTGGAAAAAGGAGCGCAAGAAATTGATTGTTGAACGAAGTGAGTTTTCTCTTGAATATGCTGCGATCAAAGAGCAGATTTTGGATATGGAAACTATACAACGGGTGGTGGAACGAATTTTGCGCGAGGGCAAACAGCCGCAAAAGGCAAGAGGAAGATAGCGGTTGCGGTCGCCAGCAACCAGAGTTTATACTGATCATTATAGCCCGGCAGCGGTGCCGGGCTTACTTAATTTTATGGAGGATGTTATGAATGTTTTCGGTTACGTTCGGGTATCCGATGCCAGTCAAAATGAAGATCGCCAGATGATCTCAATGGCAGAGCAAGGTGTCCCGGCGAAAAATATTTACGTAGATAAACAAAGCGGCAAAGATTTTGAGCGCAAAGCATACCGTTCCATGCTGCGCCGTTTGCGCCCCGGCGACTGTATTATATTGCACAGCCTTGATCGACTTGGGCGTGATTACGCTGCCATCCTGGAACAATGGCAGTTCATCACGAAAGAAAAAGGCGCAGATATCGTTGTGCTGGATATGCCCCTGCTTGATACCCGCGAGAAAGACCGCGATTTGACCGGGCGACTTATCTCGGACATTATCTTACAGTTGCTCAGTTACTGCTCGCAGAAAGAACGCGAGAACATACGTCAGCGGCAAGCCGAGGGCATTGCTGCGGCAAAGGCGCGGGGCGTGGCATTCGGGCGGCCCATAAAAGACGTGCCGGACAACTTTGGCGTTCTGGTACGACAGTGGGAGCGCAAGCAGTTAACCTTTGATGAAGTGCTGGCGCAGTGCGGCGGGATGAGCCAGGCTACCTTTTACAACCGTCTGCGCGACTATCGGCTGACGCAGGCAAAAAAATGAAGCTATAAAAAGGTATACCTTTTTATAGCGACCTTTGAGCAATTTGACCTATTGATTTTAGCACGAAAAATTCCTAATTGCAAGTCTTTTTTCAAAAAATATTCACAAATCCTCGCG
>JGI994J12354_10001497_pt1 | contig 23550 bp, 22 predicted proteins | sample IntmicLarv3ML3BL_FD_12354 | JGI IMG/M metagenome (IMG submission 12354) | reverse complement strand
GTCGGTAATCGCACGGTTATCTGGTAAATTCATCTAGTAACCCTAACCCCGAATTTTTTTCATACTGATGACCCTCGGCATAGCACACAATACTACTTTGAGATTAGCGTTGTAGAGTTGGATGATAACAAGGCAGAATAAGCGAAGTGCGACGTGAAGTACATGAGGAGCTCTGAGTCGAAATTCTAACGCAGTTAGCGCCAACAATACAGCACTAATCCTCCCAGAAGGGGTTGAGCTTGAGCTGTGAGGTCAACCTATTGAGCGCTCCATCCACCATAACCCACTCCGGTTTGGAGGTGCTGTTAAAAGGATGAGCATTCCAAAGCACTAAATCGGCATCTTTGCCGACTTCAATAGAGCCGACTCGGTCATCAATTTCCATGATGCGAGCCGGTTCCAGCGTGATGGCTCGTAGGGCGGCTTCTTCGCTGAGTCCGTAGCGAACTGCCAGGCCTGCATAAAGCGGCAAAGCACTTGATGGAACTACCGGATGATCGCTGATGATGCCGAATTTTACCCCTACTTGATCTAAAATTGCCAAGCTATCAAAACTTCGGTCGGCGACTTCCATTTTACTGCGGAAAGTCAGGGTCGGACCCACCAAGACCGGAACTTCCTCTTCCATCAGAAAATCGGCTATTTTATGGCCTTCTGTGGCGTGTTCGATGATGATATTCAAATCAAATTCTTTGGCAATCCGAACTGCGGTAGCAATATCGTCTGCCCGATGAGCATGAGCCCGCAAAGGCATCTCACCGGAGATTACAAGCCCTACGTTCTCCAAGCCAAAGTCCACTGCACTGGCGGACTTTTCTTCACTCTGGCGCTGATTATTGCGGTACTCCGCTGCCTTTTGCAACGTCTTTCGAAGGAGTCCTGCGACCCCCATCCGAGTCGTCGGTGCTTTACCGGTTACCATAGACGCGGCGGGGATTCTCGCCAAAAGCGATTTTAAGGCCTGCCTTGCGGCGCAGTACCATATCCGTCACCAGCGGATAGGGGCGAGTCTTTAGCACCGTACATTGACCGCCGATTACGTTGGCACTGCCTGGGGTTACCATCACAGTCGTGACCCCGCCGGCAAGGGTTTCTTTAAATCCCAAATCTTCCGGATAGATCGCATCCAGCGCATCCAGCTCCGGAGTAATGGGGCTGGATTTTTCGTTGTAATCCTCTCCCGCCCAGCCCATGGCCTCCGGATTGATTCCCAAATGGGTATGAGCATCGATAAATCCGGGGAAAAGCAGTTTTCCCTGCCCTTCAAGCCGCTCCGCATCTGTCGGCACTTCCAGTCTTTCGCCGACTGCCGAGATTTTCCCATCCTCTACTAAGACTGTGCCAATAAAAGGTTTTTCGGCGATTGAATAAATCATTGCTCCTTCGATTGCGTATTTTTTCATCCCAACCCCTCCTTGATTTTTGCCCGTTATTGACGATTTTTTTTGCCTGCCACTTGTTTTTTCAACCATTCTAGCCACTCCGACATTCCTTCTTCGCTCTGAGCCGACAGAGGCACGATTTTTCCGGATGGGTTCAAGCTCTCTAAGTCTTTTATCACCCGCGCCAAATCATAACGCAAATGGGGCAGAAGATCGGATTTCGTCAGTCCGATAAAGGCAGATTCCTTAAAAATCAGTGGGTACTTAAGCGGTTTGTCCTCTCCTTCGGTAATACTGAGAAGCGTCACTTTCGCATCCTCTCCCAAGAAAAATTCCGCCGGACAGACCAGATTTCCCACATTTTCAATAATCAAAATGTCTAATTCCAAATCGCCTAACTCGGCAAAGGCACTTTCCACCATTGGCGCATCCAAGTGGCAACCGCCGCCGGTGTTGACCTGTACTGCGGGTACTCCTTTTGCCTGAATCCGCTTCGCATCCTGAGCGGTAAAAAGATCCCCTTCAATTACTGCAATTTTATAATCATTCTTCAAAGCATCCAAAGTCGCTTCTAAAAATGTCGTTTTTCCGGCTCCCGGTGAGCCCAGCAAATTCAGTACAAAAATGTCTTGGGCTCGCCACTTTTCCGCCAGAGCCGTCGCTTTTTTGTCATTTTCATCCCAAATCTGGGTCTGCACGCTAATCTCCATCGGCATCTTCTCCTTCCAAGCTGAGCACCGTCATTTCCCTGCCGCCGATTATCTCAAGGCTTGCAGACTCACAAGCCGGGCAGCGCCATTCCTCACCTTGCTGTGCCTCGAAAGAGTTTCCGCATGGATTGCAGGAAAATCGCAAAGCTGGCCTCTCAATCTCCAGCATCGCTCCATCCGCATCGGTGTCCTTTATCAGTTCCTGCCAGGCATTTCTCAAAGAAGATTCTTCCAAATGATGCGCCTTGCCGATTGCCACCCGAACAGCTCGGATTTTCCGACCTTCCTTCTTTTCTAAAACAATCTTTAAAATTGCCTTCCCCAGAGTTACCTCGTGCATCAATCCTGATCCCTAAGGAGCGCCTCAAGCACCATGGTCACGCTGATTGCACCCACGCCGCCGGGCACCGGGCTAATCGCCTCACAGATCGGCTCACAAGAAGCAAAATCCGCATCGCCGATAATTCCCTGTCCATCAGGACGCACATTAATTCCCACATCAATGACCCAAGCACCGGGCTTTAGCATATCCCCGGTCAAAATCCCGGCCTGTCCGACCGCCGGCACTACCAGGTCTGCACTTCGAGTATGAAGAGCTAAATCCTTCGTCCGAGAATGACAGACCGTCACAGTCGCATTCCTCGCCAGCATCAATTGAGCCAACGGCCGCCCCACCACATCGGAGCGCCCGATAATCACTACATGCTTACCGGTCAAATCATATTCATAATAATCGGCCATCTCCATCACAGCTCTGGCAGTACACGGCGCCCAAAGGCTTCTTCCCGCCATCACATCACCGAATTGCACCGGATTTAAAGCGTCCACATCTTTTTCAATAGGAATCGCCCGGCTAATCCGGTCTTTATCGAGCCCCTTCGGCAAAGGCATAAAAAGAAGGATTCCGGCAATTTTCTCATCTTCCCCCAAAGCCTTCAATTTTTCAATGACTTCCGTCTCACTGCTCTCCTCAGGTAAAGCAATTTCCAGAGGCTCAAAGCCTAAAGTAGCGGCGGCCTTTACCAGCCGCCCCTGATAGACCACCGACGAAGGGTCATCTCCTACTCGCACCGCGGCAAAGCCCAAAGCTTTGCCCATCCGGCGGCGCTTCTCTATTTCCGCACTCAGGCGCTCTTTCAGTCGGTCTGCCACCGGCTTACCCAATAATTGTTTTGCCATCTTCCTTCTTCACTCCACTATCATTAATTTCGGTCAAAGCGTTCCTTACTTTGACTTCGTTCCCTATTGATAAATCGTTCATCTTTAATTTCTTTCTCAACTTCTTTCGATGCCGTGGGGTCAGAGCCAAAGCGATTTTCTCCCCGGATCCCCGGAATAAAATAAAGCTGAATAAGCAACCAGATATTCGCAAAAGGCACAAAATTCCACAAAAGAGCCCAGCCACTTTTATCCAAATCATGAAGCCGCCGCACCATAGATGAAAGCCCGGAAACCATCATAATGATAACCAACGGCCCCACTAAAGCAACTAAATAGTCAATAAAGGCATCAGGTCTTTCCTGATTCAAAGTATCTCTGAAAAAGCCAATTACCAAAATACTTCCAAACAAAACTCCGTAAATCGCTAAATGGTGCAAAAAGAAGCTCAATCTGCCCATCCGACCGCTGAAAGAAAAGAAATATTTTAAAATCTTCATTATGCTCCTGCCCTTTTAACCAATCTACTTAAAATAGCCCGCTGATTCGTCCTTCATCATCTACGTCAATGGATTCGGCGGCGGGTTTCTTAGGAAGCCCCGGCATAGTCATCACATCACCGGTCAGAGCCACCAAGAATCCGGCTCCGGCGGCAATCCGTACATTTTTTACGGTCAGGATAAAGCCTTCCGGTCTCCCCAAGCGAGCCGGGTCATCGGAAAATGAATACTGGGTTTTCGCCATACAGATCGGGAAATGATTCAGACCTAATTCCTCGACTTGTGCCAGTGCCGCCAAAGCGGCTTTTTCAAATTGCACCTCAGCGGCGCCATAGATTTCTTTAGCAATTCGGATTATCTTTTCTTTCGGCGATAGCTCATCAGGATAGAGGAATTTTGCCTCTTGATTCTCAGAGCATACTGCCAACACCCGCTCCGCCAGCGCAATACCACCCTCGCCACCTTTTGCCCATACATCGGAAAGCTCGCAAGGGACTTGCCATTCATCACAAAGGGCTTTGAGTGCCGCAGTTTCTTCTGGGGTATCGGTAGGGAAGATATTGACCGCCACCACCACCGGTAAATCGTATTTTTGCATATTTTCAATGTGCTTCTTCAGATTTTCACTACCGGCTCTCAAGGCATCCACATTCGGCTCAGTAAGTCGGTCTTTCGGCACACCGCCATGCATTTTAAGAGCCCGCACCGTAGCGACCAACACCACCGCATTAGGCCAGATTCCGGCGGCTCGGCATTTGATATCCAAGAATTTTTCCGCACCCAAGTCCGCACCAAAGCCCGCTTCAGTTACAGTCACATCGGCGGTATGGAGTCCCAGATTTGTTGCCATCACGCTATTGCAGCCATGGGCGATATTCGCAAAAGGCCCACCATGAATAAAGGACGGTACACCCTCTAAAGTCTGCACCAAATTCGGCTTGATCGCATCCTTTAAAAGTGCCGCCATTGCTCCCTGAGCGCGTAAATCGCCGGCAGTCACCGGTTTATTTTCATAGGTATAGCCGACGATAATTCGGCTGAGCCGCTCCTTTAAATCCCGAATCGAATCCGCCAGACAAAGAATCGCCATGACCTCAGAAGCCACAGTAATATCGTAGCCATCTTCTCGCGGCACCCCATTGATTCGACCGCCCATGCCAATTAAGATATTCCGAAGCGCCCGGTCATTCATATCCACAACCCGCCGAAGCACAATGCGGCGGGGGTCAATGCCGAGCAGATTGCCCTGCTGCAAATGGTTATCCAGCATCGCCGCCAGCAAATTATGAGCCGCACCAATCGCATGAAAATCTCCGGTAAAGTGAAGATTAATGTCCTCCATCGGCACCACCTGAGAATAGCCACCACCGGCAGCGCCGCCCTTTACGCCAAAGCAAGGGCCCAGAGATGGCTCTCTCAGAGCAGCAGCAACCTTCACACCGAGCTTGGCAAATCCTTGCGCCAGCCCCACCGTCGTGGTAGATTTCCCTTCTCCCGCCGGGGTCGGAGTAATCGCAGTCACGAGCACCAGTTTCCCTTTGGGTTGCTCTTTTGCGGCCTTACAAAAATCAAGAGAAAGCTTTGCTTTATAAGGGCCATAGCACTCCAAATTTTCCGCAGGAATCGCCAATTTTTCCGCAATCTGCCCCACCGGTTGGAGCTTCGCCTCTTGAGCAATTTGAATATCTGTTTTCATTCCAAGTTCCTCCTTTATGATTCTAAATAATCAATCCTCTTCATTCTCCGTCGAATTTTCCGAAGTGGTTACCACTTCGGTATTTGAATCCCCGGACGGTAAAGGTGTCGGCGGCATCGGCGCCTGAGAAGTTAAATAAACCCGAATCTCATCACCTTTTTTAATCACCTGACCCGCCGCCGGTTCTTGCCGAATCACCCTNCCACTACCGGAAGGTATCAAGTAAAGTCCATGGGGCGCCAATGCATTTGCAGTCTGCCGCAGGGAGTAGCCTCTTAAATCCGGCATCACCATTTGCCCATTCATAAATTGGATAAATGGCCCCTCGGTTCGCTGAACGACCTCTTCTTCCAGTTCAATCCCCCGACTATAAGACTGGGTCGGCGGGATTCCCAGATATTGCATAATCTCAGCAGCCACATGACTAAAAATCGGAGCGGCAATTTGCCCGCCATAGAAGTCCCCTACCGGATCATCAATGATGACAAGCACCGTAATTTTTGGATCTTCCAAAGGCCCAAATCCGGCAAATGAGGCGATATACCTATCATCTAGGTAGCCACCCCCTGCCTCATTCAGCTTTTCCGCCGTACCGGTCTTACCGGCAAAGCGATAGCCCTCCACTTTCGCCCTTGCGCCGCCACCATCAGCGACGACTTGCTCCAAAAGCTCAACCAGCTGTCTGTTTACCCCCGGCTGGAGCACCATTTCCTCAATCCCCGGATTAAATTGCCAGACCAGACTGCCATCGGGCCCATAAATTTCATTTACCACATGAGGCTGCACCCGCCGACCACCATTGGCGATAATCGAAAAGGCACTTACTATCTGCATCGGAGTGACCGCAATCCCCTGCCCAATCGACATAGTCGCCACATCAATCGGCAACATCCTGCCATCCTGAAAGAGAATTCCATCTTCCTCGCCGGGCAAATCCACCCCGGTCGCCGAGCCCATTCCGAAGCGGCGGGCATATTCATTGAGCTTCCGGCCACCCATTCTTTGACCGATTTCAATAAACCCTACATTTAAAGAGTCTTTGACGATTTCCGTAAAGGTAACCAGACCGGCACCGGCACCGCCATCCCAGTTTTTCATCGTCCGATCCCCAATGACCAAAGTTCCGGTATCGTTAAAAACCTCGTCCACAGAAACTTTTTTCTCCTGCAAAGCCGCCCCTGCCACCAAAGCCTTAAAAGTCGAGCCGGGTTCATAAATCGTATTAGTCGCCCGATTGCGCCAAGAAAGCTCCGGATATTTCCAAAATTCATTGGGGTCAAAAGTCGGACGATTCGCCAAAGCCAGAATTGCCCCTGTCTTTGGATCCATCACGATAATTGCTGCCCCTCTTGCACCGGTCTCAGCAACCGCCCAATCAATCCATTTTTCGCAAATAAACTGGATATTACTATCAATTGTAGTCCGTAGCATCTGCCGATTTCCCACCGGATTACTCTGAACCGCTGAATCAGAAATCGGTCGCCCCAAATTATCGGTCAAAAGCCTGCGCCGCTGACCATTCCCCTTCAGCTCTTCATCATAATACATCTCAAGCCCATAAAGCCCCTGATCATCAGTACCCACGAAGCCCAAAAGCCCGGCAGCCAATTTGCCGGAAGGATAAAAGCGCTTGCTTTCCTCCAAAAAATCAAGTCCCTGAATTCCGGCTTCCCGTATTTTCTTCCTAAGCTCCGCCGCATCCGGTGGATTGATTCCTCGCTGAAGCCAGACAAAACGATTATGGGCACTCAATTTTTCTGTCAAAATCTCCTGCCTAACCCCGATCAATGGTGCTAAAAACGCCGCTACCTCCTCAGCAGGTTTATTGAGCATCAACGGATCCCCATACAAAGAACGAGCCATGATACTGGTCGCCAATTGACGATCGTGGCGGTCAATAATCGCCCCGCGGGGAGTCTGGAGCTCGTAATTCTCCTCCACCTGCCCCTGAAAACGGTTCATAATGTCCTCTTGAGCAATGACCTGAAGCCAGCCGTAGCGAAACATAAGACCCGCAAAAAGGAGAATCGGCAGTACCAATCCACAAAAAATCAAGCGGCTTCTAAGCAAAGTCTTTTGTCTTTTTTGCATCAATACTCCTCCCCCCCGCTCTCGGAAGCTTCTTGATGCCGCTCGGCGCGCTCTTCCCGACGAATACTCGCCTCCTCACTGACCCGCCATATCGAAAGCAGTAAGCCCACTGCGATCAAATTCGTCAACATAAAAGTACCACCATAGCTGAAAAAAGGCATCGGAATACCGGTAACCGGCAAAATACCGGAAACCATCATCCCATTTCCAAAAGCTTGAAGCACAATAAAGAGCGTCAAGCCACCGGCCAAACAAAAGCCCATCGCATCCACCGCTTTCCAAGCGATTCGGATTCCCGCCAGAAGTAGCGACAAAAAGAGCAAAAACACTACCGCCACACCGGCAAAGCCCCATTCCTGAGCCAACACTGAAAAAGCAAAATCTGTATGGGCTTCCGGCAGATAATAAAATTTAGAAATCCCCTGACCGCCGCCCATACCCAGCCAACCACCGGAGCCAATCGCCAAAAAGGACTGCACCGCCTGATAGCCACCGGCTGTTTGGGCCTCCCAAGGATTCCACCAATTTGTAAGCCGAGCCAACCGATAAGGCGCCTGAACCGCAATCACGCCCAAACCGGCAACTCCCAAAATTCCCACCGCAATAATTTCTTTTGTGGACACTCCGCCCAAAAGCAGAGTCACAGCAAAAAATGACATCATCAAAAGACCGGTCCCAAAATCCGGCTGCAAATGAATCAAGCCAAAAAATAAAAGCGCAATCCCCGTAGACCAATGAAGAAAAGTCGGCGACCTCTTCCGGCGATAGCAAAGGGAGCTATACCAAGCCCCCAGCATAATCACGGCAATTTTCGCAAATTCCGAAGGCTGAACCTGAAATCCAAAAAAAGGCCCCAACCAGCGGCGAGCTCCATTGACTTCTATCCCGAAAAGAATCACCAAAATCAAAAGAAGACCCACAAAAGGCAACCAAAAGGGAAATAAATGAACTATCCGCCGATAATCCAGCCGATAGAGAATCGCCGCGGCGACCGTACCGGCGCCGACACTAATCAAGTGGCGAATCACAAAATGATAACTATTGCCAAACTGCTGATCCGCCATCACGAAGCTGGCGGAAAAAATATTTACCGAACCGATAAACAGCAGAATAATCGTGATAAACAGCAAATAATCGCCGGAACTTTCAAATAAACTTTTCTTCACGCCAGCCCCTCCCCTCTCAGTTTTTTTCCTCTTTCCAAAGATCTAACCCACCGATTGGAAAAGAAACTTCAACTCGAAAAATCGGAAATCCAAGCCCGGAAAAACGAGTNTCATACTCGGTNCGAACATTGCCTTCCGGCTCACATCTATGCAAGTCCAAAGAGATATTTTTCATTTTCAGTCCCAATTCCGCAAATTCATTCAGGGAAAATTCAAACAAATCCCGGTTATCAGTCTTAAAATGCACCTCACCGCCGACCCCCAAGACCTGAGCGTAAAGCTGCATAAATGACCGATAAGTCAAGCGCCGCTTGCTATGCCGACTTTTCGGCCAAGGATCACTGAAATTCAGATAAATTCGATCTACCTCACCGGGAGCGAAAAGCTCCGGCAATTCTCTGGCATCTTTTTGAAGAAGCCGAACGTTAGAAATATCTCCCTGCTCCATCTTTTTACAAGCCTGCCAAACCACCTCAGGCACCTTCTCCAGACCGATAAAAAAAGACTCCGGGTCTTGCCCTGCCATACCGCTTAAAAAACCGCCTTTACCACAGCCAATCTCCAGCGCCAGTTTTTTAGGGTTCCCGGGCAAAAGTTCTTTCCATTTTCCGGGCATCAACGGCTCCATCCGCCACGGATGATGTTTCACTTGTTCGATTAATCGAGGCTGTCTACGCAATCTCAAGAAAAATTCCTCCATTTTTACAGGTTAAAGGTTGAAAACTCGCGGAGTCAGACTCCGCGAGTTTTTTTATTTATTCTTTCACGACTCCATGTTTTTTCATATAGCGATATAACGTTACTCGGCTTACCCTGAGCATATTCGCCAAACGGCTCACATTGCCCCCTGCCGCATTCCAAAGCTCCATAAAAGTCTCTTTATCTTCCTTCCAGGCCTGACTTTTCTGATCTGCTCCGGGCAGCAAAATATCCTTGCCTGTTAAAAGCAGCGCCGAAGTCCTGAAAAATGCCTGCTCCACCACAAATTGAAGCTGCTTGATATTTCGTGGCCAATCATAACTGAGTAAGACTTCCACCGCATCTGGTGAAAGCTCCTTCATGGGCAAATTATTCTGAGTAGCCAGCTCTTCAATGATATGCCGAGCCAAAAGCGGAATATCACTCTTTCGAGCATTCAGAGCAGGCACCCGAATCACCGAGCGGCTCAGCCAATGATAAAGCTCCCCGGAAAATTCCCCCCGATCCACCAATCGCTTAAGCTCTACATCAGAAGATCCGATAATTCTTACATTTACGGTTCGCGGCACAGTTTCACCGGGTCGATAAACGACCCCCTGAGCCACAGCCTGCAATAATTTTGAGCTAAGGGCTTGAGGCATTTTCTCCAAAGTATTCAAGAAGAGGGTTCCGCCATCAGCCAATTCAAACTTACCGGAATGGCTATCCCCATTGGCATCTACCCTGCCGAATAGCTCCATTTCCACCAATTCCAACGGGCTATCACCAAATTTAATTGAAATATAAGGCCCTTCTGCGCGCTCCGAGGCTTGATGAATCCCATGAGCCAGTCGCTGCTTGCCGGTACCGCTCTCTCCAAGTAGCAAAATCGGCATCCGCTGCTTAGCTACCCGCTCGGCCTTTTCTTTCATCGCTGTAAAAATCGGCGCTTGCCCATAAAGGCTCTCCAATGTATATTTTGCACTAAAACCCGCCGCATGAGCGACTAAAGCCCGCAAGTCTTCAATCGGCATAGTCACGCAAACTACTTCTTCTACCTCCCCATCCCGCTCAATCGGGATTGCTGTGGTAATATCATTATAATTTTTTCGTTGGGTCGTCCAGGTGATTTCCTTATTGTAAGTCGGCACCCCTTTGGCCGCTTTGGCGAGAGGAGTTCTTTCATAATTGATGACCGTTTCATCCAGCTTCGGAAATTCGCTATGAGGCGAAATCGTTGCCAGCCGCTGCTTACCAAGCTGATTGGCATAAACTACCTGACTGTCGGTACGAATCCGATAAAGAGCCAAAGGCACCGCATCCAGCATCTGTCTTTGAGACTTAACCTCATTAAAAATCTCAACAAATTTTTCAAGGCTTGTTCGAAAAGTTTCCAATAAAGGCAATGTATAAGCGATATTATCCTCTTCCGAATCAGACAGAAAAGTCACTCCATACCGCACTTCCCCGTCAATCACGATAGGCGCCGTACCCATCCAGCCTTTCTCAATCCACCTTTGCCACATTTCCTGATCAAAAAGAATAAATGTGGCCTGATGCAAATAAGCAATCGGCAGGCTTGTAGTGCCAATATCTTCTTCAGAAATCCGCTGGCCTACCTGGAATTTGCAAAAATGACCGCTATAGCCACCATAGATACTCAGCACATAGCCTTCTTCATCAGTCAAGAGTATACTCATACCATGATCACCAAAAAAAGACCTGACTCCGCTACAAAGAGACTCCATATGCTCTAAGATTTCCGAATGACAAGCCTGCCGCTCTTCTAAAGCAGCTTTTGCCAGTATATTGCCGGCTTTCGGCACCCCAGACGCCACTTTTTCCTGCCCGGAACGCTGCCATGACTCACCCACTCGAGGATGGACATTTGCATTTATTTTTTTTGTCTCTAAGTACTCCCGGAAATACTTTGCCAATTTCTCGGCACTTCGCCGCTCACGCATGAAGGATCGCTCCTTTTCACCAATTTTAAAAACATCTACATAAATTACATTTTTACATACATACCCTTTATTTTACCTTTTTTCATCGAAAAAGTAAAAGTTTTTCAGTAAATTTTCCAAAGCCTTTTTTCCAATATCTTGTGGCCGACTATTGCAAAAATAACAAGATATGGTATGATAAAGAAAGATAAAGTAATCAGGATATTTTATTAAACACGAATCATTCTAAATTGGAGGAGTTAACTATGCAAATTCAAGGAATTAAAGTATTCGCCGATCCCGCGCTCTCCCAGCAAGAAATTGAACAACTCGCTCTTAATGAAATCAGCGAATGGAATGCCACCGGTAAAGAACTCGCCGCGCTTCATTTCGACTTAGATGGTGATGAAGTCGTCATCGAAGGAATCGAAAAATCGCCAATTCGAAGAGTTCGCCGCATTACCGGCTACCTTTCCAATATTGAAAATTTCAACGATGCCAAGCGAGCCGAGTGTCGCGACCGCTGCATCCACGCTGGCTGATTTGTACAAAAAGAAAAGCTACCGAATTTCGGTAGCTTTTTTCTTTTTATTTTATCGACTCAACCTCTCCCATCAAAAGCCGCCAAGCAATTCGAGAAAGAGTTTCCGGGCCTTGCAAAAGCACAGCCTCATCTGCATCAAATTTCGGATGGTGATGAGGGTAAGTTGCTCCTTTTTCCGGATTACCGGCACCGGCGAAAAAATATACCCCCGGTGCTTTTTCCAGATAATAGGAAAAATCTTCTGCGCCCAAACTGGGCTTCACATCCAGACGTTTTTCTCGGCCATAGCGTTCATCAATGACCTGTCGGGCTACTTCCAGTACTGCTTTATCATTGATAAGCGCCGGAAAACCGTGGATTCGCTCCAATTTATAAGTCGCCCCCATCGCCGAGCAAATTCCCTGACAGATTTCTTCGATTCGACTAAAAATCAAATTCCTTGTTTCCTCATTTAGAGTTCGGACATTGCCGGTAATCTCTGCAGTATCCGGAATGATGTTGAAAACTGTTCCGGAGTGAAAACTTCCCACCGATAGCACCCCGGTTTCCAATGGATCCACACTGCGGCTTAAAATCGTATTCAGCGCCAACACAATCTGGGAACCTACCAATACCGGATCCACACATTGATGAGGCATCGAGCCATGACCTCCCACTCCTTTAACCAAGATGCTAAAGGCATTCGGCGAACCCATCTGCACTTCATTAATACCGATCAAACCCGTCGGCACCGGCTCCCACACATGGAGCCCCAGCACATAATCCACCCCCTCCATACAGCCCTCGGCAATCATAGATAAAGCGCCACCGGGCAACACTTCCTCCATAGGCTGGAATAGCAGCCGAATTGTACCGGGCAAATCATCTCGGTTTGCCATAAAAGCACCACCGACCCCCAAAAGCCCCGCAGTATGAAAATCATGACCGCAAGCATGACAAATCCCCTCATTTTTTGATTGATAAGGCTTACCGCACTCATCATTTAAGGGCAACGCATCAATATCAGCACGAATAGCAATCATCTTACCGGGTCTAGCACCCACAATATCCGCGATCACACCGGTTCCGGCAATCTTTTCGCCTTCAATACCCAAAGAATTCAAGACTTCAAGAATTTTCTCCTGGGTCTTAAATTCTTTGCCGCCCACTTCCGGATATTGACGAAAATGGCGACGCCAACCGACGATATCCGCCTGATGATCTTCCAGCCATTTTACAATTTTTTCATTCATCTTCGCCCCTCCTAATTTCCCAAATTAGTCTTTCTTCTGCTTGCCACGGGGGGCAAAATATTTCTCAATTAAAAAAGAAATTTTCTCGTTTTCATAATCCTGCCAAAATTCTTCATAGCGACGATTTTTAAAAGTCGGACGGTTGAGCGCCCCATTGCCGGCAGCCGCTTCAACCAGCGTCTTTGGAAGGTCAATCACTTTTTTCCGAATCGCCTCATAATGAGCCCTCCCTTTTGGAGTATTCGTGATGACCAATGTAATCCCTCGGTCATCATCTAAAAAATCCTTTTCCTCTTGATAGCCCCAAAAATCTGCAATCGTCACATCTCCCTGCCGATTCGTATTCGCAAATTGACAGCGATAACAAGAGTCATTCAAAAAATAATTCTTCAAAAATCCAACTAAATAAGGGTCGGTCAGCACATCCGCAAAATAATTCTCCGACTTTTCAAAGGTCAGCGACATTCCAAAATTTTTCCATCCCTCAGGTTTACTGCGAAACGATACCTGAACAATCCGGTCTTGCCGCAGATCAGCCTGATAATTCAAGTAATCTCGATACAATTTAGGAGATGCCGCACCGTGACAAACTAAATCCACCAGCAGTAGATTCTCTCTTTCTGAGGCAGTCAAAATTTTCTTCAACCCCGCAATCTGGCAAGGCGTACCTGCAAAAAGTACCTGCCTACCGCAAGTCAAAAAACTTTTAACTTTTTTAAAATTCTCTCCCATTCGACTCTGCACATACTTCGAGCCCCGTAGACGAGCCAAATCATCCACCGTTTCAATTCCGCAGTGACCTATTGTAAAGTCTTTTAAAAAACTGCCCCCAAATACTACTCCACCTGCCTCTAAAACCTGTTCCGCCAAATGAGAAAAGACCCCACCGGAACTACTGGCAAGGCGAATTTCTTCCTGCCAACTCCAAGCAGCAAAAACTTCCTGATTTTCCACCACTGCCTGAGATTCCTGATTCGCCGGACAAATTTCTCGACATTTCCCGCAATCTAAGCAAACTCCCTCATCAATTTGAGGACGATAAAATCCCTTCTCATTCTGCGCCATTTCAATCGCCCCTACCGGACAAGCAGCATCACACCCACTACATCCGGTACAAACACCGACTTGACAGATATCCATCATCATCACCCCTCCTTTCAACAAGCCTCTGTTTTTTCATTTTACCACTTTACTCCACAAAATATAAAACTCACCTGCAAAAATCTATCCACTACTTTATATTTTTTGAAAATTGCCGTACAATAAATATGGCAAATGCGGTAATTTTATTTTGCCGAAAGGGCGTGACTTTTCATGCAAAAAATCAATCTTAATACTCTTTTTCAAAAGCTGAAAAAAGACTGCATCTCCATTAAATCTACTCCGGCCAACGTCCATCTTCCGCTAGGCAGCAGTAAATTCGGCGGCAAACCCCATTTGCCAGCAAACTTCTCATGGCCCTATTATGAAGGGACAGATTATGAAAATATCGCCAAAAATCGACCTCTCGCTTTTTTAGCACAGATCAATCTTCAAGACATCGCTGCTTATGATAAAGAAAAGCTTTTACCCGCCAAAGGTTTTTTATATTTCTTTTACGAATTGTCCTCTATGACTTGGGGATACGACCCGAAAGACAAAGGCAGTGCTGCGGTCTATTATTTTGATGAAGAGGTTCATCATTTACATGAAGTCGAATTTCCAAAAGAAAGGGATCCTGAAAGCATCTTGCCTGAATTTTCCATGGCTTTTGAAAATAAGACGGATCTTCCTGATTTTGAAGAATTTACCGATTATTATGAGGATTGCGATTGGGATGATTTCGATAAAGCCCGCGAAACTTTCGGATATGACGACTATCCGGAAGATGACGAAGGCACAAAACTCTTGGGCTATGCAGATATCATACAAAACAGTATGCTTTTAGAGTGCGAATACACTGCCAACGGCATTTATTGCGGTGACGGAAATATCAAACTGACCCCACAGGAAAAGCAAGTTTTCTTTGATCGAAGCAAAGAATGGACGTTACTTTTTCAAATGAGCACTCTGGAAAGTGATGACTTTGAACTGATGTTCGGAGATTGCGGAAATATCTATTTTTATATCAAAAAATCCGATTTAGCCCAAACCAACTTCGACAATATTTGGCTTGTATTGCAGTGCAGCTGACAATATCTGCGGTATAATTCATTGGATAGCTTTTTCTTTTTGCAATGTAAGAGGTATTTTTAGCTCGAAAAACAATCAATATTTTAAGTCAGATAAAAGGTGATCATATGGGAATTTTACCGGTTTCCGATCGTACATTGAAGATGCGAATCGGAAAATCTACCCGGGCTTTTCGCTCGCGGAATTATCGCCTATTCTTTACCGGTCAGAGTATTACTTTGATTGGAAATTGGATGCAGCAGCTCGCTTTGGGGTGGCTGCTTTTACGCTTGGGCGGTAGTGCTACTGATTTGGGGCTTCTGGCGGCTCTCACTCAGATGCCGACGATTTTTCTCGGACCGGTGGCAGGAGTGGTTGCCGATCGCTACGAAAAGCGATCTTTGCTCCGCTATATCCAGTTTGCCGCCAGCCTTCACGCATTTGTCCTTTTTGGCCTGACTTATACCGAAGTCATTACCCTCTGGATGTTACTGGGTCTGGCCTTTTTTATGGGTCTTGTAAATGCTTTCGAGATGACGACCCGACAATCTTTTGTGGTCGAGATGGTAGACGATCGGCGAGATTTACCCAATGCAATCGCTCTCAATTCGCTGATGTTCAACTCAGCTCGCGCCATTGGGCCGGCGCTAGGCGGGCAACTGGTCTATTTTTTCGGTGAAGCGCTTTGCTTCTTATTGAATGCCATCGGCTATGGAGCTTCCAATTTTGCGCTCCGGTCTATGAAATTACCGTCTTTTCAGAAAGTGGATTCGGTTCAACGCAATATCCTACAAGAGTTTAACGCCGGGTTTCGCTATATTAAAAGCACACCTGTACTGACTTATTCGCTTTTGATGTTGACCTCGGTCAGCATGTTCGGCGCTCAGCAGCTGGTCATTTTGCCCCTTTTGGTGCGGGATTTCCTGCAAGGCGATTCTGATATTTTGGGGCTAATGATGATGTCCTTTGGTCTTGGAGCAGTAATTGCTGCCATTACCATTACAGTGCGTAGCAAAATTGCCAGTACTGAAAAAATCATTTACCGAGGCGCTTTTATCGTGGGCATTAGCCAAATTCTCTTAGTTCTCTACCCCAATGTCCTATGGATAGGTATTCTCAATGCCCTGACTGGCTACGGCGCAATTGCGGCGATTGTCTCGACCAATACAGTACTTCAACTCATTGCCGCCCCTGCCATGCGAGGTCGAGTCGTCAGCTTTTATTCTCTTTGCCTGATAGGGCTTGGCCCTTGTGGCGGCTTCGTTATCGGCCTCTTTATCGACTGGTACGGAGTACCAATTCTTTTGCCAATCTTGGGGCTTTGCTGCATAGCGGCCTCATTGATTTATCGCCGCTATGCGGCATCAGTCATCTCAGAAGCTCTACACAAAATCAATCGATAAGAAAGAAGGGATTTTCATGACAAAACAAATCATTTCCACCGACAAAGCCCCCGGTGCTATCGGACCTTACTCTCAAGCAGTCTGGGCCGGCGACATTCTTTTCGCTTCCGGTCAAATACCCATCGACCCGACTACCAGTGAAATCGCCTCGGACAACGTCCAAGACCAAGCTCACCAATCCCTTAAAAATGTACAGGCCATCTTGGAAGCCGCCGGTCTGACCTTTGAAAATGTCATCAAAGCCACAGTATTTATCAAAAATATGGATGACTTTGCCGCTATCAATGAAGTCTATGCCCAATACTTCTCCAGCCCCTATCCGGCTCGCTCCTGCGTCGAAGTCGCCAAACTCCCCAGAGATGTAAAAGTCGAAGTTGAAGTTATTGCAAAAAAATAATTTCCTCTGCTCTTTAAACCGCAAAAAAGGAACTACCTACAACAGGTAGTTCCTTTTTCTATATCTAACAAATCTGAGCCTCTTTATGCAAATTCTTATTTTGCCGCTACCTTGGCAATTACTTCACCAGCGGCTTCTTCTATCTCCACTGCTGTGGCTTCATAGACTTCTACGCTTTCGCCATAAGGGTCAGCGACATTTTTCGTCGTTCCGGCCGCATATTCATGCAGCAAATCGATTTGCTCATTCTCCACACCGGGCATTTCCAGTACAGCAGTCTTTGTTTCTCTCTGCCATGATAAGCACCAAATCTGCCTCGTTTACCATACGGTAATTGCATTTTCCGTAGCCGGATTTTCAAATTCCCCTTTGCTTCCTGCTGAGGTAATCACTGCCGGAATACCTTTTTGGGCAAAAGCATCCTTGGCAGTCACTTCCGCCATTGGGCTTCGGCAAGTATTACCGGTGCAAACAAATAAAATTTTGGCTTCTCCTCCTGAGTTGGCTCAGCGCTACAAACCGCCGACAACAAGCCAACAATCAGCCAAACGCTCAGTAAAAATAATTTTTTCATTTTTTCAATAATAAAAAAGGAACCCTATTCCAAACAGGAATAGGGCTTGCTACATTTAATCTCAATCAAAAAATTCCGACTACCAAAAATAGCGAGTATTTAGGATAAAGCGTTAGGCAAAGCAAGCGCAGAGTGATGAAGTGTACATTTAGTACATGAAGAACGCTGTGCGCTGCTTTAACAACACGCTTTGCCTAAAGACGAAGCTATTAGCCGGCGATTTCTGCACCAAAGGCTTTACATTCAGCGCCTTCCGGTGTTCCTTGTACGCCATGGGGTTCACCGACGATTACAGCGCCGTAGCCTTCCATGCGCTCTTTCCATTCTCTGAGCCATTGGCCGTCACCCCAGCCGTAGGAGCCGAAGAGCGCTACTTTTTTGCCTTTGACTACACTTTCAAGAGAAGCCACAAAGGGCTCCATTTCAGCTTCCTCAATTACTTCCATGCCCATGGATGGGGAGCCGAGTACCAGTACATCGGCATTTACAGCGTCATCTACACTTGCAGAGCTAACTTGGGTGACCGCTACATCGGCACCGGCCTCTTTTGCGCCTTCAGCGATGAAATTTGCCATTTGCTCGGTATTTCCCGATCCAGACCAATAAATAATAGTTACTTTACTCATTTTTTCTTCCTCCTCTTGTTTATAGCCACTTTAATTTAGATTTTTTAAAGCAACTTCGGGTCTTTCTCTTAAATTCATTCGGATGTCCGCCAAGGTCGCCCCTTGGAAAAGAAGACCGCCAATATATTCGGTTGCCTTTTGGTATTTGCGGCACTTTCGCCGTGCCCTGCCTATATTTCCATAGACTTTCCATAAACCGACTGCTTTGGAGCAAGCTCCATTGCGCCGAATGAATTCACATACATCTTGAGCCGGATACCCCAGAAAAATTCCGATTTCATGAGGAACCTCTTCCTCTTCAAACCGCTCTTTAAGCCGACCCAACCATTCTTCTAAGCTAAGAGAGCAGGTGGGATAGCCGCGACTTTCAAGCAAATTTCTTGCACCTTGACACCAAAATCTTGGCATCAAAAGCTCCGGACGATAGACAAGAAGAAGTAAATTGCCTTCTGTCATCTTCATTTCTTGAATTTGGATGCCCAATTCCTCAGTCAGTCGTCTTTTACAACAGGGCCAAATCTTTGCAATCTCTCGACCCTCAAAGCGGATATTTACCAAATTTGCCGGCTTGAAGCCCTGCAAAGTCGGCGCTCCGTGATAACTCACCAGAGCCTCTATATAACCGCAATCATCTCTTTTTCTGAGAAATTTTGCCAAATGAAAGAAATTTCTCTTTGGCTCATCTTGCAGATCTTTCAGCGATTCGCCCAAAAGCATCCCTCCTTTTAATTAGGAATGAAAATCATTTTCAATATAACTTTAGCAATCTCAGCCTTTTTTGTCAACCGAATTTATCCGTTTCATTTCTAACCTATTTGTTACCGCAACAAAAAAACTCCCGCCTTTCCGGCGAGAGTTTCTTTATTTGAATTATTGACGACTGGCGAAATACTCAACTGCGCTAACCAGACCGTAGCACACAAGATAGGCTCCCATGTACATTTGAAGCGGCAGCGCCCAAAGACCCGGAAAGAAAATAAGTACGAAAGCAGAACAAATGCCGAGAAGCCCGGAAAGCAACGTCCAAAACCAGTGAGGGCCGTCATTTCGGAGCAAATGAAAGGTCGCGACCATGCGATTCAGACCTACAAAAAGTGTCCAGAAGGCAAACATCAGCGGGATTGCTTCACTATTTTTACTGCTATAAATAATGAAAATAATGCCGATGAAAAAATCTGCCATACCTTGAGTGAGCGACCAACTTGACCAGTTTCGAAAGAGTGACAAAGGGTAACAAATACCGGTAGCAATCAGAGCAACTCCCAAATAAAGAGCCACAGTTTTAAGTGATTCTTCGGAATTAAACCAAATATATCCACCTAATGAGGCCATGATGACTCCAATCAGAAGAATAAAAATACTATTCTCCTCCAGACGCCCTCTCATACCACTTAGCGACATTTTCACCAACCCTCTCACTATTAAATATCTATTTTAAAACTTATCGTCCTTTTTTTGATTGTCTCTTTTCTATTTCACTATTATACACTTTTTTTAATTTTTTTACCATTCCGGGTTTAAGATAAAAATCTTTATTTAGTAAAATTTTCTGCATTAATGAAAGTTTATACCATTTTTGTCCTTTTTTTGCTTCATTTTTGTGACTTTTCCGAAAAAAACCGTTAAAAAATGATCCACTTAGTTTATTCAGGCTTTTATTCGTGATAAAATAATCTCATAGGATATCCGTGAGCGATTATCATTTCAATCGACGCATTCATTCTATATTTACCAGGGAAAGGAGTATATTTATGCATCATTATCATTTGTTGGAGATTCTTGCGGTCGGTTTTACAGCAGCTTTAATATTCGGCTATATCGCTCAACGGGTCGGACTTTCTCCCATTGTCGGCTATTTATTAGCCGGATTTCTAGTTGGTCCCCAATCTCCGGGATTTGTAGCCAATCAAGAACTTGCCGTTGAGCTTTCCGAGGCCGGAGTCATTCTCCTAATGTTTGGCGTTGGTCTTCATTTCAATCTAAAAGATCTGATGGCAGTGAAAGAAGTTGCGCTACCCGGCGCAGTTGTCCAGTCTTTGGCCGCTACATTTTGCGGTATCATCGTTGCTTCTCTTTTCGGGCTTTCTACCTCAGAAGGTTTGATCTTAGGGTTGGGACTCGCAGTAGCCAGTACAGTAGTGTTACTTCGGGTTCTTACGGACAATAATGTGCTCAATACGATTCATGGACATGTTGCGATAGGCTGGCTAATTGTGGAAGATATTTTCACGGTTCTGGTTCTTGTCCTTCTGCCAGCATTGGCAAGTATCTTGTTGGGTGCTCAAGCTCTTAATTTTGTCAATCTTCTCCAGGCCCTACTCTTTGCGATCCTTAAATTGGCGATCCTTTGGGTGCTGATTCTGGCAGTCGGCGGACGAATAGTCCCGTGGCTTTTGGGCAAAATCGTCCGTACTCGCTCCCAAGAGCTTTTTACCCTGACAATTCTTGTAGTGGCATTCCTCACTGCAGTAGCAGCGGCTTATCTCTTTGATGCCTCTTTCGCCCTGGGAGCTTTCCTGGGCGGCATGGTAGTCGGCAAGAGTAATGTCAGCCATCAAGCCGGAGCGGATTTGATTCCTCTGAGAGATGCTTTTGCAGTGCTTTTCTTCCTATCCGTGGGAATGCTCTTCGATCCGATGTTCCTCATTCAAGAGCCTTGGCTTGTCCTTGCGGCTCTCATTATCGTGCTGGTAGTCAAGCCAATCACTGCAATTTTAGTGGTCTCCGGCCTGGGGTATTCAGTTCGAACAGCCTTAACGGTCGCTACCGGCCTGGCTCAAGTGGGAGAATTTTCTTTCATTTTGGCTCATGCCGGTCAATCTCTCGGGCTGATTTCTCAAAGTGTCTATAATATCCTTGTGGCTTGCGCTTTAGTTTCGATTGCTCTTAATCCGTGGATCGTCCGTAAAGTGCCGACACTAGAAGAATCCCTTCAGCAGCACGAATTTTTGTGGAAAATCCTCACCTATCGCGCCGAAAAGCGGGCTCAGGCTTTGCGGGATGCCGCTCAGTCTGAGGTCGATTTGGAAAAACTCGCTGACCCCACCACTGCAGTCGTTGTCGGCTTTGGCCCTACCGGTCAAAAGGCGGTTAATGTACTAAAGAAAAAAGATGTAGTGCCTGTAGTCATTGAGATGAATGTGGATACTGTTGATAATTTGGATGGTCGCGGAAAGTTAACGATTTACGGAGATTCTACAAAAAAAGATATCCTTTTGGCGGCCGGAATCGAGTCTGCTCAGTATCTGATTATTACAATCCCCTCGGTCGCAGCAACCGCAGCAACTGCTCTGTGCGCGAAGGAAATCAATCCGGACATCCGTATTTTCGCACGAGCCCGTTTTTTGAGTGATGGCGAACTTTTAGATCAAGTCGGCGTCAATATCATCGCTTTTGAAGAAGAGGAAGTCGGTATTACCCTTGCAAAGCGGCTATTAGAAGATGTTGAAAACTGCAAGCTCAGCGGCGAGTGCCCTAGCTGATTAAGTTTTTTATTTTAATATGTGAATCTAAATGCTCCATTTCGGTGGAGCATTTTTTGTCTGCTTTTTTAAAAATTTTTATCTAATTAAAACCACCCTGCGGATACATTGCAACTAGTCAGTACTTCTATCATTTCAGCCTTATCTGTTCAAGCGGTTTTCGGCAAATGTAGACCGAAGTACGGTTGAGAATTTCGATGACTTTAAAATTTCTATTGACATCTTTTCATGCTATGTATACAATATTACACATAGCATAAGAAAATAACGAAGACGGAGACAGTACTCTCAATCAGACGCTTCAGAGAGCCGGCAGTAGGTGTGAGGTCGGCAGCTGAGAATTGAAAGGAAAATCACTCCTGAGTTGCAGGCTCGAATTATTTAGTAGGGTTTGCCGGTCGCCACCGTTATTCAGGCACAAGAGGATTCATTGATTGAATTGACTAGGGTGGTACCGTGGGCCTTGCTCACCCCTTTGGTATCACTCTTTTTTATTTCCCGGAGCAGGAAATTTAATTCATCACTGAGTCAAATTAGGGTGGTACCACGATGCATAGTCGTCCCTTTAGCGGGGCGGTTTTTTTATTGCCCTTTTTAAAGCCTTTTTTCATTATGCAGAAGCAGGCTTTCATGAAAATTTCTTTAAAAATCAGGAGGTATCATATGAAATCATTTGACAAACTCGCTCACTATTTGACCCAGCTCTTTCCGGTATGGATTGTCCTTTTTGCAGTCATTGCTTTTTTCTATCCTACTGTGTTTAATAGCTACGGATCCTCAATTCCTTGGCTTTTAGGAGTCATTATGCTCAGCATGGGGCTTACCATGACCCCTAAAGATTTTCAGCTCGTCTTTACCCGCCCCAAAGATGTGTTTTATAGCGTGGCTCTCCGATTTGCCATTATGCCGACGGTTGCCTTTCTCATTGTAAAGCTTCTTGACCTGCCACCGGCTCTGGCAGCCGGAGTAATTCTGGTCGGTTGCTGCCCTAGTGGTACTTCTTCTAATGTAATGACCTTCATTGCCCGGGGTGATACTGCTCTATCAATCACCGCCACCAGTATTAATACCTTGGTTTCACCGATTCTGACCCCTTATATCTTCGTTCTTTTGGCAGGCACTTTTATTCCTATTGATGCGATGGCTCTTTTTGCTGATATTTTAAAAATTGTTATCTTCCCTGTCATCGCAGGGCTTTTACTTCGTATGGCGATTCCAAATATTATTGATCGGCTTGGAAAAGCCGTTTCTGTTATTTCTGTATTTTCAGTAGTTACCATTCTCGGTATCGTCGTGGCTCTCAGCGCTGAAAAATTAATGACTGTTGCGTCAATTGCTTTCGTTGCAGTCATCCTTCACAATTGTCTGGGACTGGGTCTTGGATATGGAAGCAGCCGTGCATTAGGGCTTGACCACCGAAAAGCAAAAACCCTTTCCTTTGAAGTCGGCATGGAAAACTCCGGACTTGCAGTTGCTCTCGCTCTCGCCCATTTAGACCCGATAGCAGCTCTGCCGGGTGCTATCTTTAGCTTCTGGGGCACCCTAAGTGGCTCGCTTCTTGCCAGCTTCTGGGGAAATCGAGATAAAGACGACCCAACCTGAACTTCATAAATTTTAAAAATAAAACCTTGAGGCGCAAACACTGCATTCCAAAAATGAAACATTTTGACCGGACATAGCAAGACCTCCTGTCTTAGATTTTATTCTAAGGCAGGAGGTCTTTTTTATTTTGCCTGTCTATTCCCAATTATCAATGGAATAAATATTTGGGGCTTGCCCATTTTGCGGGAAACCGATTTTTTTGATTTGCCTGAGTA
>JGI994J12354_10001496_pt1 | contig 23561 bp, 18 predicted proteins | sample IntmicLarv3ML3BL_FD_12354 | JGI IMG/M metagenome (IMG submission 12354) | reverse complement strand
CTGCACCGGTTGAGGCACCTGTTACGTGCTTTGCATACCGGCGGTTGTAGCCTGTTAGATTTTGTTCGGGTGCTGTCCACGCCGCGAGTCTTTTCGCGAGCTCTTCTTCGCTTACAAGAAGGTTTAGCTTACGTGCCGGTATGTCAATTTCTATGATATCGCCGTCGTGTACAAGCGCTATTACTCCGCCGACTGCGGCTTCGGGTGCAACGTGTCCTATTGATGCGCCTTGTGTTGCACCGGAAAACCGTCCATCGGTGATGAGCGCGACACTTTCGTCCAGTCCCATTCCGGCGATGTTTGCCGTGGGTGACAGCATTTCGCGCATACCAGGACCGCCTTTTGGCCCTTCATAACGGATGACAACTACGTCTCCCGCTTTAATTTTCTTTTCCAAAATAGCTTTGTTCGCCGCATCCTCGCCGTCAAACACTCTCGCCGTTCCTTTGTGTGTCATCATTGAGGGTTTTACAGCGCCTTGTTTTACCACCGCACCTTCCGATGCAAGGTTGCCGAACAGTATTGCTATGCCGCCGTCGGTGCGGCAGGGGCTTTCCAGCCGTCGGATAATATTGCCGTCGGCTTCTTTTGCCGCTTCCACCCGCCGGGCTACTGTTCCGCTGACCGTTGGGATGTCACGGTTGAGCATTCCGCCGCGGTCAAGCTCTTTCAGCATTGTTTGGATTCCGCCTACATCGTTCATATCGGTTATAAATATGTCGCTGGCGGGATTCAGCTTGCATATTTGCGGCGTTTTTGTGCCGATTTCATCTATAGTTTTCAGAGTTACCGGGCATCCCGCCGCGTAGGAAACCGCGACCACGTGGAGCACGGTATTTGACGAACAGCCTATTGCCATGTCGGCGCGCAGAGCGTTTTCAAATGCCGCCGGTGTCAGTATATCCAGTGGGCGGAGGTTTTCGTCAAGAAGTCCCATTATCCGCTCGCCCGCTTCCTTTGCAAGGCGAATTCGCGCCGCCGCGACTGCCGGAATTGTTCCGTTGCCCGGCAACGCCATTCCTATCGCTTCGGTCAGGCAGTTCATGGAATTGGCGGTGTACATGCCGGAGCATGAGCCGCAACCCGGGCAACTGTTTTCTTCTATATCATACAGTTCGGCTTCGGTCATTTTCCCTGCCGCTACTGCGCCCACTGCTTCGAAATTGTTTGACAGCCCCAGTCTTTTTCCGCCCAGCGAGCCGGGCATCATCGGACCGCCGCTTACAAAAATTGAGGGAAGGTTCAACCGGCACGCCGCCATCAGCATGCCCGGAACAATTTTGTCACAGTTGGGAATAAATACTATTGCGTCCATTGGATGAGCCATAAGCATGACTTCAATCGAATCGGCAATAAGCTCACGCGAGCACAGCGAATATTTCATTCCCTCATGATTCATCGCAAGTCCGTCACACACTCCGATTGTGTTGAAGGTGAACGGTACTCCGCCCGCGCTTCGTATGCCCGCTTCCACCGCTTTTGTAATCGTGTCAAGGTGCGTATGTCCCGGGATGTAATCGCTTTTTGAGCTTACTACCGCAATAAACGGGCGTTTCATTTCATTATCTGTGATGCCCAACGCTTTCAGCAACGCTCTGTGCGGTGCGCGCGCTGTGCCTTTTTTCATTAAATCACTACGCATTTTTATGACCTCCATTTATTCTGATACCGGCACTGTGCCGGTGATGAAATTTCGGAGCAACTCCAGGCATTCTTCCTGCATATCTGTGCGTTTTTCCGCACTGCCTGTTGCTTTTCTTACTCCGAAATACAGGTCGAGCGGCAGTTCCGGCTGACCTGTGTACGGCGAAATCATCTCCGGCTCGTTACGAAGCGGGAAGTTTTTCCAGTTCCAATAGTGAAATTCGGGTGAGATATCCGGGTTGTCCAACCCTATCGGTGCGAAAAAATCAATAGGTTCGGGATTGCGGTCGTTTTTCCCGAACCGCATGTTGTAGATTGGTTCGTCAAATATGAAAAACATTACGTCCGCCGTCGAAAGGCTTACCATAAGCTTGGTTTGTGCCGCCTGCATCATTTGCGGGTCGGTTTCGCCCAAATTTAACGTTTGAAGCCCTATTTTCACCTCGCCGTCACCATTCAAATCGCGTCCGTATTTCTCAAGTTCTTTTCGCATGTACTCTTGCGCGGGCGCGCCGACATAGCTTTCCACCGCAATGATTACCTCATAATCATATTTCGGGCGGTTTGCCATTTGATATATGAATACCGTCAGTATCAATGCCGCCGCAAGCACCCCGAAGGTTTGCCATTTGTAATGATACCAATAGTTTTCCCACTTGCCCTTTGGAGTTTTTGGCTCATCAAATTTCGGGTCGGGCCGCAGCTCTTCCTCGCTGATTCCAACGAGGTATCGTTCTCTTGCCATATATCATGCCCACTGCCTTTCTGTCCGATTTTATTCGTTCGGTTTGGCGCGCATTGTGGGGAACAGCAACACATCACGGATGGAATACTGGTCGGTCAACAGCATTACAAGCCGGTCAACACCAAATCCCAATCCGCCTGTCGGCGGCATTCCATATTCCAACGCCATCAAGAAATCTTCATCCAATTCGGCTGTGCCGCCTTGTGCTATGCGCTGTTCGACCTGTTTTGTGAAGCGTTCCCGCTGGTCAATCGGGTCGTTCAGCTCGGAAAACGCGTTGCCCATTTCACGCGCGGTGATGAAAAACTCGAACCGTTCGGTGAAGTCGGGTTCGTCCGCTTTGCGCTTGGCGAGCGGTGATACCGCGACGGGATAATCATAAATAAAGGTAGGCTGGACAAGGTGGTTTTCCACAAATGTGTCAAAAAACGCGGCGAGGATATGGCCTTTTGTGGCTTCGTTTTTATCAAAACGCACATCCTTCGCTTTTGCCGCAGCTTGCGCGTCGGCGTCGGTTTTCCAGTCGTAGTAGTCCACTCCGGAATATTTTTTGACCGATTCCGCCATTGTCATTCGTTCCCACGGGGAACCCATGTTGATTTCGGTGCCTTGATATGAAATTGAATCCTTGCCACAGACTTCGCGTGCGAGGAAGGAATACATTTCTTCCACCAAATCCATCAGGTATTTATAGTCAACATAGGCTTCATAAAGCTCTACTGTTGTGAATTCCGGGTTGTGTTTTACGCTCATTCCCTCGTTGCGGAAAATTCTGCCGACTTCATACACCTTATCCATGCCGCCCACTATCAAGCGTTTCAAGTACAGCTCGGTTTCGATGCGCAAAAACATGTCCATGTCCAGCGTGTTGTGGTGTGTGATAAACGGTCGTGCCGCCGCACCCAAATCGATTGTATGAAGCACGGGGGTTTCCACTTCAAGGAAGCCTCTTTCGTCGAGGAAACGCCGGATGAGTGTCATGATACGGCTGCGCTTCATGAATGTATCCTTTACATCCGGATTTATTATTAAGTCAATATACCGCTGGCGGTAACGTGTGTCAATGTCACGCAAACCGTGAAATTTGTCCGGTAACGGTATCAGCGATTTTGACAACAATGTCAGCTCCGCCGCGTGTACCGAGATTTCGCCGCGTCTTGTGCGGAACGCGATGCCTTTTACTCCAATAATATCGCCGGTGTCCCACCGCCCGAATTCTGCATAGCTATCCTCGCCGATGTCGTTTATCCGGATGTACACCTGTATGCGTCCCGAGCCGTCACGAATGTCAACGAAGCTCGCTTTTCCCATGTCTCGCCATGTCATTATCCGTCCCGCAAGCGAAACCTCTTTGCCTTCCAGCTCTTCAAACCCTTCGACAATGTCCGCCGCTCTGTTTGTTATTTCCCATTTCGTGTGGCGGTACGGGTCGTTATCCGCGTCTTGCAGCGCGGCCAGCTTATCTCTGCGGATTTGCAGAAGTTCCGACAGCTGTTGTTGCGTCATTGGCTCAGTTTCTGTGGCTCCCGGGGTGTTTTCCGGAGCTGTTTGCGGGTTGGTTTGTTCGTTCGTTGACATATACGCACTCCCTCTCAAAAGGCTATTAATTCGATAATTCTTTATATTATACCAATTGATGTGAAAAATGTCAATTGTTTGATGCGGCAATTTGATATGATTTCAGCTTTTACTGTGTTATAGCTTCACAACTTCAAAATAGAACAGTCATTGCGAATTGCGGTCTTTTAAAACCAATATCATTAATCAACATTTCGAAAAAATGCTTGACAAAGCTCCGGTTTGGGAATATAATGACAGAAAATGGTATTTCATGATAAAATGTGCACAATCACAGAAATTTTACTTATATAATGCTTTAACTCAATAAATATGGCGGTGTACAAAAGCAAGTTGCTTGAACTATAGTACGAAACCATGCTTGTTTTGGTGTGCTTAAAATTAGTCATGGTGGTTGCATGGTTTACAATAACGGACACAACGGCCAATAAATTCAGGAATCGCCGCGCGGGTGCGGAAGCCATCATTTTTTCGCCTGAAAATGGGAAAGTCATTAAAATCCGGCGTGTTGACGAGGGTTTATGCCACAAAGATTTGTGCATTGATTTAATCAGCGGTTACTTAAAAATAACGAAACAATAAAGCGGAGGGCGATAGCATGAAAAATGAGCTGGGGAAGCCGGTTCTCGGGTCATACAAGGCAAGAAATGTCGAACTGGTTATCGAAGAAATGCAGAAAATTTTGAGCGGACTGGAGAATGAAAAGACTGATTTAAACAGACGCCTTTCGTCTCTTAAAGCTGAAATTTCCGATGCGCAGCAGGAAAATGAGTATTATCAGCAACAGATTAGTAAGCTTCAGGAAGAGGTTTCTGCCCAAAATGCAGAAGCGCAGGCTGCCTCAGACCGTGCCGACGAGATAGAAAAAGAAGCTGTGGCACAGCGTGAGGAGCTGAAACAGCTCCAGGAAGAGTTGGAAACATTTAAAGATGCTCACAGTGGTGCAAGTCCCGAAATGGAACAGGAATTGAATGATTCCAAGGCTCTGATTGTCGAGTTAAAGTCGCAGCTGGAAGTTGCTTTGAAATATGTCGAAGCGGCGAATGATGCGAAAAGCAGTGCGGCTTCTGCTGATACAGCGGGAAAGTTCTCCCAAATTTTCCAAATGGCACAGGAGACTGCTGACCAGTATACCGCCAGTGTTAAGGCCGAGATAGATGCAGAACGGATAGAAGCTGCGACGCTGATAGAAGAGATGACATTGAATGCGGAGCAGCAGGCACATGTCGCTGTTTCCGGTGCGGAAGAAAAAGCACAGACGATTATTGCGGAGACCGAGGCAAAGGCCGTTGAGATAACAGATACCGCGAAAACCGATGCGCAGTCAATTTTGGATACCGCTAATAGTGAAGCTGATGCAATTACAGCCAAGGCTGAAGAAAATTCGGTAGAGTTGCAGAATTTAGCGGTTGACCTTCTGCACGAGGCGCGGGAAGAGGAAACTGAGCTTAGGGAAGCCGCTTATTATGAATGTTATATACTGACAAAACAGGCGGAAGCGCAGTTGGAAAAAGTGCAGGTGGAAGCTGAAAAAGTGTTGAATGACGCGAATATCGAAGCACTTAATACTGTTCGTGTTGCCAAAGACGAAGGGGAGGAGCTTCGTAAAGAAGCCAGCTTCAAGGTTGATCTTGCCAACGAGAAGGCACAACAGATTATCGACAGAGCCAATTCCACTGCAGAAAAAACGCTTGCGGATGCCAAAGAGGAATATGCCAACATTCGTGCTCTTATCGAAAAGAGCAGTCAGCGATATATGGAAATGTGCAAACAGTTCCAATCTGTACAATAGAATATAAAAAGACGTTGCACGAAAGTGTAACGTCTTTTTTGTATAGAATATTGGCAAACAGATACAATCTAAGTAACCGATGAATAAAACGCGCCGCACATCTTCTAAGATTCTTCGGCAAAGTCTCAGAATGACATGTTCTTTGCTGAAAATTTAGATAAAAAAGCAACTGATTTATCTGTGCGCAAAACAAGGGAGTGACCAAAAGGAGTTCTTTTTGCCATTGCGGACACATCTTGCAGTGCAAGACGACGACCCGCGTGTCATTCTGAGCAAATCCCGTTTATGGAGCCTATATTGCTAAAAGGCGAAGAATCCTTGGGACATAAATTTGATGTTGTGTGAATGTTACTCACGGATTTCTCCTGTTTTCGAAAAAAGCGAATGCAAATCTGTTTTAATAATTGAAAAACTTTAATGCATCCACAAGATTCTTCGCCTTTGAACTGCTGCCCTCTACATACACAGCTACCGCTAAGAATGACAGGTTTTTTACATTATAAGCATTCATTCGTCCGTGGCCAAAAACAATCCGAGCTTGACAAATCTGCATGCGAGTGATATAGTAAACTAACTGGTTATACTATATGTAAAAAAGCATTGACGAGGACGACCCGGTGTGTATTCCGAACAGAGAGTGCGGCATTTGCTGAAAGCCGCATGGGAAATATATACCGGTGCTCTACCACCTTGGAGCGTGTGCCGAAACAAGGCGCACCGGAACGGTACCGTTAAAAACCGACTCAAAGACCGCTGTGAGTGACAAACGGCGGTAAAAGAGGGTGGAACCGCGGGTTTATTCTTAACCTCGCCCCTTATCCGGGGGTGGGGTTATTTTTATTTTTTGAAAGGATTTGACTATTATGATTGATGTAACACTAAAAAGCGGGGATATCCGGGCGGTGGAATCGGGAATAACTGCCGACGCGCTGTGCCGGGAAATATCAATGGGGCTTTATCGCGCTGCCTGCGCCGCAAAAATCAACGGTGAGCTGTCCGACCTCCGTACACCGCTGACCGCGGACTGCGAGGTGGAAATCATCACATTCGACTCGCCGGAAGGCAAAAAAGCTTATTGGCATACCGGCTCACACGTGTTGGCACAGGCGGTAAAACGCCTGTTTCCCGACACAAAGCTCGCCATCGGCCCGGCAATAGATAACGGCTTTTATTATGATTTTGATGCGAGCCGTCCGTTTACTCAAGAGGATTTGGACTCAATTGAAGCAGAAATGAAAAAAATCTTCAAAGAATCTATTCCGCTCGACCGCTTCACGTTGTCCCGCACCGAAGCGTTGGAGCTTGTGAAGGATGAACCATACAAAATCGAGCTTATAAACGACCTGCCGGAGGATGCGGAGCTGTCATTTTACCGTCAGGGCGAGTTCACGGACTTGTGCGCCGGTCCTCATCTGCCGGACACAGGGCGCATGAAAGCGGTCAAGCTGCTTAGCGTCAACGGCGCATATTGGCGGGGCGACTCTGCCAAAGCGTCGCTCCAGCGGATTTACGGCATAACCTTTCCAAAAACAGCCGACCTTACAGCGCATCTTGAAATGTTAGAGGAAGCCAAAAAGCGTGACCACAACAAAATTGGGCGCGAGCTGGAGCTTTTCACGACCTCCGACCTTATAGGGCAGGGGTTGCCGGTATTGCTGCCGAAGGGAGCGAGAATTGTTCAGATTTTGCAGCGTTTTGTGGAGGATGAAGAGCAACGCCGCGGTTGGCAGCTGACAAAAACACCATTAATGGCGAAAAGCGATTTGTACAAGTTGTCGGGTCATTGGAACCATTACCGTGACGGAATGTTTGTGCTGGGTGATGCCGAAAAGGACGAGGAGGTTATGGCACTGCGCCCGATGACATGTCCATTCCAGTATCAAGCGTACCTGAACCGCAGCCGCTCGTACCGTGACCTGCCGATACGTTACAACGAAACCTCAACACTTTTCCGCAACGAATCAAGCGGCGAGATGCACGGACTCATCCGCGTGCGCCAGTTTACGATATCGGAAGGACACCTTATGTGCCTGCCGGAACAGCTGGAGGACGAATTCCGCGGATGCTTGGAGTTGGCAATATATATGCTGAAAACCGTGGGATTGTATGAGGATGTATCCTATCGTTTTTCGCAGTGGGACCCGAAGGATACTGCGAAATATATTGGTACAGCGGAACAGTGGGACGAAGCACAATCAACAATGTCGCGTATATTGGAGAATCTTGAAACCCCGTATGCGATTGGCATAGGCGAAGCTGCGTTCTATGGGCCAAAGCTTGATATCCAAATTAAAAACGTGCACGGCAAAGAGGACACGTTGATAACGATTCAAATTGACTTGATGCTGGCGGAAAAGTTCGGCATGGAGTATGTGGCAAGCGATGGCAGCAAAAAGAACCCATATATCATCCACCGTACATCGCTGGGTTGTTATGAACGCACGCTGGCATTGCTGATTGAAAAATATGCCGGTGCTTTCCCGCTTTGGCTTGCGCCGGAGCAGGTGCGGGTAATGCCGGTATCGGAGCGTCAGGCTGATACGGCGTCAAGTGTGGCGGAAACGCTGCGCCGCGCGGGAATACGCACCGAATCCGACCTGCGCGCCGAAAAAATCGGCTATAAAATCCGTGAAGCCCAGCTGCAAAAAGTGCCGTATATGCTGATAATAGGCGACCGCGAAGCGGAGGACGGCACAGTATCCGTACGTTCGCGCCGCGACGGCGACATGGGTGCGAAACCGGTAGACGAGCTGCTTGCCGGTCTGAAAAAAGAAATCGAGGATAAAACGCTGTGACACCAATGATATTCGACACCCACGCACACTATGATGACAACAGATTTGATGCAGACCGCGACACACTGCTTGCCGGAATGCCAGGTAACAGAGTGTGCGGGATAGTAAACGCGGGCAGTGACCTCAAATCCTCCCGCGCCGGGATAACCATCGCCGCCCGATATGACTACATGTGGGCGGCGGCGGGAATCCACCCGCACGAAGCGGAGGATGCTCCTGTGGATTTTGAAGTCGAGCTGCGGGAGCTGCTGGCAATGCCGCGAGTGGTGGCAGTAGGTGAGATTGGACTTGATTATCACTATGACCTGTCACCGCGGGATGTCCAGCAAAACGTGTTCGAACGCCAGCTAAGTGTTGCAAAGGAGCTTGATTTGCCGGTGATAATCCACAGCCGTGAAGCGGCCGAGGACACTATGTGCATTATCAATAAGCATGCACCACGCGGCGTTGTACACAGTTTCAGCGGCAGCGTGGAAACGGCGATGGAGCTGATATCGCTGGGCATGTACATTGGCATCGGCGGCATGGCGACCTTCCGTAACGCGAAAAAGCCGGCAGCGGTGGCGGCGGCAATTCCGATAGACCGATTGGTGCTGGAAACCGATGCGCCGTACATGGCACCGGAGCCGTTGCGCGGCAAACGGTGCAACTCAGCAATGATAATCCATACTGCGGCGAAAATTGCGGAATTGCGGGGAATAACGGTGGATGAGCTGCTTGTCCAAACAGAAATAAATGCCCGTGAATTATTTTCGCTTGACAAATGATAATCAAATGAGCTATAATAACCACAAAGGCGAAGAAGGGACCAAGATACAGACTTGTTGTGCGAAGAGAACCGGCGGATGGTGCAAGCCGGAGACAACGACTGTGTGCATAACTCATCCCGGAGCTGCCCGTTCGGTGAGGACGGGACGTATGCTGCGTTAACGGCGAAGGCTTTGTTGGAAGCCTAAAGAGGGATTGCGGCTTGTTCGCAATCTGAATAAGGGTGGTACCACGGTGTAATTTTACATCCGTCCCTTTCCGGGGGACGGGTGTTTTTTTGTTTTGTCCCCTAAGTAAGCGATGATTAAACCGCGCCGCACATCTTCACGGTCAAATTGTCCGGCAAATCGCCAAAAATTCCTCGCCAATCCGGAAGGATTGACTCGAAATTTCAGACACTTTGCCGAAAAATTTGCTTCGTAAATCTATATGACGGATTTAATCAGCACTTACTTAAATCCAACAAGAAAGGTAGGGTCATAACAATGAAACCAACAGAAGGAAAGTACATCCCATTTACTCAAATCAATATGCCGGCACGCAGATGGCCGGGCAACGTAATCAGCGCGGCGCCAACATGGTGCAGTGTTGACTTGCGGGACGGCAACCAAGCGTTGATAGACCCGATGAATCTGCGCGAAAAGCTGGAGTTTTTCGACATGCTGTGCGAGGTTGGGTTCAAGGAAATCGAGATAGGCTTCCCGTCGGCGAGCGAAACGGAATTCGAAATTTGCCGCGAGCTTATTGAAGGCAACCATATCCCCGATGACGTATATATCCAAGTTTTAGTGCAATCGCGGGAGCATCTCATCCGCAAAACCTTTGAAGCGGTGCGCGGTGCAAAAAACGTAATCATTCACTTTTACAATTCCACCTCAACACTGCAACGCAAGGTGGTTTTCGGCAAGGACATAGACGGCATAATAGAAATCGCGGAAAACGCCGCGGAATTGGCACGCGGATTGGCGGAGGAATACAAATCAAGCGGCGATATACAAAATATCCGGTTCGAATATTCCCCGGAAAGCTTTTCGGGAACAGAAACGGACAACGCGGTGAAAATCTGTGCGCGGGTAATGGCGGCGCTGGGCGCGTCAAGCGACGACCGTGTAATACTGAACCTGCCGAGCACGGTGGAAATGTGCACGCCAAACACATACGCTGACCAAATCGAAAGCTTTATAAGCAAGCTGCCCAACCGTGAAAGCGCGATAATATCGGTGCATCCACACAACGACCGCGGCACAGGAGTGGCAGCGGCGGAGCTGGCCATGCTCGCGGGCGCGGAGCGTGTGGAGGGAACGTTGTTCGGCAACGGAGAGCGCACCGGCAACCTTGATATAGTTAACATGTCGTTGAATATGTTCACCCAAGGCATTGACCCGGAGCTTGATTTCAGCGACCTGCCAAAGCTGCGCGAGTTGTACGAGCGATGCACGAAGCTGCGCATACACGAACGCCATCCATACAGCGGTGAGCTGGTATTCACGGCATTCTCCGGCTCGCATCAGGACGCTATTAACAAGGGCGTAAAATACATGAGCGAGCATGACGGTACAGCGTGGGAAGTGCCGTATTTGCCGATAGACCCGGCAGACGTGGGGCGGCAATATGAGCCGGTAATCCGTATTAATTCCCAGTCCGGCAAGGGCGGCGCGGCCTTTGTGATGCAGAACGTGTTCGGATACAACCTCCCCAAGAGCATGCATCCGGAGTTCGGAATGCTGGTAAAATCCGAATGCGACCGCGTGGGACGGGAGCTGTCGAGCGACGAGCTGTTTGGCGTATTCCGCGCGAATTATATAGACATTCCGGCGTTTTACCGCTTGTCAAAGCATAGTATGATAGAACAATCGTCGGATTCCGCGGACGAAGGCGGAACACAGTTTACCGGCGCATTGGTGCGCGGCGAGGAGCGGCTGGAGCTTAATGGCGAAGGTAACGGACCAATAGATGCGTTTTTTAACGCCTTAAAAGGTGTGGGGATAGTGGGGTACGAGTTCATATCATACAGCGAGCACGCGATTTCCACCGGTTCAGACTCAAAAGCTATAGCGTATATTGAGTTGAAACGCGGGGACGGAAAAACGGTGTTTGGCGTGGGGATAGCGGGCAACATCAACATGGCCTCTATCCGAGGTGTAATAAGCGCAATAAACAGAAGTCAAGGTTAAATGAAACCCCGCCTGTCACAAAAAATGAAATGCACCCCAAAAGTTAGACAATATTTTATTAAGCGACTAAAAAGGATTGAGTTCTGTACTCTACAGGACTTAGTCCTTTTAGTTTTGCCTTAATACGATGGTTGTTGTAATAGTGAATGTAATCATGCAACGCATGCACAAAATGCTCAACACTGTCAAATGTTTGCAGATATAACAGCTCGGATTTAAGCAACCCGAAAAAGTTTTCCATAACGGCATTATCAAGACAATTGCCCTTTCGCGACATGCTTTGAATAATTCCTTTTTTCTGCAAACGATGTTGATAATGCTTCATTTGATATTGCCAACCCTGATCGGAATGAAGAATCAGTTTTGTATTATCCGGAATCTTTTCAAAGGCGTTGTCAAGCATATCTGTAATTTGGTGAAATGTTGGTCGCTCCGATATATTGTAACTGATAATTTCTCCGTTATACAGGTCAAGTATAGGTGAGAGATATAGCTTTTGACCAAAGAGTGAAAACTCCGTAATATCGGTGACCCATTTTGTATTAGGCTTGGTTGTTTTGAAATTACGACAAAGTATGTTGGGAGATATATTTCCCGTTTCCCCTTTGTATGACCGATACTTTTTCATTCTAACCATGCTTTTTAGTCCTAAATCACCCATGAGTCTTTGGATTGTTTTGTGATTGATTTTGAGTCCTGTCCTGCGCAATTCTAAAGTAATCCGGCGATATCCGTACCGTCCTTTGTGTTTATGATAAATCTCGCTTATCTGTGCTTTGATACAGGCGTATTTATCAGGCCTGTTCATCACTTTCAGATAGTAATAATATGTGCTACGCGGCAGTTCTGCCAAAGACAGTAAATCAGCTAAACTGTATTTACACCTTAATTCACTTATGACTGTTGTTTTTTCTTTGCTACTGATTTTTCCTTGGATTGAATTAAGGCGTTCAATTTTTTTAAGTAGTCTACCTCCATACGAAGGCGTTGATTTTCAGCAATTAAATCTTCTTCTGCTTTTTTATCAAGTTTTGGCTTTTTAGATGCAGATTCCATAGTTATTTTTCTGCCGCGCCGGTCTTGAAACAATGCTTGCGGCCCTTCCTCATAGTATATACGCTCCCATTTCCCAACAACCGTGTGGCTTGGAATGCCGAATTTAGCTGCCGTTTCTCTAATGGATAAATGGTTTGCGTGCATATATTCTATCACCGAAAGCTTGAATTGTCCATCATATGAACCGTGTTTCATCAGTAAACCTTCTACCCCATGCTCTTGATACAGCTTCACCCATTCTTGAGCATCACCCTTACATGCTCCAATGATATCGCCGGCTTCCTTCGCTGAATATCCTTTTTCAACCACTGCCAGTACTACTTCGAGTCTTTGCTCATAGCTATATTTCCCCATGAAAAATGCACCTCCAAATGTTAGTTTTCCGTCTAACTTTTGGGGTGCATTTCAAAACAGGATAAGGGCGGGTTTTTATTTGAAATGGTGGTGGGGGTTGGGGGCGGTTTAGGGTTGCTGTCATGATGTACTTCTACGGACAGTTGGAGTGCCGCGAGGCGGTACTGTGCCGTTACACGGCACGGTAATTTTACATTGGGATTCCCTTCTTTGGGCAGGATGTATTAATAGGGTTGGATAGCCGTTTTATACAGCATATCACAGCGACTTATTGGTTTTCTTTCCCCTTAGAATGGGATTACGCATTTTTCCTCCCGGAAAACGTGGAGGGATGTTCCATTTGTTTGGGTGGGATTGGAGCAGGTGTCGTAGGGATGGACTGTGTTCATCCGTATTCGAACCACGCTTTGTGCCCACGCAAAAACGCTTCGGCGTTTTTCGTACATGGATTAGTATGTACCAATTGGCGTAGCTGTCATTCTGAGCTTGCGAAGAATATTGTTTCAAATTATGTAAGATGTTCAGAATTGCTACAATCGCGCTCCTATAAATGGTTGAAATGCCACATGCACATGTGTAGGTAGTTTGTATCAAGATGAAAAAACGTACGGTTAATTGCGCCGTTTTCTTATGGATATTTCCTTATCTATCCACTGATATATGTCATTGATTTCCAAAGAGTAGTTTTCAGTGATTTCAAAATAGTTGACCTTGGATTCTTCACACATCTTTTTTAATTTATCATGCTCGTCAATGAATTGTGTGATTGGTCTTTCTTCATCTTCTTTTTCTTCTATTACAGACATGTACATTATAATTTTAGATAGAAAATTATTCTCAATATAAGATTTTGAAAACCCCATGAAAACAGGTATAATATGCATAGTATATTCATGGTCAAATTCTTTGATTCTATCAGGAAATATATAACATCCTTCAATAATGATATTTTGCTTGTTTTCGATAGTTGTCATCACTATGCCTTTTATAATAGGCCATAAAATTTGCTCTATCTTCTCATTACTGTCTTTCGGAGTAAAACCACAATTTTCATCTGCTCTGTACAGTCCCATTTTTAACAAGTCAACAGATAGGTAAGTCATTTTATATAATTCAAGCAATTTTTGTGCCATTAGTGTTTTTCCTGTGTTACTTGCCGCTCCAATTAGTATAACCATAGTTACCTCCTCAAAGGTTGATATGAAAGTGATAGACCACCCGGAGAGTGTCTCTACCGCACAGGGTTAGACGGCTTTTTTATTGCGGCTTGCATTAGTCCGATTGCTATGAACTGGGATACTGTCAGCAACAGCATTACCACTACATATCCTGTGTTGTTCGACGGCACAAGCGTTGTCAGCCACAGTCCCAGCAGTCGTCCCAAGGTTATTGCAGTTTCTCGGAAGGCGAACATTTCGCTCATACATTTTCTGGATACATTATTTTGTGCCATTGTGTCATATGTTGTATTGCTGTATGAATATAGCATTGTTACCTGCATGAACGCGTTCACTGCCGCGAAAATCATTACTGTTGTTACGCTCACGTTCAAAAATAGCAGCGCACACACTCCCATCAGGGTTGTTGTGCCAAGCATTGCATATTTTACACGCGTTTTTGGTGTTACCAGCTTTCCGTATGCCCATGAGCCGGTTATTGCCAGCACTCCCGTCAGAAATGTGTTTACTCCCACGACTCGCTCGTCGGTAATTATTTCGAACAACAACATGTTGAGTATGAACGCAAACGTTCCGTCGCGAATGCCGCGTATCATCTCAAAGCCCAGCATTAATTTATAGCTGCTGCGGCGGATTATCAGCCGGATTGCCAGCATTATTTCGCTCTTATTTTTGTTTTTGGGAACAGGGTGGAATTTTGACATCACAAACAGCTGTACCGCTACTGCCGCCATCGCTGTGCCGAACAACACACGATAGCCGCTTATTTCCGGCATAAATGATATTACAAATCCCGAAATTAGCGGGACAGTAAGCGTTAATACCCCCTGCACCATCCCCAGAATTGATATGCCGGTGTCGCGGTTGTCTTTTGTGGTGTAATTCGGGACCAATATATTATGGCCCGCCCAATACAGCCCGCCGCCGCCACCGGAAAATATCGCAATCAAGATGTATATATTGCCCATATGCTCCATAAAGATAAACAGCATTATGTATGTCATCAGGAAAAAGCATGCGCCAAGGCGTGCGGTCAGCACCGGGGATTTTTTCTGTGATATCAGCGCGCCTACATGAAAAAACGCTGCCGACGCGATATATGTTATCGCGCGGTAGATGATTACCGTCAGCATATCGCCGCCGGATATGCGGTAGAGCAGCGTGTTGATGAATACACCTTCGAGTGTTCCATAAAACATCAGAAATATATAGTTTGTTATCAAAATGTGATAGGATTTGCTCATTCGGTCAAGCCCTAAAGCTTCGGCTGTGCCTTGTTTAAGCCGGTGAAAGATGGTGTTCACTTGTTCCCTCCCAATCAGTGCAAATTTCGGCACTTTTTTTGCCGTTGTCTTATCATAATTGATATGCGCATCATTTGCAATAGGTTTTGGGAATTTATTTTTGGTGTGGACAAATCAGGAGTTTTTAAACAGCGGCGTGGGGGAGGATTGCGGGATGGCATCCTTCTACATTTCATAGTCGCATGATGCGCGGGATTTTCGGATTGCCGCGATTATCGGCTTTATTGCGGTGTGAGAGGGGTGGTTTTGGTATGCGTCAAGTGCCGCGCGGTCATCGTGTGTTGTTTCAAGACAGATGTCGTATCCGTCAAAACCTCTGTTGAATGTCAGTGATTGCATTCCCGGGATTTCTCCGACGAGCGCGTTGAACATTTCGCTTAATTTTTGGTACTGGCTGTCCTTGTCAACGCCGTCCTGGAAGCTCCATAATACAATGTGTTTTACCATTTTTACTACCTGCCTTTTTAATAATGTGATTATATTGGTCTGCATTCATCTGCTTTTGTGAAAAAACATTTCAAAACAAATATAGTGCGCGCTATTTTCTCAATGTACCGCGGCCATCAAAGAATTAGTTGTACATATTTTTCAACCTTAAATCAATTCATATTAAAAAACATGCAAACTGCGTCCATGGTGTATTCCAAAATGCGAATCATTGTGACGGAAACAAATCGGCACTAAAACGCTTAATGAATTCAGCCATGAAATTAATCAGATCCCCTTTGTTTGATGCCGAGCCCATTGGACTATCTACAGTTATAGTAAGGTTACAGTTGGACTCTGATATTTTCTTTACGGTTATTAGGCAAACCCCGCTAAGCACGTAGAAATCCATACCCATGTCCGGCATGTATTTAACAATTGCAAATGTGGTCGAAGTGTTAAAGTCAATAAAATCCTTTCCCCGTCCTTTTTTTGGTGTATCAAAAGAAAGCAACGTTTTATGAGCGCATTCCAGCACCTTTTCCTGCGAGTCACACTTAATGATAAAATCGCATTGAGTATTCATGTTTGTCATCTCCATATCCAAAATTTTTGCCGCCTCAAACGAGATTTTTGCATCACAATCAAGTTAATTGACTATAATTTTACCACACAAAAAACAAAACCGCAACCATGAACGCAAATAGGGAGTGGACACGGCGCATTGATAATGTGAAAGATTGTCATTCTGAGCAACATGTGGGCACATTGACCCTTCTCGAATTTGAAGCGAGATTTGTGCCCACGTAAAAACGCTTCGGCGTTTTTCTAAGATGTGTGAAAATTATGGGCACATTGACCTTTCTCGAATTTGAAGCGAGATTTGTGCCCACACAAAAACGCTTCGGCGTTTTTCCAAGATGTGTGAAAATTATGGGCACATTATCGTTTCTCGAATTTGAAGCAAGATTTGTGCCCACACAAAAACGCCTGCGCGTTTTTCTGAACGTTACGAATTTTATGGTGCATTGACCCTTCTCGAATTTGAAACGAGGACGGCAACGTCCTCAGATTTGTACCCACGCGAAAACACCGAAACGGGTGGGAAAAAGATTCTTCGCAAGCTCAGAATGACAGGGTGGAATGCTTAGGATGACGTTGAAATCAGTGCTATTTGTCCTCTTCCCCGCAAATATAGGACAACCACGTTATATGGCCGCCCTATAACTTGTTTGTGAATTCCCCGCAATGGGGCGGGTTACGCCGCAAAATTTAAAGCACTATTTTTTATGGGTTGACTGCGGAGGTCATCATAGCATATAATATAGTCAATTAGCTTAGAAAACATCTCAAAAAATGCAGATAAAATCTTTGATATATGCGGTTTTATTTGTATTTGATGAGCTTGTTTATAGTACCTGTTGGCGCAGGAATCGGACATTTAGCATTTATAATGTAAAAGACTGTCATTCTGAGCTTGCGAAGAATCTTATAGATGCATTCGTGTATTCCAAAAAATGGTATAAGGTGTGATTTTATGGCTCGTAAACGTTCCAAAAACCGGGCTGGTATTTTTGCCATTGCTGCCGTTGCTGCAGCAGGCGTTATTGTTCTTTCGATGGTCGTTCAAATGATAACCTCTTATTTTTACGATGTACCTGCGGGAACACTCAAGGTGCATATTATTGATGTTGGCAACGCTGATGCGATTCTGCTGACCTGTGATGACCGGTCTATGCTCATTGATGCCGGCGAAAATCCTGATGGTGATAATATTGTTGCGTATTTGCGTAGTAATGGTGTTGAAAAATTGGATTTTTTGGTCGCTACTCATCCCGATGCTGACCATATCGGCGGAATGGACGTTGTTATCAACAACATATTCGTGGACACATTTATTATGCCAATTATGCCCGAAAAATCCACGCCTACTACACAGACATATATGGATCTGCTGTATGCTGCAGACAAAAATGGTTTGGAAATTATTGAACCTGTGCCCGGTATGAATTGGGAGCTTGGTGCGGCGCATGTTACGATTCTTGCACCTGTTGGGACTTTTGATGATACCAATGACATGTCCGTGGTGCTTAAAGTTGTCAATGGCAGAAACAAATTCTTGTTTATGGGTGATGCGGAAAAAGCTGCCGAGGAGGCGTTGCTTGCTTCCGGCGCTGATTTGGATGCCGATTTTATTAAGGTCGGGCATCATGGCAGCAAAACTTCTACTGGTCTTAGGCTGCTTGAGGCGGTGAACCCACGTTATGCCGCTATTACATGCGGGGAAAAGAACAGATATGGGCATCCGCATATTGATACTATGAAAAAATTGCAGGATTTTGATGTTGAGGTTTTTCGCAGCGATATTAATGGGAATATTGTTGTGTCATCCGATGGAGATGTGATTGCTGTTGCGGTGCAGAGATAGGGGAGGGGTTTTGTATGTATTATTCGGTTGATAGAATCGTTGAGGGGTTGGCGGTGCTTCAGGATTATGAGCGGCGGGAATGTATTGTGCCGCTGGATGAGTTGCCTGCCGGTGTTCGTGCTGGTGATGTTTTGGATGAGGAGGATGGCGTTTTTAAGGCTGATGATGCGGAGGCTGCGAGTCGTCGGCAAAAGGTTTTGGAAATGCAGAGTCGCCTTGTTCGGAAAAGTAAGTATGGAAGATAAATCTTCCATACGTGGATTTTGTGGCTTTTGGGTTTTAAAAACCCAAATATCAGCCGAGCTGAGACCGGCACAAGAATCCACCATCATCAAAGAAAGGTATGGTCATAAGTTTGAAAAATAAATTTTCAAGCTAAGACAAGCTAAGATTAATATAATTTTAAGAATTTGCGGAAAATATCAAAAATTGCCTTGACAATTGCGTGAAAGCGTGTTATATTATCCTCTGCACTTATTTTGAATATGCGGGAGATTTCCCGAGTGGCCAAAGGGGGCAGACTGTAAATCTGTTGTCTACGACTTCGGTGGTTCGAATCCACCATCTCCCACCAACCTGTCTTGACAAAAAGATGCAAGATACAAAAAACCCGCTGAATAAGCGGGTTTTTTGTATCTTCAAGAACGAAAAAATGCGGTTCCGTTTCGGAGCTGCAATTCGCCTGTTTTCTAATTCAGGAGAGTAACAAACCCACACAACCCAAATGTTATCAAATCACTTCGAAAATCAAATAAAACAAGCTATAAAGGATTGATTGTTAATATGCAGAGTAAACAAAAAGAAAACAACGGCTCATGCGTAAGGAAACCTTTTGTTGCTATAATTTGCGTGATTGCAGTGCTAACCCTTTGCGCGTGTTCGCCGCTTTTGGAGGAATCGCAGATTGATGAAACAAATATCGAGGAAACGAATGGAGAAATTAACATGAAAAAGTTTTTTAACAGCGATGTCATCGATGGTGAAACACTCACCCGCCGTATTAATGAATCCGATATGGATACCGGCAAGATATCGGGATGGTCGATGATGCTTTCGGTCGATGGCCAGCCGGTGTATAAGGAATTTACCGGCAATCAGGTTTTTGATAAAAGCAGTCGCTACAACCTTGAATATGCCGAAAATTCAATTTTTCAAATCGCGTCGGTGTCAAAAACCATTGTCGCCACGCTCATATTCAAATTGCAGGAAGAGGGCAAGCTGGATATTTACGAGCCTTATTACAAATATGTGGATGACGAAGATGTATTTTTCAAGGATGTAACTATTTTTCATCTGCTGACGCATTCATGGGGATATGACGCGGACGCATCATCCTTCCCGCAGGAAACGTGGTCAACACCGGGGACATGGGCGGATTTTGACGCATATGTTCGGCGGCTTTATCGTTTTGATAAACGTGCATACATGCCGGGTTCGGAATCAAAATATTCCGCATCATATGCAATTTTGCAGGACCTCGTTATCCGTATCAGCGGCAAGCCGGTGGAGGAATATGCACAGGAAGTTCTGCTTGGACCGCTTGGCATGGTTGACACCCATTTCAACAATGATTTGGTCGATAAGAGCCGTTACATTGCGCCCAATAACGGGAGAAATGGTGCTGATGCAGTTTATTATCAAGTCATTGACCGTCCTTCCGTCGGCAATGGTGGTGTGTTTTCCACGTTGGACGACCTTATGATATTCTCGCAAATGCTGCTCAATTATGGCTCATACAATGGTGTTCAGGTGCTAAAACCGGAAACCGTTGAGGCTATGATTGCTCCGGCGATTGGCGAAAATGTCGGGACGCCGGACGATTATCTCGGCCGCTCGATTGGATTCTTCAAACGGCAAAACGAGCAAAACAGCATATTCGGACTCCACCATTCCGAAAACACTTTTGGGCATTCCGGCGCAAATGGTGTTGGATTCTTTTTCGACATGGAAAATCGTGTAACGGGCGTGTTTCTTGGTAACTATTCATTCGAAATTGAGAAAAACGATTATATCCATATTCGGTCGGTTTTCGAAAAAGCATATGAAGCACTTGTTGATTAGGTTTGTTAAAAACAAGCCCTGATATATAAAGTGTGTTCGTGATAATCCGGCGTGAAAGGGACAAGGGAGTGGACAAATAGCTCAGAATGACAATCTTTTAAATTATCAGCGCATTTGTCCACTTCCCAGGACAATTTTTTCTTGATTTTCCGGCCGGATTTTGCTATAATACCTTGGGGAATGTAATTATTATTAAATTTCACCGTATAAAAGAAAGGAATGTTTCCGATTTATGAAAAAGAGATTGTTTATTTTGGCGATTGTTTTGTGCTCCATTGTTTCATTGAGCGGCTGTAAAGCGTTCAATATACTCAGCGATATCGGCCAATCCACTGTTGATGTTTATTCCGCACTCGACAGCTTGGCGGCTAATCCCGATGGCAGTACCGAGTTGGATGGTAGGGTTAGTTTTGTGGCTTATGTTGCTACCGAAGCCTTTGAGGAGACTTTTGAGGACGATGATAAAACCTATATGTATCAAATAGTTTATATTTGCAGAAATATGAACGACCCAATTCATGTGGATGTAACCGACATCAAAACAAAACTGCCTGCTGACAGCTATGCTACCATTACCGGCGAGGTGGTCGGCAACCTTTACTGGACCGAAGATAACAGGCAGAAAAAGGTTTTGGATTTTTGCGCCGTTGCAATGGATCCTTTTGAACCTTCTGACCAAGAGCCAAACACCGAAAACCAGCTTGTGTTGAAGGATTCCACTAAATCCGGTGTGGTTGAGTTTGTTGGTGCTCACTATTCTTCCAACACCTTTAATAAAAAGTTTATTGTAGTTTATTTAAACTTTAAAAATACCGCCGAGGATACCAATGTTAAGCTTAATGGGCTTGGCAATCTGATTAAGGATTTTGTCGTAATGAGAGTCAATGATGAATATATGGACAGCATTAATACTGCTATTAAACCGGATGATATTGATTCCGCGGCATTGGATGCTTTCTCTTTGCAGGCGTATACTTATTCCGGCAAAACACAGATGTATTATTTGGCGATTGAGGTCGATAAGGACGCTGACCCTGCTGAGCATATTTGGGCTGAGGTTTATGATGATGAGTTTGCGTTCACTAATTCCATAGCTATTCCTGTTGCCGCAAGTCTTGAGGATATGAAATAGGTTGCAATTGGTGAGAGTTCACGCGTGGTTTGATTAACGGTACACAAAAACCAAGAATCCCATTCTCAAAACGAGAATGGGATTCTTGGCGTTTTGTGGGATAGGGAACGGCCTGCGAAGTGTGCACACATTGCCCCTTCCCGGTTATGAGACAAGCGTTAAACATACGCAAAATTTGCGTAACTTGTCATTCTGAGCTTGCGAAGAATCTTCAAAATCCGGCGTTCAGCATTAAGTTTTCGCTTTTCCCTTGCGGAGCGATGCCAAAATGTATACATCGTCCACCGCTTTTGCGACTTCGGGGGAGTGGGTTACTATAATAATGCACTTGTTTTCATCGCTTGCAAGCCGATGGAATATATCCATGACCTCTTCCTGCGTTGTTATATCCAAATTTCCGGTCGGCTCATCCGCAAGGATAATTTCCGGGTTGTATGACAGCGCCCGCGCAATCGCCACTCGCTGCTGCTCGCCTCCCGACAGCTTCAAAATTCGCCGCCGCGCGAGAGTATCGTCTAATTCCACCTTGTTCAGCAGTGCCAGCGCGGTTCCGCGCTTGTCCGCGATTTTCTTGCCGGATGCGCGTATTGACAGCTCTACGTTTTCAACCGCGTTAAGATGCGGAAGCAGGTTGTAACTTTGGAAAATTACGCCGACATACCGGCTGCGGTACTTGTAACGGTCAATCTTTTTTATATCCTTATCGTCAAACAGTATTGTCCCCTCGGTCGGCGAAACAAGTCCCGACAGCAGCGATAAAAGTGTGGTTTTTCCCGCTCCCGACCTGCCGACAATTGCATACACCTTGCCCTTTTCAAACTCATAATTGATATTGTCCAGCACCTTTGTGCGCCCGTCATACGAATACCCGATGTTTTGCAGTTTTAATATACTCATGGCTTAACATTCCTTTCTAAGACCGGTTGGCAAGGATTTTTAATGGTTCGTACCGAAGCACGAACACTATCGCGGACAGGCTTGATATGACAGTCAGCGCAACGCCGATGCCGATAAGCTGCAACAATATGATTATATCGGTTGCGGCATCAATTCTGTCGAGGTAGTCCACCGCGGGGTTGCTGCCGGGTGCGCGCACCTGTCCGAGGACGGCTCCGCCCTGTGTGCGCATATCATTTGGGCGGTTAAAGTTTTGGGCTTGTGATTCCGCCGCGTTTTCCTGCGCGCTGATTTGCGATGCCAGCAGATTGTTGGAAACCGGCACCGATATTATCGCGCCAACACCGGCGCCAATGATAATCGCCAACAGTGTTACACACATCAGCTCGGTGACAAATTGCAGTGCCACCTGCCCTTTTTTTATGCCGATAGCCGTCAACACGCCTACCTCATATTTCCGCTCGCGAATGTTGAACATGTTGAGCACTATCAGAATTGTTGCGCCAATTCCAAGTATAATCATCAGCAAGGTTGCGGCAAAGCTGCTGAGGTTTTTGAGCGGCACAAGGCTTGCTTCATAATTTGCCGCATCCGCCGAGGAAACGGTGTAATATTCTCCCAGCCCTTTTGCTGTTGCTTCCGCGCTGAAGTTGTCCATGGCTTCCATGTTTGAGAAAACATAGGTGCCGGATATCTGTGCGGTCAGTGCCGTGGTGGATTCGTTGCCGTTGTCGTCGGTGGTTACTGTCGCTGTGCTTATCGAGCCTGCGGTGACCGATTCCATTGATGCGTGGCTGATGCAGATGAGGTTTGCGGGGTCTTGTGATGTGGAAAATCTCATCCCGCCGGTTTCGCCGGAGGAGGTGTCGGTGTAAATTCCCACTATTTTAAATTCATAGGTTTCTTCTTCGTTATTAGGGTTGGCGAGTGTGATGGTGTCGTTGAGTGAAAGGCCGTTGAACAAGGCCAAATCGCTGCTTATCAGACAGCTCATGTCTGCCGCTGTGACATCAAACATGCTGCCGCTTTCAATACTGCTGACACCATTCATAAATTTAGTCATCGCGTTTTCACTGCTGTAACCCGTTATGCTGAGATCGCCCATTGCCATTGCTCCAATTGTGACAAATCCGCTGGGTCCGCCGCTTGGACGAGACCCGCCACCCCCGGATTGGCCGCCGCCGGGAGTGGCAGGGACACTGTTGCTTGAATCGTTCCCAAGACTGTAC
>JGI994J12354_10001495_pt1 | contig 23567 bp, 21 predicted proteins | sample IntmicLarv3ML3BL_FD_12354 | JGI IMG/M metagenome (IMG submission 12354) | reverse complement strand
TGAACTTACGGTAATCGTTCCGCTTCGCTTTTCCACCCTCGAACACGACCATGGAGGCAACGGATTCATAACCCTGTATGTTGGAAATGTCAAACGCTTCAATCCGCACAAGGCTGTTGTCTGTGCCAAGCGCTTTGCGGAGTTCATCCACTGCACCTAACGTCACGGCGCGTTCCCGCTTCATTTGCTCTCCAAACGCGCGAAGGACGATACCGGCGTTATTTTCGGCCATGAGGACAAGCTTCCGCTTTTCCCCTTGCTTCGGCACAGTTAATGTGACCTTGTGCCCGCGCAACCCTTCCAGCCAAGGCAGAAGCAGTTCTCGGTCTGCCGTTTCTGTTTGCAGAACCAGTTCTTTCGGAATAAACGGTGCTCCATTATAAAATTGCGTGATGAATTCTTTCATGATTTCACCATTCGGCACATCGGAGGCGTTGTTCAGTAAAAAATGTTCGCGGCCAATCATTTTGCCCCCCCGCACAAAAAACACTTGCACCATGGCATCGTCTTTACCACGTGCGAAGCCGATTATATCGCGGTCGTCGTCTGTTAGTGTGTCCAGCTTTTGTGTTTCCTCCAGCTTACGCAGACTGGCAATCTTGTCCCGGTAGGAAGCCGCTTTCTCAAACTCCATTGCCTCCGATGCGGCAAGCATATCGGCCTCCAGCGTCTTGATAATATCATCGTGTTTGCCGTTTAGAAACGCGGAAACCTCTGCCACCATTGCTGCGTAATCCTTTTCCGAAATAGAGCCTGTACAAGGCGCTGTGCATTTACCGATATGTTGGTTCAAGCAAGGCCGCGCACGATCACCTGCTGTAACCCTGCGCGTGCATTCCCGCAGTGGCCACAGAGAACGTATCAATTCCACTGTTTCCCAAACCGCGCCAGTGTTCGTATAAGGGCCATAATATTTCGCACCGTCTTTCTTGAACTTGCGTGTGACGAATACGCGAGGAAAAGCTTCATTGGTCGTAAACTTTATATAAGGATACGTGTGGTCGTCCTTTAATTTGACATTGTAGTGCGGACGATGCGCCTTAATTAGGTTGCATTCAAGGATGAACGCCTCAATTTCGGTATCCGTAACAATATATTCAAATGAACGGATGTTTTGTACAATGCCGCGTATTTTAGGAATATCCGCGTTGGACGCTTGGAAATAATTCCGCACGCGATTCCGTAGGTTAATGGCTTTACCTACATAAATCACGACATCATGCGCATCCCTCATAATATACACCCCTGGCTTTTGGGGAAGTTTCTTTAATTCTTCGGGTATATCAAACATATTCCGCTCCTTGTTCGTTTACATTTGTTTTAGCAGTCTTGTCATCACACACTCGTCCTGTATATCTTTATTATACTCGTTTTTAGGTTTGACTTCAACTTGTAAAAATGGTATAGTAGTACATTATCTATTTTGGGGGCATTTATAATGAAAGCTATTATCACCTATTATCCTGAATACCGCGTACAAGCTAAAAAAGAAATTGCAGTTTTCGATGGCAAGGCTGTACGAAAATTCGATGATTTAACTTCTCTGATTGAATCGCCTCAGTCTGTCGCGGAAGCCACAGACAAGCTTCTCGCCTCAAAACCAATTTTCATCCGTCATATGTTCCCTGTGTTGGCGGAGGGTGTGTGCTCTAAAGAAAAAGAAGCTGCTTGCTCTACGATTCTAGAAGCAATTGCGCCGCATTGTGATATTACACCAGGCGATGGTTTTGCCGTACAATGCCGTGCCTTACATCTGGATGTAAACGATGAATGGGGCGCAAAGGACGTGGAAGTGCATGTCGGCAAGCACTTTGATACATTGGGCTGCGTGCCAGTTTTTGCAGATAATCGTATAATGAACGAAGATATTGCAATCATATCTGTATTAATATTTGGTGAATATTTTTATGCCGGGTTCTCCCGCGCATCGCAAAATTTGAGCAGCCATTCCGACGAGCATCGCCTGCTCTCCCGCAGCAGCCGCGAAATTTCCCGGGCAGAAAAAAAGCTTAAAGAGGCTATCAACGCCTTCAAGATTCAAGTCACAGGGACCGGAAATGCTCTGGATATGGGTGCTTCACCCGGCGGCTGGACAAAGGTTTTAGCGGATTATGGCTTCCATGTTTCGGCGGTTGACCCAGGTGATTTGCATCCGTCACTGCATGACCATCCAAATATCAAGCATTATAAGTCCCGTATTGAGAGTGTTCAATTTGAGATTCCGTTTGAAATCGTTGTAAACGACATGAATATTGACCCGCAGGACACCGCACGTATTATGAATGACTTGGCACCGCGCTTGGTTGACGGCGGCCTTGCCGTAGTGACGTTAAAACTACCGTTCTACGATGTCGAACGCGCAATCGGTGAAAGCTTGGACATTCTCGCGACATATTATGAAATCTTAAACCTGCGACATCTTGCACACAACCGCCGCGAAGTCACAGCGTTGCTCCGTAAAAAAAGTAATTACAATTAGTTTACATAACAATATTATGTTGCATTATAGATGGGAGCGTATCAAATGGCTCTAGACGGCATCGCCATATCCTGTATTGTGCATGAGCTGCAAGCTTCGCTTTGCAATGGGCGCATCGATAAAATCCATCAGCCGGAAGCGGATGAAATTATACTTGCTGTGCGGAATCATGGGAATTCTCACAAGCTCCTCCTTACAGCCAATGCATCACACCCACGTTTGCATTTGACAAACAAGGCGAAAAACAATCCCATGACCCCACCGCTTTTTTGCATGGTTATGCGAAAGCACATACAAGGCGGGCGGATACTATCCATCACACAACCCGCCTTTGAGCGTGTTGTCCATATCCAAATTGAAGCGATGAATGAAATGGGTGACCTTGTTGGCAAGACACTAACCATCGAAATCATGGGAAAGCATAGCAATATTATCCTCACAGACGAGCGCGGTATTATACTGGATTCCGTCAAGCGCGTATCGTTCGACACAAGCTCCGTCCGGCAAGTTTTCCCTGGACGTGCCTATGAAGAAGCACCCTCGCAAAATAAACACAACCCCCTTCTTCTTACTCGCGCCGTCTTTGACGATTTCCTTGTGCAAAATGAGAATTCTCAAATTCAGAAAGCAATTTATATGTCGTTTACCGGCATCAGCCCGGAAGCCGCCAGTGAACTTGTCCACCGTGCCAATGTGGATACAAGCGCCTTTGTCGTCACATTGGCACCTGAAGAAAAGAGCCGTGTGTTTGATGCATTCACCGCATTGATGTATGATATACAACATACCAATTATGTCCGCGAGGTCATCATTGACCCGCAGAACAAGCCTGTTGCTTTCGCAGCACTTGCGTTGACGATGTATCAAGGCCACACGCATAAACCTTTCGAAACCCTTTCCGAAGCCATTGAATTCTTTTATGGTGAAAGAGACACGACATCTCGTATGTCTCAAAAGTCGCAAGACTTGCGCAAGCTGGTACAGGTTAATATCGAGCGTTGCGTCAAAAAATCGGATATGTATGCGAAAACACTTCGTGAAATCGAAGGCCGTGACAAATGGCGCCTATATGGCGAGCTGTTGACAGCGTGTATGTATCAAATTCCGCCGATGGCGGAGAGTGTTGTTACGACAAATTATTATGATGAAAATATGCCGGATATTACAATCCCATTGCAAAAAAACCGTACTGCTTCCGAAAATATGCAGGCATATTTCAAGAAATACAACAAAGAAAAACGCACATTCGAAGCGCTCCAGCCGCAAATAGCTACCAATTGTAATGAACTTGCGTATTTGGAGGGAGTCCTTTCGGCGATACAATCCTGCACAGAGGAAAACGATGTAGACGATATCCGTGAAGAATTAACGGAGCAAGGCGTTTTGCGCCGCAGAAAAACGGATAAAGGAAAGCAAAAGCCACGTAAATCAAAGCCTTTGCGTTTTCTATCCTCTGATGGCTATGAAATTTTTGTTGGTAAAAACAATAAGCAAAATGACGAATTGACGTTGCATTTTGCCATGTCGGATGATCTTTGGCTTCATACAAAAGACATCCCCGGCTCGCATGTCATCATCCGTGCAGAGGGCAATCTTCCACCTGAGCAAACTATTTCCGAGGCAGCGAACCTTGCCGCATATTTTAGTAAGGCACGCGCTTCATCGCTAATTCCCGTGGATTACACGCAGCGTAAAAATGTTAAAAAACCAAGCGGCGCGAAACCGGGCATGGTTATTTACGAAACCTACCGTACGGCTTACATCACACCGGACATGAAGCTTATCAACGGCTTTCTAAATGGATTGTTATAAAAAAGAAGCGACCCTTTGCTGTACTCTGTAATAGAAGTAGTTCTTGACTACTTACTATTACGATGACAGCCGGGACGCTTGTAGCAAAGAGTTCGCACTCTCATCGTATCATACGAAGGGGGTGCGAATTCTTGTTTTGTCTTGCAAACCCGGCGGTTTTGCCGTTTTTGCAAGGCCATTACTACAAGCGGCATACCGCCGCAGAAAGGACAATTCAATGGAAATCGAGTACATTCAATCCTGCGATTATCTCTTGCCCGCAATAAAGCTGTCAGATGCACCCGGAGCTCCACCGCTCGGACTGTACGGCGAGCTTCACAAGCGATACCTGCGGGAACACCGGCCGATTCTGTACAGCAAACTGCTGTTATCGGAAAAACTCTATCCAATTTGTCGCGAGATTGACGAAACGGCGCAGTCTCGGCGCAAGCTCGGAATGAGTCACGATGAAATCGTCCGTGAACTGGTCTGCGTTTAGAGTCAAAAAAATAACGGTGTCGGCTTTTACCGGCACCGTTATTTTTGACTCATGGAACATTTTGTGGTATAATATGCCGATATAATATGGAACGCAAAGTTCGCAGAACGAGTTCAACAAGGAGGTAGCCATGAACATACACTTTCGCGGTCACGACCCGCTGATGATGTTCTACCTCCTGCCGGAAGAAGTCGTGGCACGAACTGAGCTTACAGACTTCCCGCGCGAGCCGTACACGGCTCTTGACGATCCCGATTGGCGAAAAGTTTACGAAAGTGACTACTTCCAACTCGCGCTGTCGGATACCTGGGCGTGGCTGGTGTGGGATTATCTCGACGTTCGCGGCGGCATGGAACAATACTCAGGCTACGACCCGTTTTGGAGGCTGGCTCATACCTATTCACTTTGGATGCAGGTGTTTCGCTCAATGGGATTGACCGCCGAACGATACTTTGCCAACATTGCCCCCGGCGACCAGATGGCGTATCTGCCCTACGAGGAAGCTGCCGACATGATCCGCATCATGGTCGGTCACTACATTGCCAGCACCAATTTCCGGTTGTGGCATGATGTTGTTAAGGAACACCGCGCCCACGAGGATTACGACTCGCGCCGGAGCAGCGTCAAGATGGACTTTCACCGGCAATGGTATCATAGCCGCGCCAAGGTCAAGGTGCTGGACTTTATTCAGGTGGACGAGCCGAGCTATTACCCATACGACGGCATCGACAGCCGCCTTGATGTCGAGCGGTTCACATCACGGCTTGATGATAAAAATCAGAAAATCGTCAAGCTCCTGCTCGCCGGGTACACGCAGGTAGAGATCGCACAAAAGCTCGGATTTGCAAATCACAGCGGCGTTAATAAGCGTATCAAGAAAATCGGCGCGGAGTTTAAGGAATATATGAAACCGCAGTAACTAAAGAATTATTAGCCCTTGCTGAAAGCAATTTCGGCAAGGGCTTTTTTGCGCGCGAAAATAATTTAATTTTGTTGGAACATTATAGCCTTTTTCGTGCCGTTATAAGATAGAACGCAGAAGTGTAAGGAGGTGAAGCAATACCGCGTTCAATCTCAATCTGAAGGGAGCAATGTCCGAAAAACATCCAATCTACCACGTTGAATTACATTATATCACAAAAAACAAGAAGGGAGCCGATAAAATGAATACGGTAAAAAAGCTAACTACATCGGAGCCGTATGTCTTGCAAAGACGTATCGGCTCCACGCTTTTCCGGGTGACTATACGCTGCTCGGAGAATGCGAAAGAGACACTGGAGGAAAAGATTCAGAGACTGCTGAAAAACGACTTGCAATCCTCGGCGATGCATGGTAACATAAACTCGCTGCAAGCGTCACGACTGTCTGAAAAGGGGTTAAGCCTATGAACAGACAGTCTATTTCTATGCCCAAAACGGGAAAAATAACCGCGCTTTACAGCAGGCTCTCGCGTGACGACGAGCTTTCCGGTGAAAGCGGGTCTATCACGAACCAGAAGCAAATCCTTGAGGATTACGCCAAAAAGAACGGCTTCACGAATCTGTTGCATTTCAGCGACGACGGCTACTCCGGGACGAGTTTTACCCGCCCCGATTGGCTGAAAATGATAGCGGCTGTTGAAGCCGACGAGGTCGGGGTCATCATAACGAAAAATCTTGACCGTCTCGGGCGCGATCATCTGCAAGTCGGATTTCACACCGAGGTCGTATTCCGTAAACACAACGTCCGCTTCATCGCCATCGGCAACAATATCGACAGCGATGTTGCGGAGAGCACGGAGTTCGCGCCGTTCCTTAATATCTTCGCGGAATGGCACGCCCGCGACACGAGCCGCAAAATCCGAACGGTCATGCAGTCAAAAGGCAACAGCGGCAAGCACCTCACCAGTTCGGCGATATACGGCTATCGCAAAAGTCCCGATGACAAAGACAAGTGGCTTGTCGATGAAGAAGCCGCCGCTGTTGTGAAAAGAATCTTCGCGATGTGCGCGAATGGGCAGGGGCCGTACCAGATTGCGAAAACACTGACCGATGAAAATGTGTTGCGTCCGTCTGTGTACATCGCCCTCCGTGATGGCGGCACATATACGCCTAAAACCGCTGCCGAGCCGTATCACTGGTACGGCAAAAGCGTTGAGCACATCCTTGAGCGCCGCGAATACACAGGCGCCACGGTCAATTTCCGCACCGAGCGCGCATCGTACAAAGACCGCCGCAAGATTGACCGCGACGAGTCCGAATGGCAGATTTTTGAGAACACGCAGGAAGCCATCATCGACAGAGAAACCTGGGAAACAGTGCAAAAATGCCGCAAAACCAAGCGGCGCAACAATTCCACGGGCGCACCGAACCCGCTGACGGGGCTTGCCTACTGCGCCGACTGCGGGAGCCGGATGTATAACCATCGGACGCAACAGGCGGCGAAATACCCGTCGCAGGATGTGTATGCCTGCCAAGGCTACACAGGCTACCCGAAGCGTTGCACCATGCACTACATCAGCACGAAGAACCTGCAAACCCTTGTGTTGGAAGCGATTCGCACCGTTACGCAGTATGTCCGTGAAAATGAAATGGACTTTGTGAAGATGATTCGCGCCGCGCACGATTTACAGAGTGTCGAAACCTCAAAGGTGCAACAGCGGCAGCTTACGAAGCACCAGAAACGGCATAAAGATTTGGATTTGCTGATTAAACAGCTTTACGAGGATAAGGTCGGCGGGGCGCTCACGCAGAAGCGTTTCGAGATGCTCGCGGCGGAGTATGAAGCGGAACAGGAGTCGCTGACGGGGCAGATTGCGGAATTGGAATCGCAGCTTGCCACGTTCAGCGCGGAGAGCGACAACGTGGAGCGTTTTATCAAGATGGTGCGCCGGTACACCGAGGTGCCGGAGCTGACGGCGACGATACTCAACGAATTTATTGAGAAAATCATTGTCCACGAGGCGGACAAATCTTCAGGGGAGCGTGTGCAAGATGTGGAAATCAGCTTCAACTACATCGGGCAGATTCCGCAGCAAATGGCGGCGGCAATGACAAATGCGGCGTAAATTGAATAACGAACAGACCTTGCAGGCGGCTCAGAAATGGGCCGCCCGTTGCTATCCAAGCCCGGACTTAACCGTCCGGGCTTTTTCATTTTCAAACAAAGGAGATATTTTCATGCAAATACGAGAATTAACAGGTCGGGAGCGACAAGCGATTCGCCGTTTAGTCAAAGAGTGGTGCGCCAATTATGACAGCGACTACGGTTGCCTGCCGTTGGATTCCGAGTGTTTTATGTTCGGCAAGGCATATTCCGGCGGCGCACTCTGTAAATGGTTCCGCGATGCAGTGCTGCCGCTGGACACGGAGCTTGAACGGATATTCACCGGCGGTGTCGCGCCGGACATGAAGCCTTGTGCGGTGTGCGGCACCGCGTTTCCGCTGAACGGCAGACAAATCTACTGCTCGGATAAATGCGCCGCATCGGGCAGACGCAAATCCGTCGCCGGAAATGTGCGCGTTTACCGCGAACGCAAGCGGAAATGTAATCATTTAGCACCGAAAAAAGGTCGTGGTATCAAGGCTTTCGAGCTTCAAAACTACGATGTCAATACAAACTATCCGGAAGGAGCAGCTTTATGCCACAAAAACTGAAACGCAGTATCAATATGGGCTTCCGCGTCAATGAGGACGAGAAATATTTCATCGAGAAGAAGATGGAACTGGCGGGGTGGACAAACTTCCGAAGTTTCGTGCTCAACAGCCTTGTACGCAGCGAAATCGTAAAGCTCGACCTTACGGAAATCCGCGAGATGAGCACGCTTTTGAGGAATGCAAGTAATAACATTAACCAAATCGCGGCGCGGGTTAACTCTACAAGCCATGTCTATGAAGCGGATATTTCCGAAATACAGGCGCGGCAAACGGAGCTGTGGGAACAGCAGAATAAGATTATAGCCGCGATTACGAAAATGACGGAGGGGAAATAGATGGCGGAGTTACGAACCATAAAAATGAGCGACATCCAGCAGGAACCCGTAGAATGGCTGTGGGAGCCGTATATCCCAAGCGGCGCGATAACGCTGATACAGGGCGATGGCGGCATGGGCAAAACAACAGCAGCGTTGGCAATAGCCGCTGCCGTATCAACAGGAGCGACGCTACCTGGGAGCGGCGGCAACGCCGCTCCCGCTGCCGTAATCGTGCAAAATGCAGAGGATTCATACTCCAAGACGATTAAGCCACGGCTTGAGCAATTGGGCGCGAGCAACGATATGATTGAGGTTATCATTGAAAACGATGATGAATTGTCCTTATCTGACGAGCGCATTGAGCAGGCAATCGCGAAGTTCAAGGCGAAGCTGGTGATTCTCGATCCTGTGCAGGCATATTTCGGCGGTGCGAATATGAATAACGCAAACAGCGTCAGACCGATTATGAAGCAGCTCGGCGCTGTTGCCGAACGTAATAACTGCGCGATATTGCTTGTGGGGCATCTGCATAAGAAGGGCGGTCAGAGCCAATATCGCAGTCTTGGCAGTATCGACATTTTCGCCGCCGCGCGGAGCGTACTGACTGTCGGTAGGACAAATATGGGCGACGATATTCGTGCAATCGTCCACAACAAATCGAATCTCGCGCCGCCCGGAGCATCGCAGGCGTTCGGGCTTGACCCTGTTGGCGGATTCTGCTGGATGGGCGACTATGATATCGGTATTGATGAACTGCTCGGCGGTACGAAACAACCGCCGAAAGACCAGTTAGCGCGGGCGTGTAATCTTATCATGTCGATGCTCGCTTACGGTCCGGTTGCGGCGGTTGACATTATGTTCAAAGCGGAGGAACAGGGCATTTCGGAGAAAACGCTTAAGCGCGCAAAGTCGGTGCTCGGTGTCATATCCACGAAGCGCGGCGGCAAATGGTTTTGGGATATGCCGATTGATGTTGAGTACACCGTTTGCGAGGAAGAAGGTCACGAAGGGGGTCAAGAGGGTCACGCGCCGGTGACCTCCTTGACCCTCTTACCGGAAAGGTCGGTGATGTAGATGGCAACAACATGGATAAAACCCATCCACAAGGCGAAAGGTCGCACAGTCGCCGCGACGCTCGCGGGGAGCATCGGTTACGCGGATAATCCTGACAAAACGAACGGCTACGAGTTCGTAAAATCCTACGGTTGCGATTATTATACCGCCGCCAACGAGTTCGCACTGGCGAAACAATTATATGAACAGCAGACCGGGCGTGGCGGTCGTGCCGGAGATATACTCGCCTATCATGTACGGCAGTCGTTTAAGCCAGGTGAAATTACGCCGGAGGCGGCGCTTGAAGTCGGGTATGCGCTGATGGAAAAGTTCACGCACGGCCGGCATCAGTTTGTGGTGGCCGTCCATACGGACAAGGAACATATTCACTGTCACTGCATTTTTTCAGCGGTGAATATGGACTGTACCGGCAAGTTCCGAAACCCGATCCGTTCGATGAAAATCGTGCGGCAGATTTCGGATTTTCTCTGCGCCGAGCGTGGGTTGTCCATTGTTGAAAACCCGAAGCCGAGCCGTGGCAGCTATCGCGACTGGCATGACAACCAGGAGCCGCAGAGCAATCGGGATCAACTGCGAGACTTGATAGATAATTCCATCTCCGCCGGTATGGTGTTCGAGCAGTTTATCGCCGCAATGCACAGCGCCGGATGCGAGGTCAAGCGCGGGAAATATCTTTCGTTCAAGCTCCCCGGCGCTGAACGGTTTATCCGCGTGAAATCGCTCGGCGATGATTATACTGAAGAAGCTCTCCGTGAGCGGTGTTTGGGCAAGAGAACCGTCGTTCCGAAAGCAAAAACTGATGCAACATTTATTCCGTTCGTGATAACAAGTCAAACCAAGTTCGGACTGCTCATTGACATTCAACAGAAAATCCAAGAGGGCAAGGGTATGGCGTATGCTAACTGGGCAAAAATATACAACCTCAAGCAAGCCGCACGCACGTTGATTTATCTCAAGGAAAACGGCATCGACAGTTATGATGAACTTGCAGAAAAAGCATCTTCCGCATCGGATGATTTTGGGGTGAAGCTGAAACGAATCAAGGAGATTGAAGCGCGGCAGAAAGAAATATCCGAGTTGCAAAAAAACATAGGCACATACGGAAAGACGCGGGATATTTACAAAAAGTATTTAGCATCCGGGCGTGACCAAGGTTTCTATGAAATCCATCGCTCCGATATCGCTTTGCACGAAGCGGCGAAGCGATATTTTGATTCGCATGGAATGAAAAAAACGCCGTCCATAAACACGCTCCGGCAGGAGTGGGCGATGCTGGAATCCGAGAAGAAAACGCTGTATAAAGGCTATCATGAATTGAAGGGTGAGCGTAAAGAATTGCTCACGGCGAAAGACAATGTGGAGCGTCTGCTCGGCATTAACCGGGACGCGCCGGAGCGTATCGCCGACCGCGAACAAAAACGCAGTAATTCTCACGCATTATAGACCGGCGCAGCCGGTCGAAGCAGACCGCAACGCGGGCTTAAACGGACGGAGCGGAAACGCTCCGCCCGGCGGGTTTGGGCTGCTGCCCAACAAGCAGAAAAACGGACAAAAACGCGGGCGCGGTTTTGTCCGTTTTGGGCAGGGTGCGCGCACCCTGCCTTGCTTGCTATATACGGCTATATACGGATTCCTATATACGGATTCGGGATTGTGAGGGTTGTGCGAGAGGCATTTAATTTATCGTTCTGAGCCAATCGCACTTCCCTCAGTTACTAAGCACGTCCTTAACGATGTTGCCCTTGTCTTTGCAATTTCAGGTGCACAGGTATCCGCAGGGATTAGGGGCTGAAGCCATTATTCCACTAATACCGCTATGTTAATGGCTTCAGGTTTATTAAGACAATAGTAATTATTTTTTAGGTTTGAACTTCGAACTGTAAGCCCGCGAGTCGTTATCGTCTATCAACCAGCCGTATTGCTGTAAGAAACTCAGCTTGCTGTCATCGGTTTCATACCGTTCTTCAGTTCGTTTTCCGGGAGATCTTTCATTTTCCTTCCCATTGAAAAACTTGGATGATTCACCTTCGCGATATGAAACCGGAACGCCGTCCTTTATATACTTCCCACAATATACATTGCTGTAGCCGCTATAGACCCGTTCGTCTCCGACCATCCCATCTAAGACTCCGTTATTAAGTTTAGCCAAAAGGTTCTTTTCTTCCCTTGTTCTTCTCATAATAAAGCTCTCCTTTTTATGCTGCGGAAAGCCGCTTACGTGCAGCTATTCCAAGAATGGCGACGACGATGTCATCAACAGGTCCGGGGCAGGCATCAATAGGGGATACGCAATACAGAATAACCACAATCAATACCAACGCTTTTAAGAAGCCTGAGTCCATTTTATTACCTCCCATATTAATAGTTGTTTTTCAGGGACACGGCCGTAGTTGCGACCATTACCACCACCGCCGCAGCGGCTCCAGCGACTTTCATGTACTTGGAATCAAGCGCTGCACTCAGGATTTCCAGCAGTTTCCGTCTCTTTTTTGATGTGGGTTCATCTACGCTATATGCAATCTCCGGAACAACATCTTCGATGTCAGCGGCTTCGAGTTTTGCCATCAGTGTTGCGAAATCCGTCTTGAACTGATCCGCGTCAAAATCCATTGGGAAAGCCGCATCACATTTTTCTGATTCAATCGCAATTGCCGCACAACGCATTTCCTCGCTGGTCACATTGATTTCTGCGCTACTCTCATCGATGATGAAAGGAAGCTGACCAATGAAGCAGGAATGAACACTGTCACAGCGATTTCTTACTTCGATCTGGTTGTTTGTAAATACAAGGATTTCAGAAACCTTGATCTTTTCGAGACCAACTGATCGAAGCACCTCTTCCAGAAGAGTTCTCTTATCCCGCATTTTCTGGGCGATGTTGCAGTCTAATCTCATGTATTCGCCAGTACGGTAGAAGTCGCCGCTCTCGTCAATGAAGATGTCCTTTGCGGTATTCTTAACTTCGATAATGAATGCGCCGCTCCGAGTAAGAACCACGGCATCAAGTTCAGTGCGGCAAATGTCGTTGCTCAGATTGATGTTCTTAAGAATGACGTGCTCGCCTCGTATCTTTTCGAGGCTATAAAACGCCTTTGCTTCCCCACGGTTGCCGGATATCTCTGCTTTGATTAGGTTGCAGAGCACCTTGCACCCTGACTTGAACCGATAAAGCAAATCCGTAGCGGTTCCTCCGCGTTCTTCGTTCATCTGGGTTAAGTGCGATTCTACATCCCAGATTTTCAGGTTGCCGAGTTCCGCATGTTCCTCATTGAATGTCAGCGCAACAAGTTCTTTTTGCAATGCGAACAATTCCGGAAGGACTTCGTTCTTTCGATATATTGTTTTGGGGCAACTGGTCATGCTCTCCAGAATTTCCTGCGTCCTCTTTTCGATGTTCATTGTGCTCCTCCTCTTAATTTTAGTGATATCGGCATCATTTGCCTTGGTTTCTAACCACAACGCCAATATACACCATTCACAATTTGTGCACAATACTTTTTCGAATGATTGCACATCATGTGCATGAATAGCACAATGATTTTGCACAGTGCCGATGGCTATGCACATCCGCCTTGCACATTTTAGGCTTCATATGCACAATTCCTATTAAAAGAACATTGAGAGGTCATGCTGACCTCTCAATGTTCTTTTCTATATCAAGTTGAAGAGTCGCATTGTGGTATCTGGACCCTTGTTACCGTATTGATTTTTGACATTGCTGCCCACAAAAGAATTCGTGGAAATGCGGACTGTATATAGTTTATCCCGGAACTCTGGCACAGCATTTTCATTTATAACACAGCACGCAACATGTGTACCCGGGAATTGCATTTCCCGAATCGTTCTCCCGGTGTTAATGACTGAATCAACCAAGATGACGTTTTTCGTGTTTGGTCTCTCATATAGCTCGTGTTTTGGATCATAGAGTTGGAATCTGCACCCCAAACCAAAATAGATTCCCTCAGCGAAGAAAATTCCGCCACGAAGTAACGCCACGACTGTTGTATCATCGGGTTCAACGGGTATATGCGCAGCCAGTAACTCGCCAAGACGTATATGCGCTTTGGCTAATAGCGGGCCAGAGATGCTTGAATTAGATTTTGTTACCGATATAAGACGGTTAACTTCGGCACTCTTTTCGAGTTCAAACACGAATAAGCCCCTCCAAATCTCTATCCCTTAGTGAACGACTTACCGTTCCGTTTTGCTTTGGTACGAGGTATCCTATGTCCGCTTGCTTCATCATGAAATAGTCATTCATTCCATCACCATAAGCTATCACGGTTTTTCCTGCCTCTTGCAAGAATTTCGTAATAAAGAACTTGGTTTCGGCAGACATCCGTGTTCCAAAGAAGAACGGTCGTTGGAGATAGTCTGATATGAAACGCCATACTTTTTCATGTCCGGAAGTAAGTATGAAGGAATCAGCACCAATCTGAGACAGCACCTTGTCATTGAAGCGAACAGGTAATTCTTTTATATCTGGGACTGTATATTGTGCGAATTCTTTATTTTGTTTCCACGACTGATAGCCCGTATAAAAGTTACCATCGTAGAGATGAGTTGTATAGCCGAAAACCAGATTGCTGCTATCCTCTACGATTAGGGTCTTGTCGCCATCTAAAAGAAAGATTTCATTGCTACTGCATCGCTGCAATATTGTTGCCACACTCTCTCTTGCATACGCAACGCAACTATAACCTTTCTTAATATCTCTGATGAAATCAACAACTAAAGACACGTCATTAAAACAATTTTCTGGCGGATTATCAATGACATGGAAATCTTTATTATTCTGATGACAAAATGCCCTCAATGCATTGATCTCGTGCTTTTGCCACAAGTCTATATCATGTACCAGATACTTGTGATTCTTTGCTGATTCCGACATTCGTTTCTTAAGAATTTGAGGGTCGATGAATAAATACAAGATGGTGTCATATAAGGTGCCATCTTCTTCGGTAAAGGCAAGATCATCCCCAAATGCATAGTGCCCGTCCATAATAAATTCATCCTTTTCGAGTAGCATCTTAGCAATAGCTTTGCGACCCTTTTCTCTCCCCAATGCATCACGGCACTCGAAATCCTGATCGTACTGATGTAACATACTGCTCCCGTGATAAACATCCATAAAATCCACTTGATCCATGATGTGACTTTTCCCGGCTGCCGGCATCCCATATAATCCTATTCTCATAACGTCTCCTTGAAACAGTAGTTGCGATCAAAATCCAACATTACTTTTTCTAACTCATAAAACGAAAGATTGCTTGACCCCAATGGCTGTAGACCGATGCAGTTACCACAGTAGTAAACACTTCCATTGGAAAAAAAGTAATTATTGATCCCCGCCCCGCATTGCCCTCCATACATCGTACAGTCATTCTCACCGCGCCTGACAGGGATGTTCTTTTCAGCCCGGCTTAAAAACTCCCGATACTCATCCAACGCGATGCCATATTTCCCGATCATACGCGAGAAAGTCACGCGTGTCCCAAAAGGCTTAAAAAACGTTATAACTCTCTCAGCGTTGGCAAGGCTTTCCCGTCCAACGGTTGCATTAAATGTTGGATAGTGTCCCGTAACGCGATGATAATTATCAACATTTTCCATTGCTTGATCGAACGAGTTACAGCGATTTAGATCGTGCAACTCTCTGTAGCCATCTATTGAAAAGCCTACATTAACGTCATGTTCTTCTAAAAAAAGGATATCTTCATCGGGTAAACTAATAGTGCCGTTTGTAATTGTGTACAAACTAATGAACGGATTATCCGCCGTATACAGTATATACGATTTCAAAAGTGGCCAGTCAAGAAAACCTTCACCGTTACCAACGAACCCAATTTTGAAACTGGAAGTAGCATATTTCTTAACGTTGTCAAGTATCCCAAACACATCCATACTGGCAGATTTAATAAGTTCCTTTTCACGGAAGTGGCAATAGCGGCATTGAAGATTACAGCGATTGTTGATTGATATACAAATGCGATTTACCATTGTTCACTGCCTCGATATGAAAAGTCATTTCCTCGTTTCCACCAGTCAAGAGCAGTATGGTTCCTTCGATCACGTATAAGAGAATCCACACCTTTTTCTATCAAAAGATTATATAAACTCTCACTCAAAGATACATCTTGTCCCTTTTGCTTTCGCCTATAGCGTTGAATTGCACATTTCATCAGAGCAGTATATCCATTTCCGTCCTGCTGGTTCAGGCAAATACCGGGAGTTTCGCAGAGTTTAATAATGTACTTTTTACGACCGTGCCAGCACGCTACCATTAAAGGCGTATTACCTTCATTCTGCGTTTTGAAATAACCAGTATTGGCCTCATCCATAGAACCTTTATTAAAATCTGCTCCAGCTTCCAGCAAGAGACTAAATCCCTTAAAATCATCAATCTGCACACAATGTGTTAACGGCGTAAAACAGAATGAACTGCTATCAGTTTTGTTAATATCAATTTTCTGTTCAAGTAAAAACTGCATTTTTTGTAAGCGAGCTGATTCTGGAACAATATCACCCTTTTTTTTATCTGTGCGGACATCTTCATTGTGGCGAATGCAGCTTATGAGAAGGGTGAGACCATCTGGGAGGTACTCGTTAAGATTCAATTCTTCTGCCTTTTTATAGTAATAGTCAAATCTGTCGTATTCTTCATCTAAGGCAAGAATGGTTGCGTAATTATTACTTTTTGTTCTGGTGGCCATATAATCTCTTAGGAGCAAGCTGTTTTCATATGCGTTGGAAAAACCGATGTCATCATGAATAATATAGACATCCACATGTTCTTTTTTCGATAGCTCCCGTGCCAGACTCATGATTTTGTCATCGGAACTACCATCTTTATATCGCTCACTTATCATGAAAACCATTTTATCTGGGTATTTTTTACGATAATCATTGATTGCCATCTGCACTTGCCAACCAGCCTTATTGCCTCTATCCTTTGCTTTATCCAGCTCTTTTTGTACAGTGTCAGGAATGACGACCTTGTGATAATCCTCCAAAAGCAGACCAAGAAGCTGTTTGTTCTTTAATAATGCCGAAGTATCGGGAATTGCATACGACACTTTTCGCGTAAGCTCTTCAGTCTTAATATGGAACAACGCAGCGAAATCCTTTACGCGATCACTAGAAGGCGTTAGAGCGTTATTCTCATATTTTGCGTATACAGAACGCTCCATATGAAGTTTTGCGGCGACATCTGCTTGTGTCCATTTTTGGGGTTGGCTCTTGCGAATCCTCGTCATGGCTGCACCGATGTTCTCAAATCTGATTTCTTCTTCCATGGGTTAACCTCCTTATGATTTCAAGGCGATTGCTCAAACTTATGCACATTATAGCACGCACAATTTGTGCACGCAATAGTATGTTTTGCAATGCACAAGTAGTGCCGGAATAGCACAAATTTGGTGCACAGATGTTTTGAAATCTGCACAATGAGTTTGCACATTTATTTTATAAAAGCACAGACCTTTGCGGATGGGATGTCGGAAACAAGAAGATGTACTCAAAAACGGCACAAGGCAAATTATCGGAGGCATAAATATCACTGCCCCAAATATGAAAAAGCGGAGAACGCTAATTCTCCGCTTTTCGATGATTTCGCAAAATATTAAATTACTACCTTGACAAACCGCCCCTTTATCGGTCGCTTCTTTTTTATACGAGCTGCCACATCGCGCCATCCGCATCACACGGCATCACAAAACCACCGCGTGGCGACAATGTAACACCGAACACTTGCGGGCCGTCAGGCAAGCAGGAACGCTTGAATTGCTGGGTGAAAAACCGGCGATAGAAAGCATTTAGCTGCTTGCGAATCTCCTCGCGCCCGTACGTGCCGAAACGCTTTTCTGCTGCTTCCAGAATTTCCGAAGGGACGCAGCCGTTTGTTAAAACCATATAGAGGAAAAAGTCGTTCAACTCATACGGTCCTACGATTTCCTCCGTCTTCTGCGCAATATCACCTGTTTCAAGTGGCGGCAACAATTCCGGACTGATAGGCGTTTCCACTATGTCGATAAGCACCTTTGCGATTTCATCCTTATACATCCCGCATTCCGCCGCGTATCGCACCGCCGCGCGGACAATTGTTTTCGGAACACCGGCGTTCACGCCGTAGCTTGCCATATGGTCGCCGTTATACGTCGCAAAACCAAGCGCTAGCTCTGTCAAATCTCCTGTGCCGACAACGATACCATTGTGCATCCCCGCAAGGTCAAGCAAAATCTGCGTACGCTCTCGCGCTTGTGCATTTTCAAAAGTTACATCCGGCCTGCGGTCATGTCCAATGTCGTCAAAGTGCTGTTCACACGCGGCTTTTATGGAAATTTCCCGCGCGTCCGCACCGAAAAGTGACATCAACTTCTGCGCATTCTGATAAGTGCGACTGCTCGTGCCATATCCCGGCATCGTCACCGCAAGAAGGTCGTCAGGGTTTCTGCCGAGTAATTGCAATGTTTCCACACAAACAATCATCGCCAGTGTCGAGTCAAGCCCACCCGATACACCGAGGACAAGCTTTTCTGCCTGGGTATGCAAAAAACGTTTTGCAAGAGCCGCAACTTGTATGTTTATAACCTCACGCAGATAACGGTTGCGGCGCGGTTGGTTCTCCGGCATGAAATCATCATATCTTGCGTTTTCTTCGTCGTTGTTTTGCTCAAATGAAGATGCCATCGACGGAAATTGTACAACATTTAACAGGCTTGCAATTTGAAAACGTTCCGCTTCGAAAACCGTACATCCATTCCAAACAACAAGACCTTCTCCGCCAAACACATTGTCTGTAGTGGATTCGCCGAATCCGGCATTTTGATATACAATCGGTGCATCTGTCTGCTGTGACAAGGTTTGAAGCCACTCGGCAACACCGTCATATGAACCAACGATAGTCGGCATGGAATCGGGGTAAAGAATAATGTCAGCGTTTTTCTCCTCGGAAACTGAAGTTCTGCTTATGACCTGAACACGGCAAGCACCGTCCTCCAGAGGAAATGAGAAGCTTCCATGTCCTTTCCCGTTCGCCGCAAACCATCTCGTCATCGCTAGGCTGACATTTCGTTCCACACAGGCAATCACTTCACCACGATGTAACGCGAGAATACAATCATACAAATTACCGTTTATTTTTTTTGGCGCACCGAACACGATACAAATGCCGCTATCAGCTAATTCTTGTGCGATTTGCTGTATTGCTTTTTCCGCTGCTGATAGCAACCTTTCTTGCCGAAACAAGTCGCCGCAGGTTGCACCTGTCACACACAATGCCGGAAAAAGGATAAGCTGACATCCCGCTGCCGCTGCCTCCTTGCTTGCTTTTATTATTTCCACAGCATTATGCTGTGGATTCGCTACCACTATATTCGGTGCGTTTATTGCGATTTTTGTCGGATTCATACGCCCACTCCTATCATTATTAGAATTCTATTTTCGGGAAAGATAGGGGCTACCTTCCATGGTGAACCGCCAGAGCCAATCGCTTGCCTCACCGGCGTACTCAATATTGATACGCTCAGATGCCTTTATCGTGAACGCCGATGTTTCTCTAGCTTCTTCCAGCCAAACTACATCGCCGCATAAGTCTGCTCCGTATTGCGCTTTCGTGATGCCCAGTGCCGCACAAAGTTTACCGGGACCGCTGCATAGATTCTTTATATTCTGTGTGTGCCGCCGTTCCTGCATCACTTGAGTACCATCCAACGGCGATAGTGCGCGGATAAGCACCGCTTCTGGCACCTCGTCTGCATTCGCTGTGATATTGAAACAATGATGCATCCCATAAATCAGATAAACATAAGCGAAGCCACCTGCACCATACATCACATTGGTGCGCCCGTCCGGGCTCGCGCGGAAGCTATGTGCCGCAGGGTCAATCTTGCCCATATAAGCCTCCGTTTCGACAATCATTCCACTCGTTATGCCTTCACCTTCCATATTGGTAACAAGCACTTTTCCAATGAGTGCCTTTGCCAACGCTACCGCATCCGCTTGGTAAAACGTACGCGGCAACATGAGCCTATCGCTTGCTTTTAATGACCTTGAGCCTAGTAAACTCATCGCGTTCCCGCTCCTCCAAAGTTTCCTGTATACTTTTCACCAACGCAGCATAGCGCGGGATAGTCACGTTTTTTAGCGCATTCGCTCGCTTTTGCGTCTTCTTTATACTGATGGCGAGGCGGTACGCTGCGTTTTCCAGCATGGAGAGCTGTACAATCAAATCCTTTACATGGTTGAATTTATGGAGTGCAACGTCCAAGTCCGAAGTCGTCTGCCCCATACCAAAAAGCGGCGCACCGCCGGTTGTATTCTCATATGATACAAGTGGAATTTCCACACCCATGACGCTTCTCGTTCTGATAGCCACAGAATTCTCATGCGGCACACCATAGGATAAACCTTCTACATTTGTAATTCCCATTTTGATATTCGCTTTTTGCAAGGCGCGATACGCTTCGGTGAACACTCTGTCGATACTTGCCTGCACTTCTTTTGCTTTATCATTTAATTCCATAATCTCACGTATGAGAACGTTGCGTTTTTTATCCAGCAACTCATACCCTTGCTTGGACATGCGCAATGTATTCTGTGCGAGCATAAGATTCCCTTTAGTTGGGAATGTATTCGGATCCAAGCGGGCTCACCTCCGTCGCTATTCCGCGGGTTTGTAGTATGTGTCCAGCAGCTCCGTTTTCACGCGGTCAAGCTCGCTTTTCGGTAACATCCCAAGTAGATCCCATCCCAACCGTATCGTTTCGAATACATCTCGATTTTCTGTTTGCGGTTGGTTGATATATCGTGCCTCAAAAGCCGCGCCAAAATGCAAATATGCCTTGTCGAGTTCGCCCAATTCATCCTCACCAATGACAGCGGCCAATGCTCTCACCTCGCTCACATGTGCGTAGCTGGAAAAAATTTGATTCGCCAAATCGGGATGATCTTCACGCGTGAAACCTTCGCCGATGCCATCCTTCATCAAACGCGAAAGCGACGGTAGAATATTAGTCGGCGGGTATACATTCCGCTGCGTTAGACGGCGGTCAAGTACAATTTGCCCCTCTGTGATGTAACCTGTCAAATCCGGGATGGGGTGTGTGATGTCGTCGTTCGGCATTGTCAAAATCGGAATCTGTGTCACAGAACCGCTTGCCGAATGCAATATTCCGGCCCGTTCATACAACGACGCGAGGTCGGAATACAGGTAACCAGGGTATCCTTTCCGGCTCGGAATTTCACCCTTTGAAGAAGATAACTCGCGCAGTGCTTCCGCATATGCCGTCATATCCGTCAGGATAACGAGGATATGCATGTTTTTTGTAAACGCAAGATATTCCGCTACAGTCAGCGCCGCACGCGGCGTAATGATACGCTCAACGACCGGGTCATTTGCAAGGTTCAGGAACATCACAACACGTTCCAACGCGCCGCTTTCTTCAAATGAGCGGCGAAAAAACTCCGCCACATCATATTTCACACCCATCGCAGCGAATACGACGGCAAACTTCTCATTGTTATCCGCACCCAAGGATGCCTGCCGCACAATTTGCGCGGCAAGTTTATCATGCGGCAGGCCGTTTCCGGAAAAAATCGGCAGTTTTTGCCCGCGAATCAGCGTGGCGAGTCCATCAATGGCAGACACACCTGTTTGTATAAAATTCCGCGGATAGGAACGTGACACAGGATTTATCGCCGTGCCGTTCACATCACGCGTACATTCAGCATAAATATCGCCCAAACCATCAATCGGGCGCCCTGCTCCGTCAAAAATACGGCCGAGTATTTCTTCGGAAAGCTTGATTTCCAATGGCTTCCCCGTAAAGCGTGCAGTTGCGTTGTTTAGTGTAAAGTCACCTGTTCCGTCAAAGACCTGTATGACAGCCTTCTTGCCTTCAATTTGCACAACGCGCCCAATTTTACGTTTTCCGCCAACCTTAATCTCGACGATTTCTTCGAACATCGGGTTTTCCACGCCGTCTAATACAACAAAGGAACCGTTGATTTCGCTGAAACCGATATATTCGATTGACATGTGTTCACTTCCATTCACCACAAATTTGTGCATCGTTTGAATGATTCAATAGTACGTTTTGAATGCGTTTAATTTTCAACATATCACCGTTTGACAATATGAAAAAACAGTTATCATACTACATACTCTTTTACTGTTTAACTTTGTTCGCGAATCCGTGCGTCAAATGCACCAATCATCCCGAAGTAATCGTCGATTTCGTCCAATTTATCGTTTGCCACATTATATTTAATACCGATGACATCGTCGAAAATGCTTTCCACTTTCAAAACCCGCATTGGCCGGTTTTCCGCGATAAGCTTACGACAGACTTCGTTCAAGTGAAGGATAACTTCCATCATCTTCATTTGCTTCCCGAACGGCACATAGGTATCGAACGCGTGATATGCATTTTGCTGTACGAAACCGAGTCGAATCACCCGTGCAATCTCCAGCGTCAGCTTCTGCTCATCTGGGAGTACATCCGCACCGATGAGTTTTACAATTTCCATCAATGCGCTCTCATCATTCAAAATCCGTAAAATTTCCGATCGATGTCGGATGAAGTCCTGTCCAACATTTTCCGTCAGCCACGGGGTTAGGTCATCTACATATTCGCTATAACTGGTAAGCCATTGTATCGCAGGGAAATGGCGTGCATACGCCAAATTTCGGTCAAGTGTCCAAAAGCAACGCACGAAACGCTTCGTATTCTGCGTCACAGGTTCGGAAAAATCCGCTCCCTGCGGCGATACCGCGCCGATGATGGTGACAGAACCTTCCTGTCCGGATAATGTATCCACAAAACCGGCACGCTCATAAAATCCGGCTAGCTTCGACGCAAGATACGCCGGGAACCCCTCTTCCGCCGGCATTTCCTCCAAGCGGCCGGAAAGCTCGCGGAGTGCTTCCGCCCAGCGCGATGTGGAATCCGCCATAATTGCCACATGCAGCCCCATGTCGCGGTAGTATTCCGCCAGTGTAATGCCCGTGTAGATACTGGCTTCCCGCGCGGCGACTGGCATGTTTGAAGTGTTTGCAATCAACACAGTTCTATCCATCAATGCGTGACCTGTGCGCGGGTCTTTAAGGACAGAAAAATCTTCCAGCACCTGCGTCATTTCATTCCCACGTTCTCCGCAGCCGATGTAGACAATTAAGTCCGCATCCGACCATTTAGCGAACTGGTGCTGCGTCATGGTCTTTCCCGTACCGAAACCGCCGGGAAGTGCCGCCATGCCGCCCTTCGCAATGGGGAAAAGTGTGTCAATAACTCTTTGCCCCGTAATAAGCGGCCTGTCTACCGCGCGCTTTCGTGCGACGGGACGCGGTACGCGAATCGGCCATTCATGTACCATCGTAACATTATGAAGACCCCCCTGTGCATCACGTATCGTACAAATTACGTCGACAACACGGTATGCGCCGTCGGAAACAACAGTTGCAACCGTACCTGAAACGCCGAACGGCACCATTACACGATGCTGTATCATGCTTGTTTCCTGCACTTCGGCCAACACCTGCCCCTGCGAAACGGCATCCCCGATTGCAACATGCAGCTTTGTATCCCATAACTTTTCCTCATCCAGGCTCGCCGCGCGGATGCCTTTGCCGAGGAATGAACCGGAAATCGCTTCAAGCGTGCGTAAAGGGCGTTGGATGCCGTCGAATATATTTCCGACAATACCCGGCCCCAGTCGCACAGAGAGAGGCTTGCCCGTGCCGTACACCTTCTGCCCCGGGCGCAACCCTGCCG
>JGI994J12354_10001494_pt1 | contig 23568 bp, 12 predicted proteins | sample IntmicLarv3ML3BL_FD_12354 | JGI IMG/M metagenome (IMG submission 12354) | reverse complement strand
CGAAAACGAGCTTGAATACCCCGGTCAAATCAAGGTCAACCTGTTGCGCGAGACAAAGGCCATCGAATACGCGAAATAGCCCGCCGCGAAAACCGTCGCGCAGGTGCGCAAAATAGCCCCACACATTATAATAGGAACTCAGATACTTGAATGGGGCGGATTTTCTCCGCCCCATTATTCTCAGTTACGGCGCATATCTCGGCTTTCGCCGCAATTGCCAAACCACGACCTTTACCGCGCAAGCGGTCATCATAAAATCCGACAGGCGCGCCCCCGACAATGCGCGCCGCATAAGGAGGAATCATGTCAAATACTAAGGGTAAGTTCACACCCGACGCAACGCGCACCGTCTCGTTCTCCCTCATGGGACCGGAGAGCGGCGGCCCGTGCCTCGTTGACGTTACCGACGATAAAATGACGCGCATTCGCACGTACCACTACCCAGAGGGCACGCGCGAAGTCTCAAACCCGTGGAAAATCAACGCCCGCGGCTCGTCTTTCGCCGCACCGGACCGCGTAACGATTTCGCCGTTCGGTCTTGGCTACAAGTCGCGCGTCTATTCCCGCAACCGCGTACGCTACCCGATGAAACGCGTCGATTTCGACCCGAACGGTGAGCGCAATCCGCAGAATCGCGGCAAATCCGGCTACGTGCGCATCTCGTGGGACGAGGCCGCACAGCTTGTCGCCGACGAAATCAACCGCATGAAAGAGAAATACGGCATGGAGGCAATTCTCTGCCAGTCCGACATGCACGGCGAGGGCAAGCGCGTCGCGCCGAGCCACGGTTGCCCGAACAGATTGCTGTCAATCCTCGGCGGCTACACGCTGCAAATGCGCAACATGGATTCGTGGGAGGGCTGGTTCTGGGGCGCAAAGCACGTTTGGGGCTGCGAGCCCGTCGGCGAGATGATGCCGATGACGAACCTGTTCCCCGACATCGCAAAGCACACGGAACTGCTATTGTACTGGGGCTGCGACCCCGAGACAACGCCGCTCGGCGTCGTCGGACAAATCACGTCTCGGCTGTGCTACTGGCTGAGTGAAATCGGCTTGAAGTCCGTTTTCGTCTGCCCCGACCTCAACTACGGTGCCGCAGTCCACGCCGACAAGTGGATTCCCGTCCTGCCGAACACCGACGTGGCGTTGCAACTCGCAATCGCGTACGAGTGGATTACGAAGGACATGTTTGAAAAGGAATATATCGACACGCACGCGCGCGGCTTCGATAAATTCGCCGAATACGTCCTCGGCGACGAGGACGGCGAGCCGAAAACGCCCAAGTGGGCGTCCGAAAAGTGCGGCGTTCCCGTCTGGACAATCAAAGCACTCGCCCGCACATGGGCGAAGAAGATAACATCAATTCTCCACGGCAACGGCGGCAGCTTCATTCGCGGACCGTACGCCACGGAGCCCGCGCGCCTTGAGGCGATGCTGCTCGGCATGCGCGCCGTCGGCTCTCCCGGCGTCCATCAGGCGAAGATTCTTGAGTTCAACCTTTGGAACAAGGACTTCCCGCTGCCGTATCAAGGCGAGTTTATGCCCGCACTGCCTACAATCGGCGACCCGCTGCGCCCCATCGACGGTGACGTTCACCCGGAAATCAACATGAACCGCTACACGCTCAGCGATATCCAAAAACAGCGCGCGCCGGAGCTCATTGAGCTGTTCAAGCAGTACCCCGCACCGAAGCAGTTCATTCCGCGTTGCCTTGTCCACCAAGCAATCCTTGACGGCGAGGCGGAGTGGTACGGCATGCAGTGCTTTTCGTCGAGCCAGCAGCCCGACAAGGACAATTACCGCAAACCGACGAGCGAATATCAGTTTGAAAAGATGCATTACCCGCGCGAGGGACTGTCGAAAATCCACATGCTGTGGACGGACGCGCCGTGCCAAACGACGTGCTGGAACGACGGCAACCTCTCTATCAAGGCGATGCGCGACGAATCCATCGAATTTATGGTCGCGCAGCACCCGTGGCTTGAAAACGACTGCTATTTCGCCGACGTAATCCTCCCCGTTTCGACGAAGCACGAGATGAACGATATCGGCAACGACCTATCCTCCGGCGCATACGTCTCCATCTATCTCGCCAAGCAGTGCGTGCCGCCCGTCGGCGAATCGCTCACCGACTTTGACGTTTGCGCCAAAATCGCGGAAAAAATCAGCAAGGAAGCGTACGACGCATACACCTGCAACATGACCGAGGAGGACCGCGTGCGCTACTTCTATAAGGTCACCGGCTGCGAGGACTTCATGACGTGGGAGGAGTTCCAAAAGAAGGAAATCTTCGTACTCCCCTGCAAGGAAAACGCGCAGGATCTCCCCGCCGGTCTATATAAATTCTACGAGGACCCGAAAGCAAATCCGCTCACGACGCCTACGGGCTTGCTGGAGTTCTCCTCCACGCACATCGAGCAATATATGCCCGACGACCCCGAGCGTCCGCCCGTGCCGCACTGGATTGAGAAATCCGAGCTCCACGACGAGCGCATTTCCTCCGACCGTGCGAAGGACTATCCGCTACTTCTGATGAGCAACCACGGTCGTTGGCGCATGCACGCCCAGTGCGACGATATCATCTGGAACCGCGAGACGCCGACGATGAAAATCCGCGGCGCTGACGGCTACGCGTACGAACCGCTGTGGCTCCACCCGTCCGAGGCCGAAAAGCGCGGCATCGTCCACGGCGACATCGTAAAGGTCTACAACGAGCGCGGCATAGTCCTCGCCGCCGCGTACGTCACCGAGCGACTGAAGCAGGGCGTTTGCTACATCGATCACGGTGCGCGACTTGACCCGATTATCCCCGGCGTGCTTGACCGCGGCGGCGCAATCAACACCATCTCGCCGACCGCCATCACCTCCAAACACGCTACGGGCATGGCGACTTCCGGCTTCCTCGCCGAGGTCTCGCTCGTTTCCGACGCCGAGTGGGACGAATGGAAACGCGATTACCCCGAGGCTTTTGCGCGCAAGGTCGACTACGCGACGGGCGTTTGCCTCGACGGTTGGCTGATTGGCTAAGCGCTAAGAGGCTTGAAACGCGGCACTTTTTGTGCATTATAGCCCGAAAGGGTTACAAGTTTTCGTTACATTCCCCGCTTTTTGCGAAAAATGTAATTTTAGCTTGCACTTTCATTTATATCATGGTAATATGGCTACCCTGTCAATGACGAACACCACTTCAACGCATACGTTGTTTTCAAACATTTGTAGAAGGTGATAAAATGAAAAAAGAAAAAGCTACGAAAAGCCGCTCCATGCTGCCGAAGGTGTTCGACCGACTCGGTCTTGGTATGCGCTCTAAGCTGATTGGGCTGTTTTTGGTCGTCAAGATTATCCCGCTAATCATCATCGTAGTCATAGCCTTTTCGCAGATTGACTCGCTCGGCAATCGACTGTTCTCTATCGCCGTTGAGGATTCTCAGGACGCGTTGAACTCCCTCGCCGTAGAGAATATTGAGCGCATGAGCACCGATATCGCCGCGCACCTCGCGGAGTTTTTATACGCGCGCGACGATGATATACGCTTTCTTGCCGACCTCGCCGAGGCTTACGGCGGCAACCTTGCGGATATAGAAATCGCCTATCGCTCGTTTATCGACGCGAGCACCAAGCGCGTTGCCGTCGTGAACGAATGGACTCTGGATGAAGCCGCAAACAAGTGGGTGCCGACCGTTATCCGCGACATGTCACACACCATCGGCGCCTCCACGAACAAGGAAAACGAGGATACACAGTTCGGCTCAACCTTCAACCCCGTCGCCGCGACCGCGCTTGAATACGTTGACGCGCCGCTCTACAACGAGGTCACGTTTATCGGCCTCGACGGTCAAGAGTTGCTGCGCATCTCCACCACCGACCACGAAAACTCCCGCAAGGTTCGCTATGCCGATTGGTTCAAAACGGGCGAGCTGCGCGACATCACCAACCGCGCAAATACCTTCGTGCGAGCCGAGGATTACTGGAACGCGCTCCCCTCGCTCACGCCCGAAAACGACATCTACGTCTCCGACGTTATCGGCGCGTACGTCGGATCTAACTTCATCGGCACCTACACGCCGCAAAACGTCTCCGCCGCCGCCGAAACGCGCGGCTACGACATCGAATACGCGCCGGAGGCTCAGTCTTACGCCGGCGAGGAAAACCCGAACGGCCAGCGTTTTGAGGGCATCGTCCGCTGGGCAACACCGATTTACGTAGACGGGGCAAAAATCGGCTACGTAACGCTCGCGCTTGACCACGATCACATCATGGAATTCGTTGACCACAAAACGCCGATGCAGGAGCGTTATACGGAGCTTCCGAGCGCCGCCGACGGTAACTACGCGTTCATCTGGGATTACCAGTGCCGCTCCATCGCGCACCCGCGCCACAACTCCATCGTCGGCTTCGACCCCGAGACAGGCTACCCGCAAATCCCGTGGGTTTCGCAAACGATTTACACGAATCTTCTCAAAAAAAGCGGCTACACGCAGGAACAGCTCGACGCGATGAGCGCGTATGAGCGCGTTGCCGCGCTCCGCGAGAATTGGAGCGAGCTGATAAAACTCTCTGCGACGGGCGACCCCGTTTACGACATGATTATCGACCAAGCGACGTTCGACAATCAAGCCCGCACCAACACAACCAACGGTCCCGACCCCGACCACACCGCCGCACCGGACCTCACGCGGCTCGGTCTCGTCGGTCTTGACGGCCGCTACCTTAATAATGCACCGCAGTGTACGGGCTGGCTCGACTTAACGCGCGAGGGCGGCTCCGGTAGCCTGTATATCCTTTGGAGTGGCAAGTACAAGCTGAATACCGCCGCCGCAATTCCGTATTACACGGGTCGCTACGCGCCGAGCGAGGCGAACGACAACCTACGCGTAGGCTTCGGCTTCGTCGCCATCGGCGCGTCCGTAGAGGACTTCACCGAGCCTGCGCAGCTCACCGCCGAATCGCTCAACGAGGCGACGGAGGAGAATCTGAGCTCCACCACGCGCAGTCTGCTCATCGTAACGGCGGCGATTATCGTCCTCGTCGTGTTCGTCGCCATCTGGCTGGCGAGCTATCTGACGGACAGCATTCAGCATATAATAAACGGTATCGGCCGCTTCCGCAGCGGTGAGCGTCAATTCCGCTTCCGCTCCGACAGCAACGACGAATTCGGCGAACTCGCCAACTCCTTTGACCTTATGGCGGACTCCGTCGTCGGCTCCGTGAACTCGCCGCTGTCGATTACGTCGCTTGATATGAAGCTCATCTACATGAACGACTTCGGGCTGGAATTCTCCGAATCCGTGCTCAACGAGGTCGTCGGCAAGGACTACCACGACATCACGCTCTATCCGAAAAACTCCGTTTACGACCCCGTTCTTGCCATGCGCGAGAATCGCGAGGCGGAGGTTTTCTACTACGCGCCGCGCAACCGCTACTACAAGGGTTCGGCGAACCATCTGCTAAACAGCGCACACACGCCCATCGGCTACATCATACTCACAACGGACGTCACCGAGCTGTCGCTCAAGCAGATTGAGCTTGAGCACGCCGTGGACGCCGCGAACCGCGCCAACGAGCACAAAGGCGAGTTCTTGGCGCGCATGTCGCACGAAATCCGCACCCCGATGAACGCGATTATCGGCATCACGGGCATCGTTCAGCGCCGCCTCGCCGACCTGTCAATCGCCTCGTCGGAGCTTGACGAAATCTGCCTGAACATCACGCAAATTGAGTCCTCCAGCCAGCATTTGCTCAGCCTGCTCAACAATATTCTCGACATCTCAAAAATCGAAGCGGGCAAAATCGAAATTTCTGAGGAAGCCATGGACATCGTTGACTTGCGCGAAATGGTCAACACCATCATTCGCTCGCGCTGCGACGACAAGAACATCGTTTTCGACACGGTATTGGAAAACTTCTCGCCCACCACGTTCCTGTCCGACTCACTGCGGCTGCGGCAGGTGCTCATCAACCTGCTCGGCAACGCCGTCAAGTTCACGCCGGAGCTCGGTCATGTATTCTTCTCCATTCGCCGCAAGGACCACGTGCAAGGACTCTCGCTCATCGAATTCATCGTGCGCGACACGGGCATCGGCATCTCCGAGGACAATCTTGACGCAATCTTCAAGCCGTTTGAGCAGGGCGACAGCCTCGTGACGCGCAAGTACGGCGGAACGGGTCTCGGCCTGTCCATCTCGCGCCGCATCGTACAGCTCCTCGGCGGCGACATCGCCGTAAAATCCGTGCCGGGCGAGGGCAGCGAATTCTCGTTTGAGCTGTGGTTAGAGGAGACGGAGGTCTCCGAGGATGCAAAATCCGTCAGTCCCGAGGACGCCGTCGGTCGCTTCAAGGGCAAGCACCTGTTGCTCGTCGACGACGTTGAAATCAACCGCATGATTGTCGCTACGATGGTTGAAGACACCGGCCTTGAGGTCTTTGAGGCCGACGACGGCACAACCGCGCTGGAGATGTTTGAAAAATCGCCTGTGGGCTTCTTCGACATCATTTTGATGGATATCCAAATGCCGACGATGGACGGCTACGAGGCGACGCGCGCCATCCGCGAGCTTGACCGCTCCGACGCGCTGACCGTTCCCGTCGTCGCGCTCACCGCAAACGCTTTCAAGGACGACATCGACCGTGCGCTGCAATCGGGCATGAACTCGCACATCGCAAAGCCCGTTGAGCTTGAGGTGCTAATCGAAGCACTGTTCAAACACGTATTGTAAACGCCGAAAAACCGCCCCCCGACCGAGAGGTCGGGGGGCGGTTTGGTTTGGTGTTGTAGCGTCGGCGTGCGACCTGTTGGCGTCCGCCACATCGTTGCGGTCTCCGAGCCGCAATCTCAATGCGAATCACTTGCTTGTAGGGGCGGCGCTTGCTCCGCCCCTGGCTCATCGGTTTCGCCACCGCTACGTCTTTTTCCGCAACCGCAGCAAAATCACCACTGCGAGCAGGATTGCAACCCCGACCACCACGACGTTGAACACCATCGTATAGTCGCGCGGCACCGGCGCGGGCGGAACCGGCTCGCCGTACGCAATCGCGCCGAGCGTCGCCGTGCCGACTTCGCCGCGCAGAATCTCGCCGGCGTAGCTTGCGATGTCGTAAATCGGAGCAAGAGCGTTCATGTCTGCGCTGCAATGCAGGGTGTACGTCTCACCGCGCTTTGCCTCAAACACAAGCTCATCGGCGTAGTAAATGACGAAAACGCCGTCAATATCTATCGGTTTGTCGTCGTTGTCCTGAATCGTCACAACCACCGTGTCGCCGACGGCGACACGCCCCGGCTCCGCTTCCAGCGTCGTGTTGCTGTACGAAACGCCGTCGAATTCAAGGTTGTACAACTCCGCGTACGCGCCCAGGTAGCTCGTTGACGAAACCTGCCGCTTAAAGCGACTCTGCGTCACAAACTCAACGCTTTTTATGGGCAGATTTTTCATGCCGAAAATCGTGATATTCGTCCGATTGTCAACCGTTTCGACCTTGAACTGCGGCGTGAGTTCCTCAATGAATCGTATTGTATCCACCGTCGTTGAACTTGCGGAAATACTCACCGTATCGAACGCAATTTTCTCTTGGTTGTGTGCAAGTTTCAAACGGTAATACGTGAATTTTTGCGGCAAATCAAACGCAATCTCCAGCTTGCTCGTGCCGTCCACGCTGTATAGCATGTCCGACTGAACGAACGCCCAAACATTGCCGTCATAGCTGCCGTACACGTCAACGGCCTTTGCGAAATTGTCGTTGCGTGCCGTGAACGATAGCACCGTCGCAACAACGTCGTGGGTGTCCTTGACGTCCGTGACGTAGTAATCGAAATAGAACTCGTCGTTCTTGTCGAACGCGTCCCACAGCACCAATTCTTTGTGAAATCCCCAACTCGTTGTGCTCTGCTGCGTCGCGGAGTACACAAAATACGGCACGTCCTCGCCCGCGCTGTCGCGGATGCGCAAATCCGATAGGTCTGTGTTCGCGGCGGCATATACCTCCGGCGTGAGGCGCACGGCGACGTAACCGTCGGTGCCTGCGGCGACTTGAATCGGTGCGCTCGCGGGCTGCGGTGGTTGCGGAAAAACGGCATCCGCCGCCGCGCTCACGCTGAGCGCGAAAACAACTGAGGCGCAAAGGATTGCGCTAATTATTCGTCTCATCGTTGTCCTCCGTTGGTGACGTGGGCGGCACGGGCGCAATCGCGGCACCCATAGGGGCGGATTCCATATCCGCCCGCGCGGTGTGCTCGTCCGTCGGCTGAACGCCGTCGTACGGCACATTGGACGCCATCGGCGCGGCCGTCGCGCCGCGCTTGCCGCGTTTCGGTTTTGAGAATCGGTCCGCCGCCGAGGGTTTCGGTTGTTTTGCAAACCTGTCCGCCGCTGATTGCGGCGGCGTAACGGGCGGGACGATGATTGCGGCTGGTTGTAGGGGCGCCACTGCGCGGTCGCCCGCGTCGGAATCTGCGTCGTCACCCGCACCCGAAAGCGGCGCGACATACTGCGTTTCAGGGAACGTTTCCTCTGCCTCGCGTTGCGCCTCGACGCGAATACGCTCGGCTTCCGCGGCCTCCTGCGCGGCTCTCAGCTCGGCGGCTTGCCGCGCGGCGCGAGTGCGTCTTGCCGTCTCTCCGATGCCGCGCGTCGCGGCCTCGGAAAGCTCCAATCGTCGGCTAAACCGCTGATACACGAACGAAATCGCCAGCAACGTCACGCCGAGCGCAAAGTACGACACAATGCGCCGCCCCTCCGTCAGCCCCCACAAATCAACGAGGAACAGCTTTACGACGCTAAGTAGCGCAAGCCCCAGTCCAAAGTGCCGAATGAACGTATATCGCCGCACGAAGCCGAAAATAATCCACGCGAGCGCGGTGAGCACATAGATAATCGTGATAACCATGCTCGAAAACGCGAGATTGTAGTGCGCGATTAGGTTCTGCGTCAAAATCAACACAGCGTAGCCGGACAGAATCGTCGGGAACCATTCCACGCCGACGCGCCGACGCGTGATAATCGTTTTCAGCACGTCATGCACCGCGAGCACGGAGACCACGCCCGTCACAACAATCACGATGTTGCCCAGTACCTTGACCCCGCTTGTCACCATAACCGCCGACCACCAATACGCCGCGTTCGGCGACATCGTAGCGTTCACCACGAACAGCCACACAACGCCGATTAGGTGTAGCACGACCGACATCACGCGCACCGCGCCGTCCGCAATCGGCCTGATACGCGGCAGAACGTACGCAAGCACGAATGTCGCGGTAATCGAAACCGCGAATATCATATAGGTGACGTTGAACGTGTTATAGTCGAAGTTGTCGCCAATTAGCTTCGCAATGATGTAAATCGTATAGAACCACACATTCGCAAGCGCGCACAGCTTGTAGACGAGCACGCCTCCCTTTGAACTCTGCTTTTTGTACGCATACGCCGCGAGGATAATAAGCGTGCCGAGCGTAATCGCGAGGTATTTCCACATGAACAGTCCGTCCCCGAAACGCCACCACAAATCGAATCGCAAGAACGCCGCCAAGCACAGCGCACCGATAATTACGCCCACGCGTCGCATCAGCTTTTCGTTGCGCAGAATGCCGTACGTCGCAAGCAGAACGCCCTCTGCGAGCCACCCGAGCGAGAGCCACATCACGTCGAATTGCAGCGGAATTACAAGCACCACGAACGCAAGCCCCGTGAGGTAGAACAGCGTCTTAACGCTCGGTTGCTTTTCGGCAAACTTGACCTCCAAGAACCGTCCGAGCGCGAGGTAAATCACCGCATAGATTATCGCCAACGCGCCGAAATACGCGTCGAGGTCAAAGCGGTAGAACGCGACGTACATCGCCGCAGTTGAGAAAACGGTGTTGATTGCGAGCAGCACAACGTCCGATTTGCGGAACCGCGCCTGCGTGCGCAGCGTGCCGATAATCGGAATCAGCGTGTACACAAGGAACGCAAACACCACGTACAGCAACGAAATCGCTCGCTGCCCCGCCGTGTACGCCTCCCAAAAGCTCAGCACGATGAAGAACGTGCCGATGATGTTCATAGCAAGCCCGATGAACGACGCGGCACGCCATTTGCGTTTGAACGACGTCATCAGCGCGAGCAAATTCAGTACGACGAAGAACAGCATAACGGCGTAATACGCCGTTTCGGACTCAAATATCGAGAATATCGGCAGGTAGCCTCCGATGAGCGCAAACGTCAAAATCGCTTGCGAATTGTAGCGAACGGACAGAAGGAACGCCGCCGCCGTAATAAGCACGCACACGACCATCGCCGGCAGAACGCCGAGAATATGCAGCGCAAAATAGCTCGTCGCGAGCGCGACATACAGAACGCCGATACCGCCCGCCGTAATGCCGAGCGCGAAAATGTTCGGCTTGCGACGATTCATCAGCTCACCCGCTACGAGCATCACCGCGCCGAGCGCGAACATCAAAACGCCCTTGAGCGTGTCGTTCAGGTTCACGTACGTGAGCCGCGCGACGGCAATCACGCCGACGATTATGAGCAAAATGCCCGCGGCGTTGAGGATATTCAAGCCAACGAACCGCTCCAAATTGTTCTTCTTCGCGACGCCGCGCAGCTGCTCGTCCGTGACCGGCTCCGATTTGAGCGCGTCAAGCTCCGCCCTCTCCGCCGCCGAAAACGGCACGGACGTCTCGGTCGCTGCCGCACGTGCCGCCGCGAGCCGCTCGTCTGTGAGCATGCTCAACGCTTCGAGTTGAGCGTAAAGCTCGTCGCGCGCGTCGATATTATGCTTGTTCAGCTCGTCGCGCATCGCGTTAATCCGTGCTTTCACGGTATTCTCCAGCACGGTTAAGCGGTTTTCCTGCACCTCGCCGCTCGCCGTGAAGTACGCGTCCAACTTCTGCTCCGTCGTATTTACGAGGCGCACCTTTTCGTTGTAAATCTGCTCGTAGAGCGCGGTTTTGACGTTCGCGTTCTCCTCGGCGAGCACGCGTTCACGCTCAATCGCAGCGTCGTAGTCGCCGCGCAGCTTATTGAGTTGACCCCGCAGCTCCGCGCTCTCGCGCACGGCGTCGCTCGCTTCGAGAGCCTTGAACTCCGCTTCGAGCTGCGCCAAAACTGCGCGTTGCTGCTCAATCGCAGCCCGTAATCCTTCGTTTGTCGCCATATACCCTCCGAATAAGGTTATTTGTATGCATTAAGATTGTATCACGTATTGTTAATAAAAGCTATATGTAATTTTAATCTCGTTTTAATTGCGCACAACGCCGATGTATGATACAATAGTTGCGGTGCAACAATTGTACCGATGAATTTGAAATGATGTACCACAACGCCGCCCGACGCTTCACAATTTGCGAGTGCGCTGTGGCGGCTGTGATACAATCTTCCCACAGAGAAAACGCAAACACACAGAAAAGAGGGATAGCAATTGGAATTTCTTGAGCTTATCGTCGCCTTTGCATGCACATTCTGCGCAATCTTGTTCTTTCGGGATTTCTACGGCAAAACGCTGACCATGCTCCGCCCGTCTAAAAGCCTTGCCGTGCGCATTGTTTTCGCGCTCACTCCCGTCGTCTCTTTCGCGGCAATCGTGTTTACGTTGTTGCGCCTCGCGTCCTTCGACGTGGTCGACAACGTAATTTACATTATGTTTTACATCGCCATGGGCTTAGCGTGGCTGTATCTGTCGCAGCTGTTTGTGTTCCGCACTACAAGCGTATCGTGGATTGACGACGCGCTCGGCATGAACAACCCCGCCGCCGCCATCGTCTCCGTGTGCGCACTGCTCGGCAGCACGCTAATCTACTGCGGCGCAAACATCGGCGACGGCCCCGGCTGGTGGTGTGTCGTGTTCGCCGGCGGTCTCGGAATGGTCACGTGGTTCTTTTTCCTTTGGATAATCGCGCTCCTGTCCGAGACGTTTGAGCGTATCACCATCGTGCGCGATGTGCCGAGCGCAATCCGTATGGGTAGCTATCTGCTCGCAAGCGCGCTGATCCTCGCCCGCGCCTCCGGCGGCGACTGGACGTCGTTCAACATGACCGTCGTGGAGTTCGGCGCGGCGTGGCCGCTGCTGATTCTCGCGCCGCTCGCCCTCGCCATCGAGCTGTTCTACAAAATCCTCGCGCGTACGCACGAGCGTCTCGCTCCCAAGCACTATCTCGTCTCCGCGCTCGTGGGCTGCGGCTACATCGCGTTCTCCGTCTACGCCGTCTCCGTGCTGCTGCCGAGCATCCTGTAACGCCGATGAAAAACACACTTTTACCGCCGCGTTTAGCGGCAATCCCGCCCGAGCACTACGACGAATACCGCCTGCGCACCATCTTCGACGCGTACAAATGGGATCCGCAGGTCGGCGACCGCAACACGCTCTCGCACCACGCCGTCATGCTCGCGCCCGACACGGCGCAACAGCTCTCCGATTGGGCGGAGCAGCTCTCGCGCGAAACCGTTCGGCTTGAGAACGCGCTCCACGCCGACCCGAAAGCCGCGAAAACGCTCAGTCTATCGCCGCGCCTACTGCGCGAGCTGCGCAAATCCGACGTGTCGCCGAGCGAGCGCAACTTGCGTCTCATGCGCTTCGATTTTCATCCGACAACGGACGGCTGGGCCGTCTCCGAAGTCAACAGCGACGTCCCCGGCGGTCTCGCCGAGGCATCGATTCTGCCACACCTCGCCGCGCAGTATTTCCCAAACGCGCAGCCCGCCGTCAGCTTCGCTGATGTTTTCACGGATGCGCTGAGCGCGAAAGCGGAGCGCGGTCGCATCGCGCTAATCCACGCCACCGCGTACTCCGATGACCGTCAGGTCATGCAATTCCTCGGCGACCGCCTGCAAGCCGTCGGCTTTGAGCCGATTTTCGCTGCGCCCGACCACATCACGTGGTCGGACCGCCGCGCGTTCTGCGAGCTTGACGGAAAACGTGTCGCGCTCAACGCGCTCATACGTTTCTTCCCTCTTGAATGGCTCACAAATCTCCCTCGAAACACTGCGTGGCAGGGGTTTTTCGACACCGTCACGCCCTCCTGCAACCACCCCGTCGCGATTTACGCGCAGTCCAAGCGGCTCCCGTTCGTCTGGGATGCGCTCGGCGTCTACGCACCCACGTGGCGTCAACTGCTCCCTCAAACGGTCGATGTGCGCAACGTTGACCGCGACGACGAGCGGTGGGTACTCAAACCCGCGTTCGGTCGCGTCGGTGAGGGCATCGCGATTCGCGGCGCGGTCAGCGACAAGGAATTCGCGAAAATCAAAAAAGCCGCCAAGCGTAGCCCAAAGCACTGGATTGCGCAACGCAAATTCGACAGTCTCCCGCTACTCACTGAGGACGGCACCGAGCGTCACCTTTGCATCGGCGCGTTCACCGTCGATTCGCGGTTCGCGGGATTTTACGGGCGCATCAGCCTGCACCGCCGCATTGACGCTTCCGCGCAGGATGTCCCGATTTTAGTCGAAGCACAAGCCCATTAGCGAGTTTTTGACGAAGAAAACGCACGCTTATTCGAGTTGCAGGGCAAGGGTTCTGCTCTTACCGCCGAACGCTTTGCCGAAATCTCGCCGCACATGCATTTTCCAATAGAAAAACGCACGGAGTGTGGGTGCATTCGGTCACGCCGCACCTCGTAGGGGACGATTTCCCCGTCCCGCCACAAGAAAGGATGATAAAAATGCTTGACCGCAGAGTTGAAACGTACGAAATCTGGGCACCCAAGGAGTCGCTGTGGACGCGCTGGGCGAAGCCCGTGCTGTTCACGCAAATCCCGCGCAACGTAATGCGCCGCGCGGAGCGTTCGCAAGCCTCAGTGCGCTGGCTGCCGTTCGTTCAGCGCGACACAGCCGTAATCGTTGACCTTTCGGGCAACGACAGCATCGAGGAGGGAATGTCGCTCGCGCACTTGGGCTATCGCCCCGTGCCGCTGTACAACGGCGTGTACGCGCAGAGCTCACAGCTGCCGCTAATCAACAACATCGGCATCGCCACCGCGCTGTTTGAATACGCCGAGGAGCTTTCAACGTACCCGTTGCGCCCCGACGCGCCGCCCGCGTTCCTCTTGGACGCCGACCGCATGAAGTCGCCGCCGAAGGTGCCCGGCAGTTACGACAATCGCTGGTGCGTGTTCGCGCAGGACATGCCCTCGGCTACATTTCTGCTGCAAAACGGCATTCGCCGCGTCGTCGTGCGCACCGACAAACTACAGGACGATTTGGCGAAGGTGCTGCTGCGCTATCAGGAGGCGCAAATCGCAATCCTCACGTGCGACGGCGAGACGCAATCGCCCGTCACCGTCACGAAAACGACGCGCTTGCAGGAGTTTGCGTACCGCTTTAAGACGACGCTCGGCCTCACGCGCAACGCCGCCGGCGGCTTCGGCGGCAAAATCCCCGAGCCGCAGCAGGCAAACACCTCCGGCGGGCATATTTATTATGGCATGGGGTAATTAGTGTCACGCCGTGCATAATTGCCGCCCCCTACAAACGCACCCTGTCCGTAGGGTCGACCCTATGTGATTGACCGCGTTCCTCCGCGTTCAAATCCCCTTGCCCTACATGGTGCAACGAAAGACACAAAAAACACGCCGCTTCGCGGCGTGTTTTTCACGTCTTTCCTACCCCAGTCGCTCTGCGAGCAGGCGAAAAACCTTGTCGATGTCTACAGGCTTCGCCAAGTGCGCATTCATTCCTGCGGCAAGCGCGTTTTCCACATCGTCCTTGAACGCATTCGCCGTCATCGCAATTATCGGCACCGTCTGCGCGTCGCCGCGAGCGAGCGCACGAATCGTGCGCGCCGTCTCGTAGCCGTTGAGTCGCGGCATTTGGATATCCATAAAAACGATGTCGTAGTAATTCTCCGCCGCCGCCTCAAACATTTCAACGGCGATTTGTCCGTCCTCCGCCTCGTCGATTTCAAGGCTCGTCTCGCTGAGCAACTCTCGCAGGATTATGCGGTTAATCTCAATGTCCTCCGCAAGCAGCATGCGCTTGCCGCGCAGATTTGGCGGCGGCACAGCACCCTCCGCTTCCTGCTCGGCGACGGCGTCCGTGACGACCATCGGCAGCGTGAACGAGAACTCGGAACCTTCGCCGAAAACACTCTCAACGGTGATTTCTCCGCCCATTCGACCCACGAGATTTTGGCTGATTGTAAGCCCGAGACCCGTGCCGCCGTATTTGACCGCAATCGTGGAATCTGCCTGCTCAAACGCGGCGAACAGCTTGCCCTTCTGCTCCTCAGAGATTCCGATGCCCGTATCCCTGACGGAAAAACGCACTCCCGCGCGGTCGCCGGCGCGCTCAACAACGCTGACCGTAAAGTACACCTGTCCGCCCGACGGCGTAAACTTCGATGCGTTGCCGAGCAGGTTGATCAGAACCTGCTTCAGTCGCAGCTTGTCGCCGAGCACGCGCAGGTCGCTCGGCTCCTCTACGCGTTCGATGAAATCCACGCCCTTTTCCGAGCATCGTTGGCGGATAATCATCGCAACCTCGCTCATCGCCATTCGCAGCGCGAACGGCTCCTCGTTCAGCTCAAACTTGCCCGACTCCATCTTCGCCATGTCGAGCACATCGTTCAAAATCCCGAGCAAATGGTGCGATGCCGTCTCCACCTCTACGATGGACTCCGTCGTTTTCTCGCGCGTCGTCGCCGTCTTTGCGATGGCGACCATGCCGATAATCGCGTTTAGCGGCGTTCGTATTTCGTGGCTCATTCGCGCCAAAAATTCGCTCTTTGCCTGCGATGCAACCTGCGCCATCTCCAGCGCGCGCTCCGCCGTCGCCGTTTGCAGTTCAAGCTCCTGCGTGCGCTCATGCACCGTCGCTTCCAGAATGGCACCGGCGCGCATGGTCTTCGCCACGAGCACAATCAGCAGTACGATTACGAACAGCGTCAGCACGCCGAGTCCGGCGAAAAACGGGATACGCGCCCGCTCCAGCGCACCCTTGTAGTCGAAAACCATGCGTTGCCAGCGGTCGGCAATCGCAGTCGTGTCAATCAGCCGCTGCGCCTTGCTCATAATCGAGCGCAAAATCTCCTCGTCCATGTTGAACCCGAATGCGGAGCTTGACACGCGCGAGAACACCAAATTCGTCTTGAATCCCGGTTTCTCCATGTAGTTTGTGATGCTCAACAGCGCATTACGCGACGCCATAACGAGCTCAACTTCCTTTTTCTCCAGCGCGTCGAGCGCAGTGAAAACGTCCTCAAACACCGTGATGTTCTTGTGGTCGGGGAAACATTCGAGGAAAAACTCGGCGTACGCGCTGTCTCTAATCAGTCCCACATGCGAGTGCATAATTTCCGAAACGCCTACGTTTGGCACCTCCGAGAGCGAAATCAACGCAAAATAGTCCGTCAAGTACGGCTCGTCGGCCCAGATATACTGCCCGACGCGGTCCGGCGAATGAATCAACTCGCACGTGAACGCCGCCTCGCCACTTTTTAGCATTTGCAACAGCTCCGACCACGGCACAGCCTGATTGTTTATCTCCTTGAACGTCAGCCCCGTAAGCATCGAAATCTCCCGCAGCACGTCGTACGCCACGCCCTGCCACTCGCCCTCGCGCTCGTTGTAGAACGATATAGGGTAGTTGTCAAACTCAATTACGAAATTGACCGGCGTGCCGCTGTCCACGTGCTCGGCAATATACTGCCGCTCCTCCTCGGTGAACTGCACCTCCAGTTTGTGGCGCAGATAATCCGTGTAACCCTGTCGATACAGCTCGGACAGGTAGCGGCTGTGCTCGTCGGCAAGGATTTTCTGCACGACGTTGATAATCGGCAAAAGCTCCGGATTTTGCGTCGCCAGCGATACGGGTGCGTAAATCATCGGCGAGAAATCCTCCGCAACGATGGTCGGGTCGGCGTCGAAAATCGCCTCCGCCGTTCCATCGGCTACGAACGCGTCAATTTCGTCGCGCGCAAACAGCTCAACAACCTCCGCGAAGTCCGCCGCGTAGACGGCCTCAATGTTTGAAACGTACGGCTTGATGTAATCGTACGTCGTCGTGCCGGCCAAGAAACAATAGCGCACGGGGCGCACCAGCGCAATCTCCGCAAAGCGTTTGCTGCCGAACCGACTGATGACCTTAATCGGTCGCTCGGCTATGGAGCTCGTCATATACAGGAACTCGCGGCGCTCCGGCGTAGCCGTAATCTCACCCGTGAAGTCGATGCTGTAGTCCGCAAGCCCCTCAAGAATCTCCTGCCAATCGTAGAAAACGGGCGTAAAGCGAATGTCAAACAGCTCCGACAACCATTCGCACAGCAGAGCGGTGTAGCCGCGAAGCTCACCGTTATCGTCAACAAAGCACTCCGTGTTCGGAGCCATCATCGCAATTTCAAAACCGTCGCTGTACTTCGTGCGCAGCTCGCCGACGGCAACGATTTCCTCCGGCGTCACGCCCGTGATTTTACGAAAATCGCTCGGCGCGGAGCTCTCCGCCGAGGCCGCAACACAGCCGCACAATTGCAGCAGTGACAATATAGCGATTACAAGGTACAGGATTCTGAATTTTCTCATCTGCAATCCGCCTTTCAATTCGCACAGCATTTCATAGATACGTATTTTCATTCTTTTTCACTTCAATTATATTCCAGATTTGCAGAAAAAACAAGAATTATTTCTGTTTTCGCTGTATTTTCTTGCACATTCTGCATACATAACCACCCTGCGTACATAAAAGCCCCACCCCGCAATCCGTGATTGCAGGGTGGGGCTGTATTTTCCGTCATTACGCCGACGCGCACTATCTCAATGCCCCGCGCGGTCTATCCCATGAAGTCCGCAAAGCGGATGTGCAGCACCGCTTCCACGGCGTGCGGCTCCTTCGTGCGCCACGCAATCACGAGCTTCACCGCCGTCATCGCGAGGAAATTCAGCAGCAGATACAGCCCGCACATTATGACGTAATCCGTGACTTCTACGTACGTTGAGCCGTCGGCGAGCACCTGCGTGTGCTTGTCGAAGAACATGCCGAGGTCAACGAGGTTTGCGTTCCAAAAGTTTATAACCGCCGGCACCATAAAAAGCAGTATTCCGAGCCCGATTCCAATCCCCTGCGAGCCCGTCAGCATCTTGCCGACGCTGAACCCGCCGTGCAGCGAGCCGAGCGCCGCAAAGCCGAGCGACAGCGCGACGAGACCGATAAACAGTAACGGCGAAAAGCCCGAAATCGCGCCCGTTACAACGCTCGCCACGAACGTCACGAGCAACAGCCCCGACGCAACCAGCATCATCGGCAAGCCCGAGAAGCGATATTGGTCGTACTTCAAATCCCGCGCCAGTTTTGCCGCGTCGCCCATCGCGGAGATTAACTGCTCCGCCGCGTATTCCTCCTCCGCGCCCTTTGCAAGCCGCTCGTCGTAGCGGCCCTGCACCTGCGCGTAAAGCTCCGTGCGCAGCTTGCCCTGCGGTAGCGCAACGCCGTCGAGGTATTGCTTCAATTCGATGTGCATGGCTGTTCCTCTCTTTCTGTGTGTTTACACACTACTCGCGGGACGGGTAACCCGTCTCTGCTGTCAATCAAGCTCCACGTACGCACTGCGGAATCCGATGTCGGGATAAATAAACCGACGGCTCTCGCGCAGATACAAGTACCAGAATCCGTTGCCGCCAATCCAACTGCTGCCGCGCGCACACGTGCGCTCGCCGTAGTTGCGCATAAAATACCACTGCGGATTCGGCGCGCCGCCCGCCATCTCTGAGCCGATTTTATCGTCTGCGGGATACAGCCCCAACGCCTTTAGGATAAAGTGCGGCTCCACGCCCTCCGCGCACGGCATCGCCTCAAACGCGCCGAAGGAATACGCCTTGTGCAACTTATCCTCCGCGTCACCCGTGTAGTTGAAGTTCGTCATCTCCGTCGCGAGGTGAATGCCGCCGACGCCCGTATTTTTGTCGTCGTCGCGACCGGGATTGTCGCCGTTGTACTTATACGTACCCGCCGTGCCCGGCGCAACGAGCGTTCCGTCCGCGGCAATCGCGCGCCACGCGGTGCTGTCGGGCGATTCGTCTACGTTCAGCGCGCTGTCGTTGTCGGGAATGACCTGAAGCTCGCCGTCTACGATGCGAACGCCGGCCACGAAGTCCCATACGTTTCCCGTGAGGTCGAAAATGCCGCTGTCCGTCCAATCGTGCGACCATGTCGCCGGTCCGCTGCCCGTCATCGTGCGCTCCGGCGCGTCGGGGCGCGGCACATCGACTAAATCGCGCTCCATAATCGGGCCATTAATCTCCACCGCCCACTCGTGGTGCGATGTAATGTCGGAGCCATAGCGCGTGTTGCCGTGCGGCACCGTTCCGTTCTTGCGGCACCAATGCGCAATCGCAACCCACTCCGCGTTAGAGAACAGGTGCCAGCCCTTACCCTTGCGGGCGCACGCCTCGCGCGCCTCGTCGATGCTCAGCGTGTGCGCAGGCTCGCGGTTCGGCAGCGAATACGCGCGGCCGTTGTCCACTACGTTCAGATACTTGCTGATGTAGATGCACGGCACTTTCTTACCGCCGACGATGAACGCGCTGCACAGCTCATCGGGCGCACCGTCGATTACGTCCGCCCACTTGAACGCGGGTATGCGCACCATGACGGACGGCTGCCCGAGGTCGTCGTAAATCAGCGTGTTCTTGCCGCCCGTAGCCGCTTCGAGCGCGAACTTCGCCGCGTCGAACGCCGCCTTTTCGCTCCGCGTCGCCGCATCGGGCACGGAGACCTCGATCGCGGCCTCATTGAGCGGCAGCTCGCGCTTAATCAGCACGGGGAATCCGAATTCATCAACCTCTCCTGTTTTCTCTACTGCGTATTCGCGCGCGGGAATTGTTATCGTAACGGGATATTCGCGCCGGAAATCGTTGAGATTTTTCATTACTAAGGTGTCCTCCTTAATATAATTTAGCGTTGCCCTCAGTTTATCACGCGCAACGCCAAAAAACAACATAAAAATGGCGAAAGGCGTGTCATTCTGCGCTGCACCGTCATTGAGGTCTGCGCCGCACCACCAGTGCACACGGGCGGAGCAAGCACCGCCCCTACGGGACGCGGGAACACCGCAGCTCATCGCACCGCAAAACGCGCGCAAAAACGCCGAACTCACGTCCGGCGTTTTTGTTGTTGCTTTCATCACAACCGCATAAATCTCTTAATCACAAATCGCAGCGGGCGGAAGTAAAAGCCCTCCAGCGCGCGCGATGTTTTCGCGAGTTCGTCGCGTATGGCGATTTTCTGCGGGCAATGCGTCTCACACGCGCCGCATTTCACGCACAGCGACGCGTTGTGCGCATCGGTTTTCAGGCTCGTCTGCATGATATACTTCGATATCGCGGAAATCCTGCTTTCAATTCCGAGGTTGTTGTAGCACGTCAGGCAAGTCGGAATATCGACCCCCTTCGGGCACGGCATGCAATAGCTGCAACCCGTACACGGCACGCGAATCTTCTCGTTGAGTATCGCGCGCGCCTTGTCGAATAACAGAAAATCGCGTTGCCCAAAGCTGTTTGCCTCCGCACTTGACGCAACGGCGATGTTCTCCGCAATCATCTCTTGCGAGTTCATGCCCGAAAGCACGACCGTAACCTCCGCGTGGTTCCAAATCCACCGAAACGCCCACTCAGCCGGCGAACGCTTGACGTACGCGTTATCCCAAAGGTTGTAAATCTCCTTCGGCAACGCAGTCACGAGCTTTCCTCCGCGCAACGGCTCCATTACCATTACAGGCAATCCCTTGCTCGCCGCGTATTGCAGTCCGCTCTTACCCGCCTGATTGTGCTCATCAAGGTAATTGTACTGAATCAGGCACATATCCCAGTCGTGCGCGTCGATGAGCCGAACAAATTCCGCCTTGCCGCCGTGGTACGAAAAGCCGAGGTTTATGATTCGTCCGCTGCGTTTCTTCTCCTCAATCCACCGCAGCACGCCGAGCTCCACGAGCCGATTCCAAATCTTCACGTCCGTGAGCATGTGCATGAAATAGTAGTCAATTCTGTCCGTTTGCAGCCGCTCCAGTGCGGCATTGAAGTATTTGTCGAAATCCTCGTAACGCTTTACGAGATAGTGCGGCAGCTTCGTCGCGATTTTCACGCGGTCGCGATAGCCCTTGGCGAGAATGCGCCCCAGAATCGCCTCGCTGTTCGGATAGATGTACGCCGTGTCGAAGTAGTTCACGCCGTTTTCGATGGCGAAAATCAGTTGCCTTTCCACCTCGCGCTCGTCCTTAGGAAAGCGCATGCAACCAAATCCGAGCGCGGAGAGCTTGTCGCCGTTTTTCGGGTTTATCCTGTAATTCAAGCCAATCCGCCCCCTTCCTTGTCGGTAAACGTGTAATCGCGCATTGCTACTCGGTCATTATATCGCATTTTTCGCAAAAAAGCTACGCCTTGCGTTCGCTTTTCACGCGCCTTTATCCGCCCTTTCGCGTGCTTTAAGGCTCGTTCGGCGTAAACTCCTCCGTTGTGTCCCTGCCCTCCCAGACCGCGCCGTCGGAGCGGTAGAACGTGTACATAACCGTCCCGTCCAAGTGCGTGAGCTCAATCATGAACACCTGTCCGACCTCAAGCTCCATCGGATAGTTGTCGTACGGCAGATAATCGCCCGTTTTCGGCTTGTCGCGGAAATCCTCATACGCGTTTTCTATGCGCCAGAATTTGCGCAGGGTAAACAGCCCCGACCACGCGGTCATATCCTCTTCGCCGAAGTACGAGCAATCGTATTCCACGCCGTTGATGGTCCATAAATCCACCCGCAGCATATCTCCGCCGATACTACTCAAATCCACCGACGTGATTATGTCGCCGTAATGCTCGTAGAGCTGATTGCCCATACTCGGCACGTCCTTGTCGTGGTACGCCGACGCGTCAAGCCCCGTGTGCGCCGAGCCGTAGATGCCCATAATGCTCTCGCCGCCGAGCGCATCGTATTCGCGAATGAAATTCTCCGCCATCATGTACTCGCGGAAGTCATTATCGAAGTCCGCTGTCGCGTAATACGTACTGCCCTGCTCTATTGCCTCCTGCGTCAAGGCGAACTGCGCGGTATCCTCCAGCCCTGCGCCGCTCAGATACGCCAAATATTCCGCGCCGAGCGTCTCGTATTGATGACCTATATCCGTGCCGTGGAAAATCGTCTCGGGACAGTCGATTTTTATCTGCTTGTAGAAATCGTAAACGACTTGGCTCCCCGCTGCCGTGCCCTGCCACGAGGCGAATACCTTGTCAAGCAACGCATCGTCGTCCGCCTGCATCCAAATGTTCAGGTATTCCGCCGTATAGTACGCGCTTTCGATGAATAAATGCCGCAGCCCTGCCGCGTAGAGTTCGCCCCACAGCCGCAGCTCCTCGTCGAGAATATCGGCATTGGCGTGACTCTCGCCGAACAGGTAGATTTGCCCCGTTTCCGCAATCGGCGTGGGCGGCACAGGCGCAGGCCGAGATGTTTTGCATGCCGCGAAAAGCAGCAGCGCGAGAATCGCGGCGACTGCCTGCGTGAGCTTGCGTGCGAGGGTTTTCTTGTTTTTCATGGTACCTCCATTTGTCCTGCGGTTGACGTCGTACTGTTGTCGCGTGTTGTTGCGAGTACAATTATAGCATGTTTGTTGCTTTTTTGCAACGACGGTGCGATTGCGGCGCGCCTACAAAGACAGCGGGAACGTCCGAATTACCCCGCACCGAGGATGACGCTCGCAGTGACGGAGATTGTGCGAGGAGGGCGCGGAGGGACGCGGGCGAACACAGTTCGCCCCTACAGGACGCGGGAACGGTGGGCGATTCGTGAATCGCCCCTACGCCAAGCCGCGCAAAAACTCCAAAATCATCGCGTAGCAACGCGCGCCGGCGGGGGTATTCATCTGAAATTGATACTCGTGTTGCGTAATCTCGTCGTCGGGCGCGATGAAAAAATCCGTTACGGGTACGCCGAGCGCGTCAAGCGCGGCGGCGAGATCGCGGCCTTGCGGTTCAAAGGAATTTGTGTTGCCATCGGTTATGAACGTCGGCGGAAAATCCGCCGTGACGTTCGCCGCAACGGAAACGATGTCGTAAACATCTACCCACGCGCGCGTGCCGAAATACGCCCAACCCGCCCGCGCAAGGAAGAAGCCGAAAACGCTCTTAATCTCGCCCATCGACTGCACGTCGTACGGCCCGCAGCAGAGAATTAGCCCGCGCAAAGAGTCCTCCGCAAGCGACGGAAGAATGCCGATATCGTCGGCGTAGGCGACATTCGTTTGAATGAGCGCGAACGTCGCGACGGTGTGCGCGCCGGCTGAATCACCCGCCAAGATTATGCAGTCGGGGTCGAGCATATACACGTCGGCGTTGGCGCGCACCCACGCGCAAACCTCGCCGAGTTGCGCAATCGGCGTCGGGTATCTCGCCTCCGGTGCGCGCTCGTAATTCATCGAAATGACGGCGTAGCCCTCGCTCGCGAGCGCGGTGGCATACAGGCGCACATCCGATTTGTCGCCGCCGACGTACGCGCCGCCGTGAACCCAAATTATGACGGGCAGCGGCTCGCCAACGCCGTTCGGATACGGCTCGGCGGCTCCGCTCGGCAGATAGAGGTCGAGCGTGTTGTCGCCGTGCGCGGAGGGATATGTAAGGTCGAGGTTGTCCGTCAC
>JGI994J12354_10001493_pt1 | contig 23575 bp, 23 predicted proteins | sample IntmicLarv3ML3BL_FD_12354 | JGI IMG/M metagenome (IMG submission 12354) | reverse complement strand
GGCAACAGCTACGAATGCCGCAGCCCGAACCACTCGCGATTGATGAGCATATTTCGGGAGGAGTGCCGCCGTCATAATATTCTTTGCAGCATGAAAGACGTGTTTGAATATATGCACAAATTTGAAACAAAACAGCAACAGCTCTCGTTTTTTTGAAATGTAACAGTTGCAAAAATCGTCTGCCGAAATTTCGGCAGACGATTCTATCTATTCAACGCTTATATAATATGTATGCGTGTTACGTTCTCCGGGCTTGAGTGCGCTGACTCCAACTTTATTCACCAGCTCATAATCCAAATAATTCCCGTCCGGCAGTGCGCTCCACGGCTCGATACAAACATATTTGGTGTCATATTCACGATATCTCGTCCATATTCCAAGGTATTCGATGCCCGGGAAACTAACCATTAAAACCCGGCCATTCTGATTACACAGTTCAACTTTACTGCCTTCAACTCCTTCAAGAATCAGCGCGTCATTGGCAAACAGCTCCATACTAAGCGGCAATTTACCGTTTTCGAGAGAAATCTTTGAGGTTTCACGGTTGAGCATTATGCTTTCATCGGTGGTGTGAAGTGTCAAATAATCCGGATTTTCAAATTTCAGATAATAATCCTCGATGTTTTCAAGGGCGTAACCTTCGTGCCCGCCAACCTCATAATACATTATATTTTCCGAAAGGTTTACAACTGTATGTTTTTTCTCAAGTGTTGCGCCGTCCAAAGAATATTTCACTGTAAACTTGAAATGAAACGGATATGATGCAAGCGTTTCATCGGTATCCGTGATAAAAAAGCTTATCGAATCCGCCGCTTCATCCGCTACCGAGAACATGCTGTTCAACGCGAAACCGTGCGAAGCTATTTCATATTCTTTTCCACCGAGAACATACTTTTGGGATTTTAAACGTCCAATCAGCGGAAACAGCACCGGTGCCTGAGAACTCCAAACTTCATCATTCGGCTGCCACATCATTTCCCTGCCTGTTTTCTTGTTAAAAATTGATGTAAGCTCGGCCCCGAGCTCAGAAATTTCAACCGATAAATATTCATTTTCAATACGATATTTTTTCACGAATAAACACTTCCTTTTATGATAAAATAAAAGATTTATGCCAACTAATTAAGTAAGCGATGATTAAATTGTGCCGTCATCATCGGCGTCATTGCGCTGTCTTTTCTGTTTGGAATGCAACTTATCCATCTCCTGCTTTGAATATTGACGCGGGAAGGTGGTTTTTGGCTTTTCTTCCTCGGGTTCGGCGTCGGTTTCACCCATATCCTCAAAAATCACCTGCTCGTCGTCATCCTCGCTTACATCATCCTCAAGATTCAACGCGCGTTTTGCCTCTTTATCCTCTCCCGGGTGGTCTTTATAATAAGGGTCAATGATATGTTTTTTAATCAGTGGGAATACGGCAAACTGTACTAAAAACGACTTGAATGCCGGAAAAAGGAAAAGATATCCCAACAGCATTACCGCTATTCCAATTTCCGGATATGTCAGCATAAGCAACGTTGTTCCGGCATAAATCAGTCCCATTATTAGGAAAATCATAATGTTGCGTCCAAGTCCCGCAAAAGCAAAAATTATGCTGTTTTTGTAAATCTGTTTGAGCGACAGCTTGAAGGTTATAATCATTATATAAATGTAATATTTCATAAAGGAAAATACCGTCATAATGCTTAAAATAAGGGCGGTGAATATAAAATTCATTGTATTTGGTTCGTACGCATAGGTTTCCTTGCCCGCAACGGCGTTAATTATGTTGGCAATAAAATCATCGTTCAGAATAAAAAGGTCTATGATAAGCAATGCCATAATGACTGTGTTGATTATTCCGATTGGCAGAGCTTGTTTCCAGTTTTTCTTGATGGTGTCGGTGAAATCGGCATACACAAAAGCGTGTTTTTCCCGCACAAAATTACGTGTGATATATGCTAGACCCGCGTTGGCCAAGCCCACGGTCGCAACCGGCAGAGATACTACAACATATAACAGATTGGCTACCGCTAATTTCCAAAATTTTCGCATGTAAATCTCAAAAAAGCGCACAAATGCTTTTTTTTGCGGTCCACCTTTGGATACTCCAGGTCCCACCTTATTATAGTCGAATAATCCGAAAAATCCCGCCATACCTAAAAAACTCCTTTGTTTTATACATCTTACTCAATGACTTATATAAGCGGCAAAATCAACAGCCGCAAACATACATTTAACACCCCGGCACCAAGACATATCACGAGAAAAATTAAAAACCGCGCGATATAAAGCTTGAAATCGCTCCACAACCCGTCGCCGCTGCCAGAGGGAAGAAGCTTGCCGCTGAACAGCAACGACATGCGGGAGCATTCCATGCTGCCCATAATGAGCGCCGCGCCCGCCGTCAAAGCCTGCGGTGCTATCAGCAACGCCGACAACACGATGCCGCGCAGTCCCATTGTGTAATAATACGCCTGCATCATGCCCATACCAAGTCCGAAAAAGAACGGTACAGCCGCCGCAACCGGAACACCACAAGCGGACATTCCCGACAAAAACAGCAACGCTGTCAGCAGTAAAGTGGAAAAGCAAGAGGAAAAAAATGCGGATACACCTTCGCTGAATCCTGCCGGAACAGGCTGCACCTCCAAAATTGTACCCAACTCAAGCTGGAGATTTTCGCCCGATGCCACAAATATTGCCGTTCCCGCCGCCGCGCCGATTACAAACAGTGAGGTAAAAATCATTAAGCGCCGATTTTTCACGAAAAAACTTGTTGTATTGAAATCAGTTTCTTCAGAAAAATCAATTTTCGAGTCGTATGATTCGCTTTTTATTATATTTGAGTAGGAATAAACTGACATAACCTTACCCGCCCTTTCCATAACATCATTCTCATAATATATATGCAAAATTCGGACAAGTCATGACAATATTATTCGGAAAGTGCCGCGGCCGCACGTATCATTATGGCGCATTCCAGCCGTTTTTTCTCCAACTCACATGACAACTCGTGTGCTTTCAGAATATCGCCGGCATATTGGTCGTTGTTTGCGTTGCATCCGCCAGAGCAATAGAATTTCGCCCAGCAATCACGACAGGGTTTCTTGTTATATACCGTGGCATTTGAAAACATACGTTTCATTTTTGTGTCATAGGAGTGGTCAAGCACACTGCCCATCCGCCATTCCGGTTTGCCGACAAACTGGTGACAGGGATATACATCGCCGCCCGGCTCCACAGCGGCATATTCGTTTCCGCAACCACAGCCGCGCAGACGTTTTATAGCGCACGGACCTTGATCGAGGTCAAGCATAAAATGGAAGAAATTCAGCCGGTCTCCACCACGTTTTTTCTCCATAAGCTGTTCAGCCAGGCGGTCGTATTCCGCAAATACACGCGGCAAGTCCTCATCACGTATGGTGTACGGCTCGGAAGAGTCTCCAACAACAGGCTCCACCGACACTTGCTCAAACCCCAGCGATGCCATGTGCATTACATCATCGGCAAAATCGGTGTTATCACGGGTGAATGTCCCGCGAATGTAATAATCTTTGCCTGTAATGGCGCGCGCCTTTACAAACTTTTGATATTTAGGAACAATCGAATCATAACTGCCCTGTCCGCCAACACGGGGGCGCATATGGTCGTTTATATCCTTGCGGCCGTCCAAAGACAGCACAACATTGTGCATTTCGTTGTTCAGCCAATCGGCGGTTTCATCACTTAACAAAATGCCGTTGGTGGTCATTGTAAAGCGGAAGCACTTGCCGCGTTCCTTCTCCAATGACCGGGCATACGCAACGGTACTTTTCACTACATCAAGGTTGAGAAGCGGTTCGCCGCCGAAAAAATCCACCTCTAAATTACGGCGTCCGGCACAATGCTCCAGCAAAAAATCAATCGCCGCATGAGCGACCTTTTCGCTCATAACCATACACTCGCCGCCATAATTCCCCTGTCCCGCGAAGCAATAACGACAGCGCAAATTGCAATCGTGCGATACATGCAAACACATTGCCTTGAGCGGTGAGGGTCCCATTTTATCCGCGAACGGCGCGTAATCATCAACCGAGAACAGCTGACCAGCTTGGTTCAGCTCTAACAATTCGCCGTAAATTTCGCACAGCTCGTCCCGATTATAACTGCTGCCGAGCGCGTCCAACACGTGGGCGGGACAATTTGGCGGCATTGAATCAGCGGACAAATCAAGCAGTGACAGCAAATCATATGCCGGCTTGTCCAGCACATGAACAGCTCCACTGTGTACGTCCAGCGCAATAAAATATCCGTGGTTTTCAAACAGATGTATCATGTAACCGACCATTCTCTAAAATTATTCTGCAAAACACGAGCAGTGCGCAACGATTATATCGCGGCGCACAGCTCGTGAAAATTGGTATTATTTCTCACATTTTTGGTTTGCAACTGTGCAGGAGGTTTTGCAAGCCGATTGGCAGGAGGCCTGGCACTCGCCACATCCGCCTTTGACGGCAGTTTCTTTCAAGTTTTGCTTGTTAATAGTTTTGATGTGTTTCATTATTCGACTTTCCTTTCATAAACGCGAAACAAATCCGCGTATTTATCTGTGATTAACACCTACAATACCGCCAATACTGCCAACGCCGGTCATAATCAGCAGCTTTGCAAGTGCATAAATGCCACGAACGTCCTTGAGAGCAATGAATCCCGCCAGCATTACAAGCACGTACAGCGTAATACCGCATAACGCGCCGTAAACCAACCCATTTTTGCCGGATACTCTTGCACAGACAAGCCCCGCAACAAACGAGGCGATTACCGCGGCGATTATAGCCATAGGTGTGACTGCCATTTGCGGCATATCGACAGCCGCTATAATCATGGCGCAAATCATAAGTACCAACAAACAGCACAGCACCCCAGCTATAAGCCCAATCAAAACCGGACGTATCCATTTTTCCACAACCGACGCATCATCGCGACGCATTCTTGACATTGACTGTTTCATTTTGTCCCCTCCTATACAGTACAACTATATTCAGTTTGGGACAAAATTATTCACAATCAAATAATCAATCGTCGTCATCGTCATCATCGTCGTCGTCATCAGGAGCAGGGTCATCGTGTATGGTATCCACACTTGCAAGCGCCCACTTTTTGATACTCATTTTGCTGCGGTCCGCACCGGTTTCGATAACAAGTGTTTCCTCCTTGATATTGAGAACACGTCCACAAATGCCGCCAATAGTGGTAATTTCATCACCCACGCGAACATCTTCACGCATTTTTTGTTCCTTTTGCTTTTGCTTTTTCTGCGGGCGAATCATCATGAAATACATAAGAACCACAACGCCGCCAAGCATAAGCAACGGCATCAACGAACCCAACAACCCGGCATTGCCGTCCGGAACTGTTGTAGTTACATCGCCATCAGCTAAAATCGGTAAAAAACTAAACAATATAATACACCTCCAAATAAAATCCTGTTCATTATACATTTTCCTGAAGATAATAGCAAGCCTTTTTATACACGCTTGTCCAAAATATATGTAAACTTTTTGTGAAACTCTGCAAATTTGCCGCATTCCAGTGCCTCGCGGATGCGTTCCATCAGCGAATTATAGAAATACAGGTTGTGCATTACACACAACCGCATCGCCAACATTTCCTGCGCCTTGAACAAATGCCGGAGATATGCGCGGGAATGACGGCGGCAGGTCGGGCAGTCACATTGTTCGTCCGGTGGTGCGGCATCGGTCGCGTATTTTTCGTTGCGGAGATTGATACGCCCGTTCCATGTAAACAGATGAGAATGGCGCGCGTTACGTGTCGGCATAACACAATCAAACAGGTCAACACCGCGATACACCGCCTCCAAAATGTTGACCGGCGTACCCACACCCATTAAATATCGCGGCTTATCCGCCGGCATATACGGCTCGACCATTTCAATAACACGGTACATATCCTCCGCCGACTCCCCTACTGCCAGTCCGCCGATTGCGTACCCATCGAGGTTGAGCTTTACGATTTCCTTCATATTTTCGACGCGCAGGTCGTCATATGTGCTTCCCTGGTTGATTCCGAACAGCATTTGCTGCGGATTTAGAGTATCCTTCGCCGCGTTCATCCGTTCCATTTCATCGCGGCATCTGTAAAGCCATCTGACTGTTCGGGCACAGGAATCGGAAACATACTCGTAAGCTGCGGGATTTTCAACGCATTCATCAAATGCCATGGCAACAGTGGAGCCGAGGGCTGATTGAATACGCATACTCTCTTCCGGCCCGATAAACAACTTTCTTCCGTCTACATGCGAGGCGAATGTAACACCTTCCTCACGGATTTTTCGCAAGCCCGCCAGCGAAAACACTTGAAATCCTCCGCTATCAGTCAAAACAGGTCCATCCCAACCGGTGAACGCGCGGATTCCGCCCATTTTTCGAACTATTTCCTCTCCCGGACGAACATGCAGGTGGTAGGTGTTGCAAAGCTGTACCTGACACTTCAAATCAGCGAGGTCATATGCAGACACTGCCCCTTTTATAGCGCCGCAGGTGGCCACATTCATAAACGCAGGTGTTTGAACATCGCCGTGCGGGGTAGAAAATGTACCGCGCCGCGCTGTTCCTTCGGTTTTGATAATATCCAATACATTTCCTCCGCTTTTATTCAACATTCAACCGCTCAATTGCCGTCGTTTTGCCTGTGGTCTCGTCTAATGTGAGCACAACAGCGTTCATACGGCAAGGGCCTTCAGCGGTCACAAACCGCACCGGAAGTTTGTTTTTCATCTTTGCTATTGAAAGCTCGGGGCGCACGCCCAGCACCGAATTTACCGGTCCGGTCATTCCCGCATCAGTAATAAACCCCGTGCCCGCCGGTAATATCTGTTCATCAGCGGTTTGAACATGTGTGTGCGTGCCTAATACAGCGGACACTCTGCCATCGGCATAACAGGCGAACGCACGTTTTTCCGCAGTGGCTTCAGCATGAAAGTCCACAATACAATATTTAGGGCTATCCGCCTGCTCAAGCAGCGTGTCCAGCGCGCGAAACGGGCAATCAAGCGATTCCATGTATACCGTTCCCATCAAATTAATTACCGCGACACGGTACCGCCCGCGGTCGATTATGTAGAGTCCGCTGCCGGGTGTGCCGGGCGGGTAATTGCCGGGGCGGAGCAATCCGGGCATGGTGTCCAGTTTTTCATAAAGCTCACCGCGACGGAAGGTATGATTGCCGCCAGTGACAGCATCGGCGCCGCTGTCAAATATGTGAGTCGCCGCAGTGGGAGTTAATCCATTGCCGTCGGCGGCATTTTCACCATTAACTATACAAACGTCGATTTTATATTTTTGTTTTACGCCCGGAAGGACGCTGCGAAGCAACGCACAGCCGGCTGTTCCGACCACATCGCCGACAAATAATAAATTCATTTTAAATTTCACGTACCTTTCAATTGACAGAACGGCGCTGACAGAGTAATATTATAGTATAGGAGGTGATGCGTGATGCGGCAAGCATACAGTGAGCAGTGTTTTCCCGAATTGCGGGAATTTCTCGGTTATATCGAGGTGGTAAAGGGGCGGTCGGTCAATACGGTTGAGGAATATTTCCTTGATTTGCGCACCTTTTTTCGATATATGAAGCTCCACCGCGGATTGGTTGACTCCGATATTGATAACAATGAAATAGCGATATCCGATGTTGATGCCACGTTTTTGGGCACGATTACGATAACTGATGTGTTCGAGTATATGAATTATGCGAAAACCAGCCGAGAAAATAATGCAAAGGCTTTGGCGCGCAAGGCAACATCGTTGCGAATGTTTTTTCGGCATATCACTGATTATACCCATCTTTTGGAAAAAAACCCCGTCCAAAATCTCGACACTCCCAAAGCGCGTAAAACCTTACCGAAATACCTTACTTTGGAGCAAAGTATTGCGCTGCTCGGAGCATGTGACGGGGAGTTTGCGGTGCGGGATTATTGCATGCTGACGTTACTGCTCAACTGCGGATTGCGGCGGGCGGAGCTTGCGGGACTGAGCCTCAGCGATATCCGAAGCGATAAAACCCTTCGCGTGCTTGGCAAGGGCAACAAGGAGCGTATTATTTACCTGAACGAATCGTGTTTAGACGCGCTTGAGCAATATCTTCCCACCCGTCCGGTGGACGGCGTGCAAAAAAGCGAGCGTACCGCGCTGTTTTACAGCCGCTTGAAGAAGCGTATTTCGTTGCAGGGTGTGCATTATATTGTCAAGGGATATATGCAGAGGATTGAGGGGTTGGAGGATTACTCTACCCACAAATTGCGGCATACCGCCGCCACTCTGATGTACCGTCATGGTGTTGATATTCGTGTGCTGAAAGAGGTTTTGGGGCATGAGAACCTTGGAACCACCGAAATTTACACACATTTATCAAGCGAACAGCTTCAGAAAGCGGCAGACATGAACCCTCTTTCCAAAATCAAGCCGCGGGTAAGCAAATCAGCAAAAAGCAAAACAGATGAATAACCGTGCGGCATAATTTCGCCGCACGGTTGTTATTTTTTTAGCGAAGGGCGGCAACGACAGCGTCACCCATTTCGGTTGTTCCAACAGTTTTAGCACCATCGGTAGCTATATCCGGAGTACGCAATCCGTCATCCAAAACCTTTTCAACAGCGGCTTCGATAGCGGCGGCAGCTTCGGGATGGTCAAGCGAATGGCGAAGCATCATTGCGACCGATAAAATGGTGGCAAGCGGGTTTGCAATGCCCTTGCCGGCTATATCAGGTGCTGACCCGTGAATCGGTTCATACAATCCGATTTTTTCAGAGCCAAGCGATGCGGAGGCCAGCATTCCGATGGAACCCGCTACCTGTGATGCTTCGTCCGACAAAATATCGCCAAAAATATTGGATGCCAATATGACATCAAACTGCTTGGGATTGCGCACAAGCTGCATTGCGGCGTTGTCAACATACATATGAAGCAACTCCACATCGGGATAGTCGGCGGCAACGCGGATTACGGTTTCGCGCCACAGGCGGGAGGATTCAAGCACGTTTGCCTTGTCAATGTTGTGCAGCTTCTTTCCCCTGCCGCGCGCAATTTCAAAGGCTACGCGGGCAATACGCTCCACCTCGGTTGTGGAATAATATTCGGTATCATATGCGGCTTCAACGCCGTCCACGGTTTCGCGGCCGCGTTTGCCGAAATAGATACCGCCGGTAAGCTCACGCACGACTACGATGTCCATGCTGTCGCCGATAATGTCTGGGCGAAGCGGGCATGCGTCCTTCAAAGGTCCGTAAATTTTGGCGGGACGAAGATTGGCAAACAGACCCAACGCGCCGCGAATACCGAGCAATCCGGCTTCTGGACGCAAATTTCCGGGCAGGGTATCCCATTTCCATCCTCCGACAGCACCAAGCAGTATCGAATCGGATTTCAAGCAGGTGTCAACAGTTTCCTGCGGCAGTGGGATTCCGGTCGCGTCGATAGCGCATCCGCCCATTAGAGCATCGGTATAATTTACCGAAAAGTCGTATAAGCTTCCCGCGTGGTCAAGAACTTTTATGGCTTCGGATACAATTTCCGGACCGATTCCGTCACCGCGAAGAAGTGTGATGTTGTAATTTTTCATGAAAGAACCTCATTTCTATAATCTTTTAATACATACCAAAATAATATACCGCATTTTCAGAAAAAAAACAAGCAATATTTTTTCGGGGAAGTGGACAAACGCGCTGATAATGTAAAAGATTGTCGTTCTGAGCACTGTGTGTGCAAATCTTGTCTCAAATTCGAGAAGGGCTAATGCTTCCTAATCCATTTTCGAAAAACGCGAATGCGTTTTTGCGTGTGTGCAAATCTGAGGACGTTGCCGTCCTCGTTTAGAACTCGAGAAGGGCTAATGCACACACACTTCGCGCCAGTCAGGATGACATTGAATTCTGCGCTATTTGTCCACTCCCTTTTTCGGGGATTGGATTTTACACTATGACCTAATATAATTTTTAGCCGATCAAGGTCACATTGAACAAAGTTACCGGCCAGCGTCTTTAGGCGCTGACCGGTAACTCGGGCTGTTATCCCTTGTGCACGCCACCCGTTTGATGGATGAACGTGATTTTTTGCAAAGCCAAAATTATATTTTTACTCCATAACCGATGTCTTTAAAGAATTTGAGTATTTCATCTTTATATTCCGCCGGAGCAACGACAAAAAGATTTACTTCCTCAACACGGAAAGCAATACCAAACTCAGTTGAGCTGCTGTTCACCTGAAAGCTATAATTTTTGCCTGAGCCCGAGTTTTGCTTTCCGCCGATTTCCTTTACTTCATCGACGTAATTTGCATACTCGATTTCTGCATTATATACACTTTGATCCTTGGTGTAGTCAATTTTGTAAATCTCATTGTCCTCTACTTTTTCAACACCTTCGGCGAATTCGAAAGCACCCGCCCAATATGTTCCGTAGCCGTCATAATCCTCTTCAATAATCATTGTGTAGCCAGCATCTTCCGATGCACCAATGAATTTCTGCGCTGCCAAAATTTCCTTGGTGCTACTGCCGCACGCAGTCAAAAGTGAAAGTACCATTAACATTGCCAAAACTAAAACTGCTATTTTTTTCATAACTTAATCTCTCCCCTTATGTTAGCTGTATGTTTGACAATAACATACAATAACGGATTAGTCAACACTTTTTTGAAAAATCCACGACAATTGTTCGCTTAAAGTATCGCCATCGCGTCACCAAACGAAAAAAATCTGTATTTCTCATCCACCGCGTGGATGTAGGCACTCATGGTTTGGCTGTGTCCCGCGAGCGCACTGACCAGCATAATGAGGGTGCTTTCCGGCAGGTGGAAGTTGGTTACAAGTCCATCAATCACCTTGAATTCATATCCGGGGTATATAAATATACCGGTCCATCCATCGGCGGAGTGAACCCGTCCGTTTTCGTCAGTTCCCACGCTTTCGAGTGTGCGGCAGCTGGTAGTTCCCACCGCAATAACCCGCCCGCCGCGTGCTTTTGTACGGTTTATTATGTCGGCGGTATCAGCGGGAAGCTCATAGTGTTCGTAATGCATAGTATGTTCCGTAATGTTGTCCACCTTTACAGGCCGGAAGGTGCCCAACCCAACGTGCAGTGTAACAAATCCCACTTCCACACCCCGTGAGCGGATGGTATCCAGCAATTGCGGCGTAAAATGCAGTCCCGCGGTCGGCGCGGCGGCAGAGCCTGTTTCGCGGGAGTAAACCGTTTGGTATCGTTCGTTATCCTCCAACCGCTTTTTTATGTACGGCGGAAGCGGCATGTTTCCGATTTGTTCCAATAAGTTATAAAAGTTCCCATCGAAGGAAAAACGGACAATACGATTGCCTTCCTCCACAATATCAATAATTTCTGCTGTTACCAAACCATCGCCGAACACAAGCTGGTGACCAATCCGCGCCCGTTTTCCCGGCCCCGCCAATGCCTCCCATGTATTGGTGCCCGTCTGCCGCAGAAGAAGCAGCTCCACAGGTGTACCGGTATCCTTGCGATGACCATACAATCGCGCGGGCAGTACACGACTATCGTTCAAAATCAGACAATCCCCCTCCTGCAACAGCTCCGGCAGCTCATAAAAACTGCGGTCATCCGTTGCTCCGGTCTTGCGGTTCATCACCAAAAGCCGTGACTTGTCACGTTGCCCAAGCGGCTCCTGCGCTATCAATTCCGGTGGTAGGTCATAGTAAAAATCGCTTTTGTTCATTGAAGATTCAATTCCTTTTCAAAAAAATATTGACATTTTGGGGTGAATAGTGATACAATGATAGAAACAGAATATTTTTGGAATAGAGGCGCGCTGAATGATCAGTAGCTCGTGGTAGGCTCCGAAGCCGTTGACCACGTGTGAAAGGTGACAGCGCCGAAGAGGATTTCCCGCGGAGGGAAGTTTGTCTGGCTTCACGGTCAACAGCCGTGCGGTTGTCATCTTTCCCCAGTTTGGGGAATGTGATGGAGAGCTATTCGCCCGTTGTTCACTTTTTTGGTGACACGTGCATTGCTACTATTATAGAACGATGGCGACCGGTTTTCAACCGGTTTTTTGTTTTTTCTGTTTAAAATTTATTTTTGAAAGGCACGTGGTCAAAATGAAACAAGTAGAATCAAAGTACAATGTAGGTATTATCGGATGCACAGGTATGGTTGGGCAGCGGTTTGCCGCTTTGCTGGAAAACCATCCGTGGTTCAATGTCACGGTACTCGCCGCCAGCCCTCGCTCGGCTGGGAAAAGCTATAAAGAAGCCGTTGGAGGTCGTTGGGCTATGCCAACTCCGATGCCGGCTAATATGGCTGATATGATTGTGGTTGATGCTTCCGATGTTGCGTCTGTTGCCGCAAAGGTGGATTTTGTGTTTTGCGCCGTTGACATGAAAAAAGATGAAATCCGCGCGTTGGAAGAAGCTTACGCAAAGGCTGAATGCCCTGTAATTTCCAACAACAGCGCCCATCGTTCCACATCGGATGTTCCCATGATTGTGCCAGAAATTAATCCGGAGCATGCTGAAATTATTACGGCACAGCGCGCTCGTTTGGGTACAAAACGCGGTTTTATTGCCGTTAAATCCAACTGTTCTATCCAAAGCTATGTTCCTGCGCTGCATCCCATGATGAAGTGGGGCATATCCAACGTTGTAGTTTGTACATACCAAGCTATTTCCGGTGCAGGCAAAACCTTTGAAACATGGCCGGAAATGGTTGATAACCTTATCCCGTACATTGGCGGCGAGGAAGAAAAGTCAGAGCAGGAGCCTCTCAAGGTTTGGGGTACTGTCAAAAACGGCGAGATTGTCGCCGCCACCTCTCCCTCATTCACCGCGCAATGTCTGCGTGTTCCGGTGTCCGACGGGCACACGGCGGCGGTGTTTGTCAGTCTTGACAAAAAAGTCAGCAAGGATGAGGTTTTGGAGGCGTGGCGGTCGTTCCGCGGTCGTCCGCAGGAGCTGGATTTGCCCAGTGCGCCGAAACAGTTCCTTCACTATTTTGAAGAAGATAACATGCCACAAGCTAAGCTTTGCCGCGACCTCGAAGGCGGCATGGCGGTTTCGCTGGGACGTCTCCGCGAAGATTCTCAGTATGATTTCAAGTTTGTCGGCTTGTCCCACAACACCCTGCGCGGCGCGGCAGGTGGCGCTGTACTGCTTGCTGAGCTGCTGTGCGCGGATAATTGGATAGAAAGGTCTTGACATTATGAGCAATAGTACGATTTTTACCGGCGCGGGTGTTGCGATTGTTACACCAATGCACGCCGATGGAAGCGTTAATTATGATAAGTACCGCGAGCTGATTGATTGGCAGATTGCCAATGGCACTGATGCTATCATCACCTGCGGCACTACGGGTGAATCCTCAACGCTGAACGACGATGAGCACATCAACGTTATGCGTGTTGCGATTGAACAAACAGCGGGACGTGTCCCCGTTATTGCCGGAACAGGCTCCAACGATACTGCGTATTGTGTGGAGCTGTCGCTGGAGGCAAAAGAGCTTGGCGCGGATGCACTTCTGCTTGTTACACCTTACTATAACAAGGCTTCTCAAAAGGGTTTGATTGCGCATTTTTCGCATATCGCGAATGAGGTGAAAATGCCGTGCGTTTTGTACAACGTTCCCGGACGTACCGGTGTTGATATCAAGCCGGCGACATATGCGGCGCTGGCCGACAACCCATATGTTGTCGCCATCAAGGAAGCAAACGGCAATGTCACTTCGGTTGCACATACTGCGGCGATGTGCGGCGATAAGGTGGATATTTATTCCGGAAATGATGACCAAATTGTTCCTATTCTCGCTCTCGGCGGCAAGGGGATTATATCGGTTATGTCCAACATCCTCCCCGCGGAAACCCATGACATCACCGCAAAATGGTTCGCCGGTGATGTACAGGGCAGCTGTGCGGCTCAACTCGCGCTGATGGATATTGCGGATGCGCTGTTTTGTGATGTTAATCCCATTCCGGTAAAGGAAGCTATGAACCAGATGGGTATGACTGTCGGCGCATGCCGTATGCCGCTGTGCGATATGGATGACAAAGGACGGGCAACGCTGACCGCCGCGCTGAAGGCGCATGGATTGGTGTAAGTCGGCGAATACCGTATACGGAAAGGAATTTTATCATGGTTAATATACTGCTTAGCGGATGCAACGGGAAGATGGGGCGGGTCGTTACCGCGTGTGTGGCGGAACGCTGTGATTGCAGGATTGTGGCGGGGTTTGACCTCAACACCGAATCAAACGCGGGCTTCCCCGTCTATGCCAATCCGGAAAACTGCGGAATGGCGGCAGATGTGATTATCGACTTCTCCCATCCTGATGCTTTGCCTGCTGTTTTGGCTTATGCCGGCGAGCGTTCTTTGCCGGTGGTGGTTGCCACCACCGGACTGTCGGAACAGCAAACCGACATGGTTAAAACCGCCGCCAAAGCTATACCGGTGTTTGCAAGCGGAAACATGTCGCTGGGTATCAGCCTGCTTACCGAGCTGGCACGCAAGGCCGCCACTGTGTTGGGCAACGATTTTGATGTGGAGATTATTGAACGTCACCACAACCGGAAAATTGATTCCCCGTCCGGTACGGCGCTGATGCTTGCTGACGCTATTGCGGAAACTGTGACATATGATACGACTTATGTATACGACCGCCATTCCCGCCGCCAAAAACGTGACAAGGCGGAAATTGGAATTTCTGCTGTACGCGGCGGCACTATTGTCGGCGAGCACGAGATTCTGTTTGCCGGACATGATGAGATGATTTCGCTGTCCCACAGTGCTATGTCCCGTGAAATATTTGCTGTCGGCGCTATTAACGCGGCATTATTTCTGCTTGGAAAAGAGCCGCGGATATATGATATGGCGGATTTGGTGGCCCAAGCATAGGTAAGTGATGATTAAATCGGAGCGTGGATTGGCGAGGCAAATTTTCGTTCAAAAAGGATGAAAACCGCAGAAAAACGCGCGTTTTTCAAGTATTTCAGACGCATTTGGGCGAAAATTTGACCACCAAGACCTCGCAGCTGATTTATTCATTGCTTACCTAAAATAGCAATAAATAAAAAATCACATCTTTCCGTTCTGTGAATATCATAGAACAGGAGGATGTGATTTTTTTGAGTATTTATATTATTGCCGCGATTATTGCGGCTGTTATCACCGCATTTATAATTATATATGCAATAACGCGGCATTGCGCCATTCAAAACGCCGTAAACATGGCGGGATTTGCTTATGACCGCGAGCAGGGGATTTTTTATTCCGAACTGTACGCATGGCAGCGGGCATTCGGATATTGCGAAGCTTATGACGAAGCGGCACCGTTTATCAACTGTATTGTTGACTGCGAACCGATTCGGTTTCAATACAAGGGAAAAAGCTGGTTGATTGAGTTTTGGAAGGGACAATATGGTATAACTACCGGCGCGGAGATTGGTGTTTATTACAAGCGGTTTCCATTCGGAAAAATGTACCGCAGCGTTAAAGACAAGGATATGCTGTCGGTTTCATGCCGTCTTGTTAAAAACGGAGAAACGCTTTTTTGCCGTCACCACTGCCACTGGTGGCTGACCGGATTCAAGCCGACAGAGTTTTCACAACCGAGTGAATTAACTGCGTATATTGGCATTGATTTTCCCAATTTTTGCATGAAATCCGCGTTTTTGGCGGCAATAAAAGCCTTGGGATATAATTCCGACAATTTGGCGGTCGAGGGTGATACTGTGTGGATTCTTTACACTACTCCCCTATCGCCGCAACCCGCAACCCGCACTCCGGAGGTGGAAAGGGTTGTTCAGGGCATAAACCGCCAGCTGTGCAAGGAAATACAGAGCATTATCCCACGCGCTTCTAATGATTTTGAGGATTTGTTTACCTCTTATGCGGAAGATAATTCTGCACAAGAAAATGCCACATTCGGCAGAGCCATATCAATAGGGCGGATTCCGGCATTGGTTCACCGAGGCCTTTTGAATGAGAGAGCGGTTAGAAAGCTGGTGAATTATGAGTCGATATAAACGGATTTCGCAAGCATTTTCCTGTGCTCCGCGGCTGACAATGAGCAACTATTCTAAAATTGTCATAATGAGTGACTGTCACCGTGGACAAGGCGATATGAGCGATAATTTCGCGGACAATGAAAAGCTTTATTTTTCCGCCATGCGCCACTATTATGACGAGGGCTTTACCTATATCGAGCTTGGGGACGGCGATGAATTGTGGAAAAATCGGAATTTTGAGGATATTACCGAGGAACACAGCCATGTATTTTGGATGCTTCGTAAATTCTATGCTCAAAATCGACTTTATATGATTTATGGCAACCATGATATGGTTAAAAAAGGGCAAAAATGGCGGCAAAAACACATGAGCACTTATTGTGACGACCGCTCCAATTGTTGCATTCCGCTGTTTAACGATATGGACGTATACGAGGGACTGGAGCTGTTTCACTATGAAACCAAGCAATCTCTGTACTGTCTGCACGGGCATCAGGCGGATTTTTTCAACGACCGTTTGTGGCGGATTGGCCGCTTTCTTGTGCGCTATTTGTGGCGGCCGCTGGAGTTAATCGGCATTAAAGACCCCACAAGCTTATCCGATAATCGCAAGAAAAAAGACCGTGTAGAGCGCGAGCTTATTAATTGGACACAAAGAACCGGCGCACCGCTTATCGCAGGACACACTCACCGGCCCGTGTTCCCCAATACCGGAGAGCCGCTCTATTTCAATGACGGGAGCTGTGTGCACCCTCGCTGTATCACGGCGCTGGAAATAGACAACGGCGCGGTTTCGCTGGTTAAATGGAGTGTAAAAACCAGCCGCAGCGGTATATTATTTGTCGGAAGAAGCGTACTGGAGGAACCATTACCACTCAGCGAGCTTGCCTGTTACCGCGCCAGCTGCCGTCCGTCTTTATCCAAAATATAATCGGTATACAGCATATCTGACACCTTGATGCATCTCAGATTTTTCGCTGACAGTGATTGAAAAATTTCCGGCAAAGAATCCAATGTAGTGCGTGACAGTCCGGAAAACCTCACTATCGAACCGCTTTGTGCCAACGAACTAACGCGGCTTGCGATAGCATCCTCTGTCACGCCTTTTGCGTCCATGCTGTCAATATCCCATTTTATCGTGGTCATGTTTAATGATTCCGCAATTTGCAATGTTTGCGGCTCGTAATCGCCATTCGGCAGGCGCAGCAGCATAGGATATGTCCCGGTCAATGAACGGATAATATCTGCACCACCGCATATAAATTCTGTCGTTTCAGCGCGACCGGCACCCGCTTTTTTATCACCACTTGCGCCGCCATTCATTACCTCATGTCCGTCCGCCATTATCGCGTTCACCGCATCCGGGGATTGCCGTGCCCATTCGCCGGTTATAAAAAACGTGCATTTTGCGTTGTTTTCGCGTAATCGCGAGAGAATATCGGGAAGGTACTCTCCCCCTTCGCTTATGTCGAAGGTGAGGCTGATTTCTCCGCCACTGCGGTCGGTTGCACACACTGCGCCTGTCGATTCCACAAGTACAATAGCGCGGTACATATATGGTGTTACAACAGCGATTATAATTAGTATTATTGCGGCCGCCAATATGGCGCTCACTATTTTGACGGCATGTTTTTTCGTAACAATAATATATGGATTCATTAACCACACCATCCTGCTATAAAATATCGAGAGCCGATTTGTTCGACTCCCGATATGATTTATATGCGGTGGGTTTTATAATAATAACTATTCATATGCAAATGATGTTTAATAAACATGAGGTTTAGTGCATCTGAATTAAAGAACGTATGACAGGATTGAAAAATAATGGCATATTGCGCCTGCAAGAACAAAGAAATGCCATACCGTGTGCATATATCGAATATTTTTCAAGCGGTAAAACACCAGCCCACCGGTATAAAATACTCCGCCAATCATCACCAACATAGCTCCCGCGGCGGACATGGCGTTTATGAGCGGTGACACGGCAAAAACAATGGCCCATCCGCTGACAATATAACAGAGCATTGCAGCTTTTTTATACCTTTCAAGGCTGCGAATGTTCAGTGATGTGCCTATGACAGCCGTAATCCAGACCACCGAAAATAACAAAAATCCGGTTACACCTCGTATAGCTATGAGTGTATAGGGCGAATAGCTGCCCGCAATCAGGAAAAACACCGATGAATGGTCACAAATTCGGAGTATGCGTTTTGCTCCCACGTGGCTTATTGAGTGGTATATAGACGACATGCTGAACAGTACAATCATGCTCGCCGCATATATAGTCACCGGAACAAGCCGTCCGACATCGGTTCCGGCCTTAGCTATCAAGAATACCGCCCCAACTATTGACGCGGCAGCTCCCAGTCCGTGGGTAATAGCATTCCAAACTTCCTCGCAAAATGTGTAAAACGGTGCTTGTGTTTTTGTGGTTGCGGTCATGGACAACTCTCCTTATTTGATAACAGTTAATTTCAGTATTGTCATCAAATAAGGGAAATATACAAATGGAAAAGGAAAGCTTCCACATGTGGAAGCTTTCCTCAGCTTGAGGCATAGTAATATTTACGCCGCGGCAGCCATAACTTACTCTATAATCTACTGATAATATCTTGAATGAAAAACTTAAACTCTTTTGAACATTTACCGGTGTAACCGCTTTCTGTATCAAAAGCACCGGTAACCATTTCGTTTGCAGGCATAATCATCATAGTATAGCATTGCTTGGCGTTTATTTCTTTTGCAAAAGTAAGATAAAGATTACCGGCAATAACCTTTACAAAATTAGTAGCAAGCGAGCCTTCTGATAAAATACGTTCAACAAAATTGATGCCTTTTTCATCAAATGACATATAGCACTTAAATTGTTCCAAAATAAAATGACTAAGCGTCGGATTTTCATCTTGTATAAAAGATATATCCACAGGATAGTTAATGTCCAAATGGGTTAAATCAGGTTTGTTTTCCGGCAAAACTGGCGCTGTGACATCAAAATCCTCACTATCTTCATCATCTTCGTATTCATCTTCATCCTCGTATTCATCGTCTTCGTCAGATTCCCAAAACGGGTCAACCTCGGATTCACCATAATCATACCCACCATAAATTGTGACAGCTGTGCCCTCAATCTCCGGCATTGCATCTCCAATCCAGTGATAAACCTCACCATCCAAGCCTAAATAGCCATCCGGATGATTCCCAAAGCAAATAAAATTAAGCAGCTCCATACACTCGTTAAACTCATCACTTTTTGCGATATAGAAAACACAGTCATCATCATCACTTTCAAGGTCAGCGCCATCACCTAAAGCAAATACAAATTGTTTTTCATCAACATCAGCAACAATAATGAATTCAAATAAATCTCCATCATTTTCTTGTAATACTTTGAATTTTTCCAAAGCAATTTCAATATGATTTGACAATTGAGGAACAAGGTGCTCATTCCCCAATTCAAAAAAGAGCTTACCCAGTTCTCCCATACTTTTATCTTTATATTTTTCCATTATATTTACACTCTCCTCATCTTGCAAAACACAAGTTACTTATATTTCAAGTATACCACATCCATGTAAAAAACACAAGCTGAAAACAATTTTTCAGCTTGTGTTTAATAGTATGATGAAAAAATATTACAAAATTATTTCATCATGCCCGCAACTTCATCAGCGAAATTGTCTTCGCGCTTTTGGAGTCCTTCGCCTTTTTCAAAGCGGACAAAATCAACAACAGTCATGCTGCCATTTGCCTGTTTTGCCATATCGGCAACATACTGACAAACAGTGATATCGCCATTTTTGACAAAAGACTGCTGCATAAGGCAACTGTTCTCGAAGAATTTTGCAATACGGCCTTCAACCATCTTCTCGACGATTTGAGCCGGTTTGCCGGCCGTTTTCGGGTCATTTTCAATCTGCGCGCCCAAAATCTCTTTTTCCTTCTCGACATCAGCGGCGGGAACAACGCTCTTATCCAAATATGCGGCATTCAACGCGGCAATCTGCATCGCAACATCCTTGCCGCATTCCTGCAACGCATCCGAAGAAGCGGCAGCAGCATCGGCATCAAATTTAACCAACACTCCGATACGTCCTCCGCCATGAATATAAGCGACACAATCGCCTTCATAACGAACAAAACGGCGGATGTTGAGATTTTCGCCGATAACAAGAATCTTGTCACGAAGCTCATCAGCAACGGTCAACGAACCATTGTAATTACATTCGAGCAAAGCAGCGACATCGGCGGGATTTTTGTCCGCGACAATGCCGGCAACATTTTTCACAAATTCCTGGAAATCAGCATTTTTAGCAACGAAGTCTGTTTCGGAATTAACCTCCACAACAACGCCAACCTTTTTGGTGGCATCAGCAAGAGCAAAAACAAGACCTTCGGCAGCGATACGGCTGGCTTTTTTTGCGGCGGCGGCAAGACCCTTTTCACGCAAAAGGTCAATAGCCTTGTCCATATCTCCATCAGTTTCGGTCAATGCTCTTTTACAATCCATCATTCCGACGCCGGTTCTCTCACGCAGCGCCTGTACATCTTTAGCGGTAAAAGCCATAAGGCAATCCTCCTGTATTCGAAAATAAATTATTCAGCGGCTTTCTCGGCGACTTCAACAACAGCTTCACCTTCGGGCTGAGCATCAGCGTCAGAACCCTGACGGCCTTCGATAATTGCGCTTGCCATTGTCGCGGCAATCAGTTTGACGGCACGGATAGCGTCGTCATTACCAGGGATAACATGGTTGATTTCGTCGGGATCGCAGTTGGTATCAACAATAGCAACAATCGGAATTCCGAGCTTGCGAGCTTCGGAAACGGCGATTTTTTCCTTGCGCGGGTCAACAATAAACAACGCACCCGGCAATTTTTTCATTTCCTTAATACCGCCGAGGAATTTCTCAAGCTTTTCAATTTCATGGTTAAGTTTAATAACTTCCTTCTTGGGCAAAAGGTCAAATGTACCATCTTGAGCCATAGCATTGAGCTGGCTTAAACGGGAAACACGACCGCGGATGGTGCGGAAGTTGGTCAGCATACCGCCGAGCCAACGGGCGTTGACAAAATGAGCGCCTGCACGGATAGCTTCCTCGCGGATAGAATCCTGAGCCTGCTTTTTTGTGCCGACAAACAACACGGATTCACCGGATGCCGACAGGTCACGAACAAACATGTACGCTTCCTCCAGCTTGCGAACGGTTTTCTGAAGGTCGATGATGTAAATACCGTTACGCTCTGTGAAAATGTAGGGTGCCATTTTGGGATTCCAGCGTCTGGTCTGATGTCCAAAGTGGACGCCAGCTTCGAGAAGCTGTTTCATGGATACGACTGCCATTGAATTTTCCTCCTTGTTTTTACCTCCGCGGCGGCGATTGACAGCCATCGGGGAAACCCGACACCGACTGTTTGCCACAAAACCCGCGTGTGTAATAGTTAAATGTCACGTCCTCTGTGAACGCGCTATGGAATTATACCATATTTTATGTCATGTGTAAAGAATGAGTGAAGCTTTTTTCGAAAAACGCAAAAAAACTGTGGTATGCACAACTTAAATCGCTTTGCACGCGAATTTTTATTCAAAATATACACCATACCACACCAAAAAGGTATATACAGTCCATATTTTACGGCTGTTATCGCGTTTTCCGGAGGCATGTTGTTCAAGCAGGCGTACAAGCTCGCCGGTATTAAAAAACTCTTTTGCAGAATCGGAAGTGAACGCTGTCCTGACCTTGTTGATATATTCCTCTTGACGAAGCCACACACGCACCGGCACAGGAAATCCCAGCTTCGGACGGCTTGCTGATACATCAGGGATGTGCTTCATCGCGGCAAGGCGCATGGCGTATTTAGTGGTCCCCGCCGCAATGCGGTGCTTTGCCGGAATGCGCGCGGCGGCGGCAAAAACCTCACGATCAAGGAACGGAACACGCAGCTCCAGCGAATTTGCCATGCTCATACGGTCGGCTTTAAGCAGTATATCCCCCACCATCCACCGGTTAATATCCAGTGTTTGCATCCTTGTAACCGCATCCTGCCCTTTGGTTTTGGCGTAAAATCGCGCCGTAAGCTCGGCAGGGTCGGTTGCGGCAACATTTTTCATAATCCGTGACTTTTCCTTTTTTGTGAACATATATGCATTGCCGATAAACCGTTCTTCCAGCGTTTTTGAGCCGCGGGTAATAAAGGACTTCCCCTTGAATTCCGGCATAATACCGACAATTCCGGCAAACAGCTTGCGGAGGAATCGGGGAAGCTTCTGATATCCCGCCAGCGAATACGGTTCATGATAAATACGATAGCCACCAAACAGCTCGTCCGCACCCTCGCCGGACAAAACGACCTTAACCTTTTCCGCTGCCAGTCGTGACACGAAATAAAGCGCCACACACGCCGGGTCGGCAAGCGGCTGGTCAAGATGATATTGAATCATGGGGAAGTTGTCCCAAAATTCCTGCGGACTGATAATATGGGAGGTGTGCTCGATTCCTACCTCCTCTGCAAGCTCGGCGGCAGCGTTGCATTCATTGTAGTGCTGACCGTTATCAAATCCGACAGTAAACGCCTTTTGCCCCGCAAAAAAGCTTGCTACAAAGCTGGAATCCACCCCGCTTGAGAGGAAGCATCCCACCTCAACATCGCTGATACGGTGTGCCTCTACCGATTCGGTAAATGTGCGGTCTATAAGCTCCACCGCTTCATCCAGAGTCATATCCTCCTCCGGCGTAAACAACGGCTCAAAATAACGTTTTGTTGTAACATTTCCGCCGGTATACCGCATTGAATGGGAAGGAGGGAGACAGTACACGCCGCTGAAAAAGGTTTCATCCGGAACGGCGTACTGGAAGGATAAATACCGGTCAAGCATAGCAGTATTAAGCTTTTTCTCAAAATTGGGATGCGCGAGGATACATTTTATTTCCGATGCATAAATAAGTCTGCCATCACCGGTAAGTGTGTAATAAAACGGCTTAATACCAAAATAATCCCGCGCCGCAAAGAGGGTACCGTCGGTCGTGTTCCATATCACAAACGCGAACATTCCCCGCAACTGTTCCGGCAGGGCGTCTCCCCACTGCTCGAATCCATGCAGCAGTACCTCGCTGTCGGTTTCGGTGGAAAAAACATGTCCCTCGGCAATTAATTCTTCGCGCAGTTGACGGTAATTGTAAATTTCGCCGTTAAACATCAATATTAATGTGCCATCCTCGTTATAAAGCGGCTGACTGCCGCCGTCAAGGTCAATAATACTGAGCCGGCGGAATCCCATTGAAATAACGCCGCTATCCTGCTCTCCGGATAAAAAGTATCCGTCAGAATCCGGCCCGCGATGAGTAATTCTCTCGGTCATTTCCCGCAAAATAGTTTCTCTGTTCACAACCTGCCCGGTAAAGCCGCACAATCCGCACATGTTTTCATTTTCCTTTCAGCATCACAATTGGAGACATTATACCATAAACTCAAATTGTTTACAGGATTTATTACTCATAAACTCCTTCATGATTCAATGTTCACTCAGCCGTCCGTGGCTCTGCCACGGCTCACGGCGTGTGGTTATTATACCAT
>JGI994J12354_10001492_pt1 | contig 23578 bp, 23 predicted proteins | sample IntmicLarv3ML3BL_FD_12354 | JGI IMG/M metagenome (IMG submission 12354) | reverse complement strand
CAAGCCTCTAAGTGCCTGGGTTTCCAAACCCCTGAAATAATCCTCTCCATAAGTTTCAAATATTTGAGGGATACCCATCCCCTCTATTTTTTCAATTACACTGTCCAGCTCAATATGAGCTTTATTATATTTCTCAGCTATTTCTCCGGCAACGCTGCTCTTGCCTGTACCCATAAAGCCGATTAAGCATATATTATCCATTGAATTTCCCGCCTTATTGCATTAGCTATGTTCTCTTGCCAGTTTAGCATTTTTAACTTATTATGTAAATATTAGAAAACAGCCCGTAAATGATTGCGGGCTAATCCCCTAAAAACGGAGGGTTTTTATGAAGCAATATGCTCTTATCGGTGAAAATCTCGGGCACAGTATATCGCCTTATATACATAATTTAATATTCAAGCATATCGGTATCAAAGGCGTTTATTCGCTTCTGGACATACCGGCGGAGAATCTGTCAGGCTTAATCGGCTCTCTATCCAAACCGGGTTCAGGCGGCACCGGCTACGCCGGCATAAACGTAACCATACCTCATAAGCAAAATATTATGCCTTATTTAAACGGCATTTCGCCTGAAGCCGAAAGAATCGGCGCGGTCAATACCGTTAAAATCTGCGATAACGCCGCATATGGCTATAATACCGATTATTACGGCTTCGGCTATATGCTCGAAACCGCAGGAATAGATATTTCCGGAAAAAACATAGCTGTTTTCGGTTCCGGCGGGGCTTCCCGCTCGGCCATAGCTTACCTTCTTGACAACGGCGCAGCTGAAATAAATGTTTTTTCAAAATCATCTGTGAGATTCGATGGTTTAAAGGCATCTTTTCCCCAAATACAATGTAATTTACTTGAAAAAAACGAAAAAATCCACGGTCATATAGCCATCAACACAACTCCTGTAGGCATGTTCCCTATAACAGGCCAAGCTGTAATAAGCGAAAAAGAAGCACAGCGCTTTGAAGCTCTGGCGGATATTGTGTATAACCCCATAGAAACCGAGTTCATTAAAATAGGCAGGCGGCTGGGCAAAGCCACTCAAAATGGACTCTATATGCTCATAGGGCAGGCACTAAAAGCTCAGGAAATATTCCAAAATATATCCATCGACCCTCAGCTGGGGGAAGAAATTTATAAGGATATAATAGAAAATAAAATTCTGGGATAGTTTTTAAAAGCTCTATTTTTTACGCAACAAATAACTTTTAAACACAAAAGAAGCCCTTGTTAAGATTCATATTATAAATCTTAACAGGAACTTCTTTTTATTTTCGGCGTAACATCTTTCAGCCTACGCCGCTATTGTAATTTAGCAGTATGCCCTTAAACCAGTATTTATCAGGCTACACTGTTGTTGTCTGCTGTTGTTTTGCCAGGGCCATAGCCTCTTTCCACATATCCCTGAAGGATCTCAGCAGCTCCCTGACTTCTGTCAAAATAACAACATCTTTACGTATATTGGCCTGTATGAGCTGCCTGTAAATATAATCGTAAAGAGATGCGAAATTGTTGGATATTTCGTAGTTTCTATCCAGCGTCAGCTGAAATTCTCTAATTATCCTCTGTACTTTTATAATCAGCTCATTAGCCTTTTCATAATCCTTTACTTCTATGGCGGTTATCGCCTGATTGCAAAATTTGAGCGCTCCTTCATAAAGTTTAAGCGTAAGCTCCTCAGGTGATGCTGTGAAAATTGAATTGTTTGAATATCTGTCGTAAGGATTTTTCATTGCCATTTGTTTACCCTCCTACTTGCATTATGCCACATGAACAAACTGAAAAATCAGCTCTCTGGCGGAAAAAGCACAGTTATTAAATAATAAATATGCCTTTTCAACTATAACCGTTATATCTTTTTATCGAATATAACACCTACAAGCTCCATCATTTTTGCGGCAGCATCTAAAGCCTTTTCAGGCGGAACCTCCCTGATAACTTCTTTAGTTCTGCTGTCAATTACTTTTATTGCCACTCTGTTTGTTGCTTCATGTAGAGTGTAGCTGAACTGCCTTCCTGTTGAAAAGAGTTTTTTATTTGCTTCTTGAACAAATTTATCAAAAAACTCACTGCTTATGGAATCGTTAAGCTCTTTCAGCTCACTTTTCAAAAACTCAACTGTTTCTTTACCAATAGCCTTTAAATCTTGGGTTTGCTCTAATTTCAAGCCTTTAGAAGCGCCTATTTCACCCTTACCTTCGATAGCGGTCGCCGTATTGCCTGATACATAATCCATCCCTGAGTTAACGCTGTGCGCAACAGCTCTAAGACTATCAAATTCCATTTCAATTAGCCTCCTTAAAATCACTTCGTTTTATTAAAATAATAACCATCTTGAGATAAGCCGTTATCAGAATATATATTTCTGATATTTTTGCTCTCATTAACACTTCTGAACTCTTTTTTAAAGCTCTCTCTTATTTCCTTAATCAGCTCCCTCATTTGCTTATCATGCTCGTTTAGCCTGTAGGCCATTGCTTTGCCTGAATTAAACAAATCTTCAGCAGCCTTTTTAAACTCGGCAGAAGCCCCGGGTAAAACGCCCTCATAATCATTTTCTTTGAGCTTCATGTCAATTTCGTACATTGCAGTAAAGTATTGCTGCCTCTCTTCTATGAAATCGACATATTTTTCCACATCATTCTTATTCAGTCTCATATTTTCTGTCAAAGTCAACGCTTTTTGAAGCAAATTATTCTGCGTTGTCAGAAGCGAAAGCAAAGTTTTTTCATTTTCATTCATTTTGAGTCATCCTGTCTATACACCAAACATCTGGCTTAAATAGGCCATCTGACTGTCATTTTGTGACATGGCCGCTTCTAATTTAGCGAACATTGAATAATAATAATCCTCTCTGTTGGCCAGATAGGTCAACATATCACTTATTTTTTTACTTTCTGCATTTATTTGAGTAAGCAAATCATTAACCTTTGATGTATATCCTGTTTTAGCGCCTGCCTTAACAGAAATTGAGCCTTTTGCCGTATCTATGGCATCATTAACTATTTTGCTCATCCTGTCGCCGAGGCTTGTTGTTGCCTGCTTGGCAGCCCCTGTAAGAGTGCTGTCGGCTGACCTTGTAAACATTTCGGTGATTTTATCGCCGTATTTTTCAATAGCTGCCTCAAGTGCCTTCTCATCAATAACCAGCTTGCCCTGATCTTTATAGTCATCACTTGTTGTTATGCCTATTTGATAAAGAGCCAATTTGCTGCCGTCTTCCAAAGTAACACTTTGATAAAGCTGGCTGCGCATAGCCGATGTTATGCCTGAAAGTATCGGATCTCTGCTGAGAATACCTTGTTTTGCGGTGGTTTCCCATTTCTTAATTTCATCTTCGCTCATGGCTTTCTTTTCTTCATCTGTCAAAGGCTCGTAATATTTGCCGTTATTTTTTGCTCTAACCTCTCCAACGAGGCCGTTTAGCCCTTCAATCAAGCCATTATACGCATTGACGAAATCCGTCAGTATCTGCTTTGTATTTGAAGTATCCTTTGTAACCTCAACCGTAAGGTTATCGACTTCTTCATTTAAAACAAAGGTTACGCCATTATGTGTGAAAGTATTGCTCTCTCTTGTAGTTGCAACATCATTTAAAATGATCTGGGCATCTTTAGCATCCTGACTTTTAACAAGGCCCAGCTCCGCGAATAAATCGCTTGCCGCAGCATCCATTTTTATTGCATTATTGGCGCCTTCTTTATCAGCCTGCAAAGTGAATGTCTGCTTTAACTCGTTATAAGTGAATGAAACGCCTGCGCCTGAACTCTTTATCTTAGCTTTCAAATCCTCAATGGAATCGTTTTTGTTCAAAGTAATCGTTTTGTCATTAATAGTCATTTCATAAGATTCTGCCAGCTCTGCTCCATCCATAGGCCAGATAGCTGAAAATACATCGCTTAGCTTATCATCGGCGCCAAGATGGTTGCTGTCACCGTTTGCTATATCCAGTTTTCCTAAAGTGCTCGTTGATTTAAGAGTCACATCTGTACTGAAGCCCAGCTGGCTCATTAAGCCGCCCGCTTCATCATCAGCCATTTCAAGTTTATCCCTTGAAAGGCTTGTAGTTTTAGCGGATACCTTACCGTCATCGCCTTTTTCAAACTGCGCAGATACACCCTTTGCACTCATCTGCCTGTTCATTTCAGAAAGAATCTTATCTAAATCAGCTTCTTCAAAAGCATCGTCATCCCATCCGCTGAAATCAAATTCAACGGCAGCGCTTCTTTCGCCGCTTTTAAAATTAATGGTATATTTGTTGTCATGATCTTTGAGCAAAGCCTTTAAATCATCAATATCGCTTGGCGCGCCAGAGGCTGTGCTTTTTTGCTGAACAGCGCCGCCCTCGTATATTTTCAATGTATGTCCGTTGCCTGCCGGGGTCATGGAAAGCCCGCCCTTATCATTGGTTCCTATAACAATTTTGCTGCTGTTATCGGCATTTTTACCGAAAGCCGCATCAACTTTCCCCTGAATTATTCCTGCGAGATCGTTTGCATCAGGGCTGGAAATACCATCGAAATCCGATGGAGAAATAGTTATGGATTTTGAAACTCCGTCAAGCGTCATAGTGAAAGAACCGCCGTCTGCCTTTATATCGTTAATGGCTTCTTGAGTGATTTCACCTTTGCTGCCGATTGAGCCTTTTACAAGCGCCGTTCCGTCATCCGGATCAGCCTCTGTGGAATAAGTATCCTTTGTAGCCAGCTGCGTAACGGAAAGTTTATATGTTCCGCCTGCGCTGCTTCCTCCGGCTATTACTTTTACAGCATTTGTTACATCACCATTGCTTTTTTTAACGGTGGAGTTATACTTATTGAATGTACCTGCCAATCTGATGGAATTTGAAGACAATGTGTTCAGAAACTTTGTGTCGAAGTTTTTCAAACTTTCTGCCGCAGTCCAGTATGCCTCCTGTTTCCATGTAAGTTTTGTGCTGTTTTTTTGCAATTTATTAAGTTTCAGCGTTTCGGCTCTCATAAGCTGATTTATCATAGTTTCAGTATCTAGACCGCCTAAACCTGTTATTCTGCTTCTTGTCGAATAAACAGCCATGTTTTTCCCTCCTTAAAAATCATTATATATTAAGACAATTCATCTGCTTAATATATCGGCATTTGACAATTTGTCATTATACTTTTTTTGCCTGTGAAAACCTACAATATTCGAGTTTTCCGCTTGTTTGGAAGGCTTTGCCTTTGCATGAGGCTATTTCCTTATTCACTATATATTTCTCCTCAGTTGCAAACATCTTTTTTTATTATTATAATGTAGTAGCGTATTTGCTGTTTATTCTCAAACAATTATTCCTAATTTAAAGGCAGGTTATCATGGATCAAACAATAGAAAATTTAAAAAACAATCCCGGCTTAAACTGTGATATTTTAGAAGCCCTCCGCAGGAAAACCGGAGAAGTGCTATATGCCGAAAATGGCGATTTCCTTATATCTGAAGCCATTAGCGGCGCAAATTATATGAGCGCCTCCACCTATGAAAAAGCCGCCCATATGCTTTCACTCGTGGAAAGCGGCAGCCTTTTTTCCATAAGGCAAAAAGAATATATCCCTATGATTGAAAAGGATTTCCCCGTTAAATACCATTTGCAGTGTATGCAGGCTTATTATGCAAAAACCACCCCTGCCGAAATACCCGAAATACCCTTTGAAATCGTCAGGTTAAGCGAAGCAGCTATTCCTTTTTTGAAAGAAAATTATAAAGAAGTGCAAAGCGACGGCTATATAGAAAATCGAATTTTCGAAGGAATGTTCGGCGTTTATGACAATAATCACCTAGCCGGCTTCATCGGCAAGCATGATGAAGGCTCAATCGGCCTCCTCCATATAATGCCGGAATACCGCCGCATGAATCTTGGAATTGCCCTTGCTGCCTTTATGGTCAACAGATGCCTGGAGCTTGGGGAATTTCCATTCTCGCAAGTAACTTTAGGCAATGATGCCTCTCTTGCCATGCACAAAAAACTGGGCTTCACCATATCCAGCGAATATCTTTACTGGCTGGATTAAGTTTTGCAGAGCATGAGCTTTCATTTCCAAATATATATTCGATAATTTTAATATAGCCGCATATCCTGAGGTGATCTATGTATAAAACAGTTGAAATGGCAAAGCATTTCGCGAAAAACCATATATTAAGCGGCGATATTTGCATCGACGCCACCTGCGGAAATGGCAGCGATACTCTTTTTCTCTCCGAATCCGCAGGGGAAAGCGGCATTGTTTTCAGCTTTGAAATTCAAGAGGAGGTTCTGGAAAAAACGAAGAAAAGCCTTGAAGATAAAGCCGTTTTCGCCAATATTCAATATATTGGCAAAAGCCATATTTATATGGATGAGTTCGCAAAGCCGGAAAGCATCAGCTGTATTATGTTCAACTTAGGCTGGCTGCCCGGCGGCAATCACAATATAAAAACCATGACAGAATCGACAATATCCGCCCTAGAAAAATCGCTGGCTCTTATAAAGCCCGGCGGCATTATCAGCATTTGCCTTTATTGCGGCGAGGAAATGGGTTATGGAGAAAAAAACACCGTATTGGATTTTGCCAAGAATTTAGGCAGCCCATACGACGTTATTTATGTTGATTATTTGAACAAGCATGATCCGCCTGCAAACCTCTTTATTGTAAAGAAAGCATAGCTGCACTTAGGCTAATCTTTCATACTAGTTTCAAGTTTTTCAACCCTCTTTTTATACAATACTCCGAAAACGCCCAAAAGGGAAACTGTCATTGCAAAGGTTAACCCCGCCGCTGACAGCCCTGCATAAGCAGCTTTATGTATGTCTTGATTTTTCATATATGACATGGCAAGCATTATAACGCCCCCTGCAATGCCTGCGGCAAGCGCCGCTATAGCATTAGTTTTAAGGCTCGGTTGATAGCATCTGCTCCAAATGCCGTTTTTAAGGCAATCCGCAATTATATAAACGGAAAGAACCATAAATAATATCCATTCACCGGCTATGGAGTTCCACAAATTATCCCCTATAGTTATTACCTGCACTACAAGCACCGCAGCCAGTCCCCAAAAAGCAAGCCAACAGGCATTGCGCTCTATTTTCAGCAGCTTCTGCTCCTGCATTTCGTCCAGCTTATATCTGCTTTTATTCATCGCTCTCTTCCTCCCAAAATAAATCATCAAGTTTCTTACCCAGAATTTTGCATATTGTTCTGCATAAATTGATTGTAGGGTTATATTCTCCCTGCTCAATTGCATTTATGGTTTGCCTTGAAACCCCGGCGGCTTCCGCCAGCTGTTTCTGTGTCATATCCAAGCCGGCCCTAGCAACCTTCATAGAAATATTGCGCCCCAAGAAATCACCTCCGCAATGCAATAGTACAATATATTTTATTATATGTCAATTATATTTTACACAAATTTAAAAATAAATTACTTTATATGCTTTCAGCAATAGCCCCGCTACTTCTCATCGTCTAGCAATTCCACTTTTACGATTTCCGTTATCCACTGAGGATAGCTTTCAAACACAACGCCTGCAAAAGTAACTGCAATCCGCTGCCCCGGTCTAAATTCACCGGAGTCCATTTCAGTTCCCCGCCAGATAAGAAGTGTTTTTTCATCAACGCGGAATATGTAATCACCCCTGTAATTTATCTGGTTTACAGCAAGCCCCTTCACCTGAAAATCACTGCCGTCTATCTCTGTAATTTCAGCATAAAATGAATATGGCAAATCTCGGCTATTCTTGTTAATTCCCATATAATAACCGGCTCCGGCGCTTATTATAGCTGCAATTGCCAGAACAATAATAAACGCTGAAATTCTCATTTTCTTATTCATAAGCCACCTCCGAAAGCCTTGCTTTTCATCAAATCCGATTTTTATAAACATACTATATTCCGCTCTTTTTTACAATAAAAAAGGAGCTTTAAAAGCCCCTTTAATCTTATTGTTATAATTCTATTTAGCCCGCATGGCGTTAATAACCGCTATGAGCGCAACGCCCACATCCGCAAACACAGCCAGCCACATGGAAGCCATGCCGAATACGCTAAGCCCCAGCACGCCAAACTTAATTATCAGCGCAAAGGCTATGTTCTGCTTAACTATTTGCATGGTTTTTCTGGAAGTGTCTATGGCATTTGAGATTTTCGACGGCTCATCTGTCATAATAACAATATCCGCAGCCTCAATTGCCGCATCGCTGCCGACGCCGCCCATGGCAATGCCCACATCTACCCTTGCCAGCACAGGCGCATCGTTTATTCCGTCGCCTGCAAAAGCAATCACTGCATCTGTGTCATCCGCATATAGTTGTTCTATGGCATTTATTTTTTCATGAGGGAGAAGCTCCGCAAAAACCTCATCTATCCCCAGAGATTTAGCGATTTTTTCGGCAGTTTCTTTCTTATCGCCGGAAACCATTGCGATTTTCCTTATACCCCTTGCGTTAAGCTCTCTGATAGCTTCCGCGCTGTCTTCTTTCACTATGTCGGAAATTTCTATATATCCCAGATATTTATTTCCGCGGCTTAAGTGAACCACTGTGCCGAATCCGCTGTAATCCGCTGTTTCAACGCCGTTATTCTCCATAAGCCTGCTGTTACCGGCAAGAATATATTCGCCGTTCGCCTTGCCTTTAAGCCCCTGGCCGCTTATCTCTTCAAAATCGGAAACATCTCCGCCGCCTGAAAGCTCGCGCCTGCTATATTCTTTAACAATGGATTTTGCGATTGGGTGATTGGAGTTTTTCTCCAAAATATAGGCGGTTTCCAGAATTTCGGCTTCGCTTTCGCCGTTTTGGGCAAAAATCCCCGTAACAGTAAATACGCCCCTTGTCAGCGTACCTGTTTTGTCGAAAACAACGGTGTTAACCTTGTTCAATGCCTCTATAAATGTTGTGCCCTTTACGAGTATACCTTTTTTAGATGAATAGCCTATGCCTGAGAAAAAGCTCAGCGGCACAGATATAACCAATGCGCATGGGCAGGAAACTACAAGGAATACCAGCCCCCTGTACAGCCAGTCGGAAAAATTAGCGCCCGGTATTAAAAGCGTAGGCACAATTGCCAGCGCAAGCGCCGCCATACAAACGGCAGGCGTATAAATCCTCGAAAACTTTGTAATAAATTTTTCAGTAGGCGCTTTTTTATTTGAAGCATTTTCAACCATATCCAAAATTTTCGCCACAGTGGAGTTATCGTAATCCTTCGTAACTTCAATGCGCAATATGCCTGTAAGATTTAAGGCACCGCTTAAAACGCTATCCTCAGCGTTAATACTTCTCGGCATGGATTCGCCTATTAGGCTGGACATATCCATCTGGCTTTTGCCCTCTAATACAATGCCGTCCAAGGGCACTTTTTCGCCGGGCTTAACAACAATAATATCTCCCACAGATATATCCAAAGGGTCCACTTGTATAATTTGCCCGTTTTCTTCAAGATTGGCATAGTCCGCTTTTAAATTCATGAGATTTTTTATGGAATCCCTTGACCTGTCAACCGCCAAATCCTGAAAAAATTCACCTATCTGATAGAATACCATAACCGCAACAGCCTCGGGATATTCCCCGATGGCAAAGGCGCCGACGGTGGATATGCACATTAAGAAATTTTCATCAAAAATTTCCCCTCTGATAATATTGTTAAAGGCTTTTAGCAGCACAGTTGTTCCGAACAGGGCGTAGCTTGCCAAAAACAATGCCATGGTAACCGGAGGAAAAATATCCATAAGCGCCAACACAAAAAATACAAAGCCCACCCCATATTTAACAAGGCGTATTGTCATTTCCCTGTTTAAGCCGGTTTTACCGGCCTCTGACTGTTCTGCCGCTTTTGCCTCATGGCTTTCATGGGCAAGCTCCCCATGAGAATGATCGTGAGCACAATCCTCTCCATGGATATGCTCTTCATGAGAGACCGCGTACCCCGCATAGCTATGGGCTGCATGAGCCTTGCTCACCGCCTGACTGTGTCCCGCTTGACTACGTCCCGATACCTGCCGCCTAACTTTTTCCTCCACAACAACATGGGGCTCCAAATCATTCGTTATCTTGCGGACTTTGGCTATAAGCTCATTTCTATCTATGCCTATGTATGAAATAACTATTTCCTGATTTATTAAATTAAGGCCGGCTTCCTCAACGCCATTCATTCTGTTTACAAGTTTTTCTATTTTCCCCGCACAATTGGGGCAATTCAACCCCTTTAGGGCTATTACGATTTTTGAGGCAGGTATAGAGCTGTCAAGCTCCAGCGTTTCTTCATGAACATGTTCACCATGACTATGGTCGTGGCCGCAGTCTTCCCCATGGGTATGAGTATGTTCGCTGTGGGAATGGTCGCGGTCATTATGTACTGATACCTGTTTTTCCCTAGCACCGGAAGAGCGCTTCACCTTTTCTTCCACCACAACATGAGGCTCTAAATCATTTGTTACTTTGCGAACCTTTGCCACCAGCTCGTCTTTATCAATATCCGTATAATAAATAAAAATTTCCTGATTCATTAAGTTGAGGCTGGCTTCACTAACTCCGGGCAGTTTATTCACAAATCTCTCAATTTTGCCTGCACAGTTGGGGCAATTCAACCCTTTTAAACTTATGCTGATTTCTGACATAAAAATCCCCCGCTCTTATTAATCATATATCTTTTTGTGCATAATATGGTTTATTCCCTGCTCTACAAGGGTTGAAACATGCTCATCATCCAGTGAGTAATAGCTAATTTTGCCCTCTTTGCGAAATTTCACCAGATCATTTTGGCGCAAAACTCTGAGCTGATGGGAAACCGCAGATTGGTTGAGCCCAATGGTTTCCGCCAGATCGCCAACGCATAATTCCCCATGGAACAAGGCGCAAAGTATTTTCAGCCTAGTAGAATCGCCGAAAACCTTATAAAAATCCGCCAGATCATATAAAACTTCCTCTTTAAGCATATTTTCTTTGGCAACCCGCACAATATCTTCATGAACGCAGCAATTTTTATCATCTTCCATATAAATCACCTCCTGTAACAAGCGCATAGTGAACATATGAATATCTGTTCATATATATGATATAATTATATTTGCTTTTTGTCAATAACATTTAATAAAAACTATATATCCGCATTAAACCGCGCCTGTATATATATTAGCTTACGCCTAAAAATTAATATTTTTAAACTTTTCCTTGAAAATCCCCGCACTTTATCTTATAATGATGCTTGAATATAAGCAATTTTTTATACTTATATTAAGTGCTTAATAATAGGAGGTGCCTCTTATGGCCTATGTAATTAATGATAACTGCATCAACTGCGGTGCTTGCGCTTCTGAATGCCCTGTTTCCTGCATTTCTGAAGGCGATGGCAAATATGTAATCGACGCCGATGCTTGCATTAGCTGCGGCGCTTGCGCGGGAGCTTGCCCTGTTGACGCTCCTCAAGAATAGTTGGCATTAAAAAAGCGACTTGAAGTCGCTTTTTTTGTGTTCAAATTAGTCTTATATATTTCGCCGTTCTATTCTTCCCGTTTATAAAAAGTATAAATCTCCTTCATTTCATCTTCGGGAACGCCGCCCTCGGTATAAATATCCGTTACCCATTTATGTACAGCCTTAAGCCTTGTTATATCCTTGGGCCTAAGCTGGTTCTCTATTCCTTCTCCATATTGATTAAGGGCATCTGCAACGCCTAAAACCCGTACATAATCCTGACCTGCCTGATTTGTAAACTGCACCCATGTGGGAATATATTCCACCATATCGATTTCCGCCCGCTCATCACCTGTTTTTGCCAAAGTAATGTTAACGATAATGCCCACATCCCGGGGCTGAGTTCTCTGGCTGGAAATGAAATTCCCCAAAGAATATGCGACGAAAACCTTGCGGCTATCCCCGTTTTCGTCAATATGCTCTTTAACTTCCATAGGCTGCAAAACATGGGGGTGGCTTGCCAGCACAATATCCGCACCGCATTCAATCATAAAGTCAATCCAGTCAATAAAAACCTGCTTGGGCTTAAGCTCATATTCATTGCCCATATGGGGCATAACAATAATCACATCAGGCTCAAGGGCCTTAACGGCTTCCAAATCGGCGCGTATTAAATCTCTGTTCATAAGATTTATAAGATAATCCTTCCCAGCAGGCACAGGCAGACCGTTTGTTCCGTAGGTGTACGAGAGAAAAGCTGTTCTGATGCCGTTAATGTCCTTAATTACGAAACTGTCCCGCTCTTGCTGGCTTCTGTATGTACCCATATGATCTATACCAAATTCGTCCAAAATATCGAGAGTTCGCAATAACCCTGCTTCTTTTTTGTCGAGAGAATGGTTGTTGGCAGTAGTGAGCAAATCAAAGCCGGCTTCTTTAATAGCCTGTCCAAAGCTGTCGGGAGTATTGAACATAGGAAAATCGCTGTAACCGATTTCCGCCCCGCCGAAAACCGTTTCAAGATTGCCAATGCGAAAATCTGATGTTTCCAAATATTTAGTAATCATTTCAAAATCATTGGAAAAGTCATATTCACCTGTTTCTTTATCATAGGCATCTCTCATTTGCCATGTATGTACCATTAAATCGCCAACGGCGGAAATAGTTGCCGTTGTTGTTATAATTTCAGGCTCCGGCTCTTCCTCTTCTTCAGCTATTTGCAAAAAGCGGAAGAAAAATCCTCCGTATTCCAGCCGTTTACCCGATAGCTTCAGGTTTTCTATAATCTCCGGCTGTTCAGCTACAAATGCACTTACTCCCGTAGCCTTACAGTTAAGTATCACAACAAGAAGCATTATTGCAAAAAATGATGTTTTTCTGATGTTTTTCAATAGATTCACCTCTCAAACAAGCTAAATATGTTGAAATAGGTAGATATATTCATTATAATGTTAAAGACATGCCACTGGCAATATGTTTTTATAGAGAGAATAAGGAGTTTGTTTATATGCTTATAGTAGAAAATCTTTCTTTGCGCTTCGGCGGGAGAAAACTTTTTGACAATGTTAATCTTAAATTTGTATCAGGCCACTGTTACGGTATTATAGGGGCGAACGGTGCAGGCAAATCAACCTTCCTGCGGATTTTAAGCGGTGAGCTGGAGCCGACTACAGGTGAGGTTTTTCTGGAAAAAGGGCGGCGCATGTCCGTTTTAAAACAGGACCACTATGCCTATGATGAATATAATGTGCTGGATACCGTTATTATGGGCAACCCCAGGCTTTATGAAATATCTAAACTTAAAGATGAATTATATGCCAAAGAAGATTTCACTGATGAAGACGGTATTAAAGCTGCCGAGCTGGAAGGGGAATTTTCGCAGCTTAACGGCTGGGAGGCCGAAAGTGACGCTGCCAAGCTCTTAAACTCCCTTTCCATACCGGAAGAGCAGCATTATTCCATGATGAGTGAATTAAACGGACGGGAAAAGGTTCGGGTTTTTCTCGCTCAGGCGCTTTTCGGCAATCCTGATGTTTTAGTTCTCGATGAGCCTACAAACGATTTGGATATTAAATCTGTTTCATGGCTTGAGGAATTTTTGATTAATTATGAGGGCTCTGTCATAGTAGTTTCCCATGACAGGCATTTCTTGAACAATGTATGTACTTATATTGCCGATGTGGATTTCGGCGCAATAAAGCTCTATACAGGCAATTACGATTTCTGGTATCAATCCAGCGAGCTGGCTTTGGCTCTTATGAGAGATCAGAATAAGAAAAAAGAGGATAAAATCAAAGAGCTCCAAGCCTTTATACAGCGTTTTTCCGCCAATGCTTCCAAATCGAAGCAAGCCACCAGCCGTAAAAAACTGCTGGATAAAATTGTTATTGAAGATATTCAGCCCTCCAACCGAAAATATCCGTTTATTCACTTTAAACCGGAGAGAGAAGCCGGTAATGATATTTTAATGGTTGATGGGTTTTCGGCTGAGTTTGAAGGTGAAAAAGTTATTGACAATCTGCGCTTTACAGTGAATAAAGGCGAAAAAATAGCCTTTATCGGCAGTGAGCATGGCATAAGCACCTTATTCAGCATACTTGCGGGGGAAACGGATATTGAAAGCGGATTTAAATTCGGCATAACCATAACCCGGGAATATTTCCCTAAAGATAATTCAAAGTTTTTTGAAAACTGCGACCTTAATCTCATTGACTGGCTGCGCCAGTTTTCAAAAGATGATTCGGAAAACTATGTTAGAGGATTTTTAGGCAAAATGCTCTTTTCCGGGGAAGAAGCCATGAAATCGGCAAAGGTTCTTTCCGGCGGGGAAAAGGTGCGCTGTATGTTTTCAAAAATGATGCTTACAACGGCTAATTTCCTTATTTTTGACCAGCCTACAAACCATCTTGATTTGGAAGCTATAACTGCCTTAAACAATGCCATGAGCGATTTTCCCGGCAATATTCTCTTTACCACCCACGACAGGGAGCTTATGCAGACCGTTGCCAACAGAATAATTGAAATAAAAGAGGACGGCTCCTTCATTGACAGAACCGCCACTTATGATGAGTATCTTGAGATGAATCTTTAAGCTGTTATTTAATACAGGTTAGAAAATATAAATGTTCTTTTTTCTTTAAGAGTTCATATTATTATTCTATGAATGGAAGCGTTCCTCATCCGGTAAAACCTTTTGGTGCGCCGCGCAAAATATACGGCTCAACTTTAAGCCGCTCAACATAAGAAGGTTTGAGGCTACTGTAAATTTTCTCCATATATAAATTTAGCCCATTTAGAGCAAAAGCCTTCTATTCATATATTATTTATGAACCGGAGGCTTTTTTAATGAAATCAATCAAAAATCTACTTACCCCCGCATTTATATTTGTGGGAATTATTTTGGGAGCAGGCTTTGCTTCCGGCGCGGAAATAATGGCTTATTTCGTAGATTATGGCAGAATTGGCCTCATCGGCTTATTTCTGTCATGTTTTCTTCTGGCATTAACAGGGCTTGCCATATGGCAAATTTGCAAATACGAAAATATCAACAGCTATCAGCGCTTTATGGAAAAAGTCATGGGGCACCGCCTGGCGAAAATTCTGGAAGCCTGTTTAGGTTTTTTCACCTTCATTGTATTTTCGGCCATGCTGGCGGCATCAGGCTCCGCTATCCATGAAAGTATAAACTTTTCATACTCGGCAGGCATTTACATTGTCGCCACTGTCTGTTTCATCGTTTTTCTCTTTGACCTTTCAGGCATTATGAAGCTGAACGCCTATATTTCGCCTGCTCTTATTGCAGGCTGTATCGCTATGGGGCTGTTTGTATATTTTTCGCAAGCAACGCCTGTTTTTGAAGCTGCCGATAAAATTGCCGGCGTAATGCGGGGCAACTGGCTTATGTCCGCTTTGACCTATGCAGGCTATAATATAACCACATCCGTCATTGTTTTATCTGCCATGGGCAAAGAATCGGGGAATATGAAATCGCCCTTTGTTTCTGCGCTTTTTTCGGGCATTTTGCTTTCCGCCATGGGGCTTTCAATATTTCTCGCCCTTTCATCCAACTACAGCATTGTGCAATATTCGCAAATACCCATGTTGGCTTTGATTACCCGCCATGGAGCTTGGCTTGAATGGGTGTTTATGATTTTATTCCTCGGGGCCTGTTTTACAACAGCGGCAACCTGCGGCTTCGCTTTTATAGAAACCATAACAGGCAGAATTAATATAAATAAAACTTTCCTGAAAATTATGGTAACTGTAATCGGCGTTCTTGCGGCATATGCAGGGTTTTCCAATTTCATTAAGAATATTTATCCTCTATTTGCCATAGCCGGCATTGTTGAAATTATTTTAATACTGAAATATTACCTGAAATTAATTTTTTTAAAGATATAAGACATAAGTAAAACACAAATTATTGCATGAAAATCGCAATTTTATAAACATTGTGTATATTGATTGAAATCCAAAACAAGGTTATAATATGTATTGTAAAATTATGATTTAAATTGTAAAAAAATAGCTTGGCCCAGGTCTAAGCTATCTTTTTAAAAACCTACTGTCAGGCGGAGAATTTTTTGAAAAAAAATACTTTTAATGTGAATTTAATGGCTATATTGGCTTCTTTTATATTACTTATACTGGCGGCATTTCTGTATTTTTTCTGGAGCGCCGATGCGCCTGAAAAAACAAGCGACTCCGGGCAATTGCCCAGTTTGGTGGAAGCCGACTCTCCCGTTTTATTGGACATGGGTGTATCCTCAAGATGTATCGCTGATGATTCGGGCTTTTTCCTGCTTTTGGGGGACGGCATACGCCGCTACGATAATTCTCAAAAGCTGAAATGGGATTATCCGCTTAACTTATCTAACCCTACTTATGTGGCCAATGCTACTTATGTGGCTGTTGGTGAATATAAGGGTACATCCCTTAATGTATTCGGTCAATCCGGCATTGTTTATACCTTGAATTTTGATAATGAGATCATTAATTTCACCGTAGGCTCCAATGGCTATGCGGCAGTAACCGTAGCCTCCACAGGCGGCGGCTATACTATAAATGTATATAATTCGGAGGGTAAAAGAATAACCTACCTAGTAGTTGAAGTTACGAATAATTACCCCATCCATTCGACCCTTTCACCTGATGGCAGAGTTTTGGCTGTGAGCTTTCTTAACTTGTCCGGAACGCAGATGGAGTCATATATCTGCGCCTATTATCTGAAGCAAAGCGATGGGCTTGACTATACAGATGCTATGTTTGCCTCCTTTAACAGAACAGAGGGGGAAATTATATCAAAGGTTGAGTTTATTGATGATTCTGCCTTGATGTTTTTATCTGACGGGCAGTATGGTGTTTATGAATTATCTTCTTCCAACCAGATGGTGCTTAAGTGGTTTAAAGAAATAAATAATGAGGTTTCCTTCGCCAATGTAATAAGCGGCAAAGGCATTGCCATCGCTTTCGGCAAATCTATTGTAAATAAAGATGGCCTGGCTGAAGGCTCTGCGCTCATTCTTGACAGAAGCGGCAAGCAAATTGCCTCTTATACCATGGAGGGTCCTGTTAACTACCTCCACTGCGGTAAAGAAGCTGCTATTATAGGCGGCGGCAGCTCAGGGCGCAATTTTGCGGCTGTAAGCTATAAAAATAAGGTTCTGTGGGAATATACCGCCACTGCCGATGTTTTGGATTTTGTAATTTTGGACAAGCTGGATAAGGTTCTTCTGGTATCCTCCGGCTCTATAACTTTTATGGAAACGAGAAAAAGCGGTGCGCCTATTCCTAAAACGCCTGCGCCGGATAATTCTGCCGCAGAGCCGGCTGAAGCATCCGCAGAGCCCGCTGAAATCGTTATTGACGAGCCTTTGGGCCCAGAAATTGCAGATCCCGTGGAAGATAATGGAGAGAGCGAAGCAGAGACTGAGCCTTCTGAAAGCGCTGATCCCGAAAGCACTGCAACACCTACTCCGTAATATTTAATTTCTTTCTGCTTTAAAGCATCTATAATAAAGGATTTGTTTGTATATGGAAAATACTCTGCCGTTTTTTGCTGAATTTAACTTTAACCCGCTGGATATAACGGCATTTGCTATTCTTGCATTTTGTTTATACGCCGGTAGCCGCAAGGGCTTGGTGAAAATGGTTTTCACTCTTGCTTCCGGTCTGCTGTCATTTTATATAACATCGAGATTTTACCCAGTCGTAAGTGTTTTTTTGAAAAAAAATACCAATATTTATTTTTTGATTAAAGCTAAAATTATTGAAATGCTGGCAGTGGGAGAAGCTATTAAAGAATATATTTCTATGGGAGAGGATGCCGTTATTTCAAATCTGCCTCTTCCTGAGAGTATTCTTGGGCTTGTAAAGGAAAGTAATATACCTTCTGTTTATGAGCTTTTAAATGTTGCAACTCTGGAAGATTATATCGGCTCATTTCTGGCAAATATGATTTTAAATGTTTTCTGCGCCGCCGCTGTGTTTATTCTGGTATCACTGGCAATGCGCTTTATTGTAATCGCCCTTGATTTAATTGCAAGGCTCCCTCTTATTAGAAGATTCAACAGAATGGGCGGAGCTTTAGCAGGGGCATGTATGGGATTTATAATTATCTGGGCAGCTGTTAATCTTTATTGTCTGCTATTTATAGTCAGCCCTGATAATGAGCTGATTTTAAGCAGCTCTCATACAGGCATATTTATTTATGAGCATGGGCTTTTGCTCAAAGGCTTTACTCATATTTTCAATTGATGCGGTTTTTATTTGGAAGATGTATAGGATTAAATAAGCTGATTTTATATATCTTTCAGATAGTATTTTTTAACAGGATAAGCATATATGCTTATTCAGTAAAACCGTATCTTCCCTAAAACCGGATATTAGTATCTAAGTTAAGAAAGGCGGGATATGTTTTATGCAAAAGTTGGACATGCTTTACTCCGGCAAAGCGAAAATGGTTTACAAAACAGATGATGAAAATATTTATATGGTTGAATACCGCGATGATGCCACTGCCCTTAACGGCCTCAAAAAAGGCTCCTTCCCCGGCAAAGGAATTATTAACAATCAAATGACAAATATGATTTTCAAATATTTAGGTGCAAAAGGCATACCAAACCATTTTGTTGAAGAAATTTCTAAGAGAGAAACCTTGGTTAAAAAAGTTTCAATAATCCCGCTTGAGGTTATTGTGAGAAATATTGCAGCAGGCAGCTTCTCGACCCGCTATGGTATTGAAGAGGGCACTGCGCTTAAATCCGTTGTTTTGGAATACAGCTATAAAAACGATGCTCTGGGTGATCCTTTGATTAATGACTATCAAGCTATGGCAATCGGCCTTGCCGGCCGCGAGGATTTAGATACAATTGCCGCTTTGGCGTTTAAAATCAATGAAGAGCTTAAAGCGCTTTTTGCCGAAATTGATTTAAAGCTCATTGATTTCAAGCTGGAGTTCGGCAAAACTGTCGATGGGGAAATTATTTTAGCTGATGAAATTTCACCTGACACATGCCGTTTATGGCAGACAGGCACTGATGAAAAAATGGATAAGGACAGATTTCGCAGGGATTTAGGCGGATTTAAGGAAGCCTATGAGCAGGTGTTTGCGCGCCTTTGCGGCTTTCTCACGCAATAATGCAATTCCCGCCTATAAAACCTTGCGCCTGAGTGCGAGGCTTTGCAGGCGGGGGTTTCAATTGATTTGGTAAATTATAAAAATTAACATATGTTATCGGAGGGCTTTATGGACAAATTAAAAGAAGAATGCGGCGTATTCGGTATTTACGACCCTAATGGAAATGTTTCTAAAACAACTTTTTACGCTTTGATGGCTCTTCAGCACCGCGGCCAGGAAAGCTGCGGCATAGCCGTAAATAAGAATAAGGACATCTACCACCACAAAGGCGACGGGCTGGTTAATGATGTTTTTCATGATCCTCAAATATTGGATAATTTAGAAGGTACAATGGCAGTGGGCCATGTCCGCTATTCTACCACAGGCGGCGTTGGGCCTGAAAATGCCCAGCCACTTGTGCTCCGCTATATTAAAGGCAATCTCGCCATAGCCCATAACGGTAATTTGAGAAACGCTGATGAGCTCAGGAAAGAATATGAGCGCACAGGCGCTATATACCAAACCACCTCGGATACAGAGGTTATAGCATATACCATTGCCCGCCAAAGGCTTAATGAGCCCTCAATTCAGCAGGCGGTCGCCCGCTCTATGGACTTGCTCAAAGGCTCATTCTCCCTTGTTATTATGAGCCCGCAAAAATTAATTGCCGCCAGAGATCCTTGGGGCTTCCGCCCTCTTTGCATGGGCAGAAAAGGCGATGCTTATATATTCGCTTCTGAAAGCTGCGCTTTTGACGCCATAGGCGCCGAATATGAAAGAGAGCTTCTCCCGGGGGAAATTGTTGTTATAGAAAAAGGTCAGTTGACCTCAATAACCGACCATGTTAATAAAGAAAAATCCAGCTTCTGCATATTTGAATATATATATTTCGCAAGGCCGGACAGCCATATCCACGGGCAAAGCGTTTATGAATCCCGCAGAATCGCAGGGGAAATTTTGGCTAAGGAGCATCCCATTGAGGCTGACATTGCCATAGGCGTGCCTGATTCAGGCGTACCTGCGGCTATAGGCTTTGCCAAGCAATCCGGCATAGAATATGCCGACGGATTTGTAAAAAGCCGCTATATCGGCAGAACCTTCATTCAGCCAGACCAGGCCGACAGAGAAATTGCCGTACGCATGAAGCTCAACCCACTTAAAAGCAATATAGAAGGCAAACGGGTGGTTATGGTGGATGATTCCATTGTAAGAGGAACCACCTGTGCCCATATTATTCAGCTTCTGCGCAAGGCCGGAGCAAAAGAGGTTCATGTGCGCATATCCTCACCGCCGTTTTTATGGCCTTGCTATTTCGGCACTGATATACCTTCTCGCAGCCAGCTTGTTGCCTTCTCAAATACAGTTGAAGAAACCCGCAAATTAATAGGTGCCGATACTTTAGGCTATCTGTCTCTGGAAGGCTTGCAAGACATAGCGCCCAATGCCAAATACGGCTTCTGTGAAGCCTGCTTTACAGGCAATTATCCGGTGTAATTATGGAAGGCGCCTTTTTAGCAATGCTTTTTCGTATGAAATATATAAACCGCTGGGGGCTTATGCGAAACTCTCAAATTGAAAACTTATCCCAGCATACTTTGGAATGTGCATTTCTGGCGCATTATCTGGCATCCATTGGCAACATACACCTTGGAATGAACTATAATGCCGAAAAAATTGCAGTTTATGCCATGTTCCATGACAGTGCGGAGATTTTGACAGGGGATTTGCCTACACCTGTTAAATATCACTCGGAGCAAATGAAAGCTACTTATGCGGAGATTGAAAAAATAGCCGCCGAAAAACTTTTATCCTACCTGCCGGATGATATGGAAAGCGTTTATGCAAACTATATTAAAGGTGATGGGCTTGATGAAAAATCTAAGGCCCTAATTAAGCAGGCGGATAAACTTTGCGCCTATATTAAATGTATTGAGGAAATAAATGCAGGCAATAAGGAATTTTCAGCCGCTTTTGCAGCAATAAAAGCCGAGCTTGAAAAATCATCTGCACCTGAACTAAAATTTTTCATGGAAAAATGCCTGCCCAGCTTCTCCCTTTCTTTGGACGAGCTGAAAGGCACTTTATAACAGCAACCCCATTCTTATATACAGAGGTCGATTATTATGGATAAATATCAGTCACCCTTTAATACGAGATATGCAAGCGACGAAATGAGCTATTTTTTTTCGGAAGAGTTCAAGTTCAAAACATGGCGCAAGCTGTGGATTGTTCTAGCTGAAGCTGAAAAAGAGCTTGGACTTGAAATTAGCGACGAGCAAATTGAAGATTTGAAAAAACACAAAGACAATATTAATATAGAAGCCGCCAGAGAGCGGGAAAAAGTGGTTCGCCATGATGTTATGAGCCATATCCATGCCTACGGGCTGCTGGCTGAAAAAGCAAAGCCTATTATTCACCTTGGCGCTACCAGCTGCTATGTAGGCGACAATACAGATGTGATTATCATAAACGAGGCTTTGCAGCTTATTGCTGTTAAGCTGGCTTCTGTTATTGATAAACTTAAAGATTTTGCCCTTGAATATAAGGATATGCCGGCCCTTGGGTTCACCCATCTCCAGCCTGCCCAGCTTACGACTGTTGGCAAAAGGGCTTCCCTCTGGATTCAGGATTTGATGATGGATCTATCGGAAACCGAGCATTTGCTGGATAATATCCTCCTTTTAGGCTCTAAGGGCACAACGGGAACACAGGCCAGCTTTATGGAGCTTTTTGAAAATGATGAAGAAAAGGTTAAGCGCCTTGACGAATTAACAGCCGAAAAGCTGGGCTATAAAGGCGTATACCCCGTTTCCGGCCAGACATATCCAAGAAAATTCGATTACAATGTACTGAGCGTTTTATCAATGATAGCCCAGTCCGCCCATAAATTTGCCAATGATATGAGGCTTCTCCAGCATCTTAAAGAAATTGAAGAGCCATTTGAAAAAAGCCAGATAGGCTCATCCGCTATGGCTTACAAGCGCAACCCAATGCGCTCCGAGCGCATGACAGGGCTTGCACGTTTTGTGATTTCCCTAAGCGCCAACCCTGCCATGACGGCTAGCGAACAGTGGTTTGAGCGCACCTTGGATGATTCCGCCAATAAAAGGCTCGCGGTTAGCGAAGCCTTCCTTGCAGTGGATTCGATTTTGGGCATTTTCCTGAATATTGCAAGCGGGCTTGTGGTTTATCCTCGAATTATCAACAAGCGCATTATGGAAGAGCTGCCTTTTATGGCGACGGAAAATATTATTATGGATGCCGTTAAAGCAGGCGGCGACAGGCAGGATTTGCATGAGCATATCCGAGAGCATTCTATGGAAGCCGGTAAAAAAGTTAAAATGGAAGGTTTGCCTAATGACCTTATCAGCCGCATAGCCGCTGACCCTGTTTTCTCCATGAGCGAAGAAAAAATTATGAAAAGCCTCAGACCTGAAAACTATGTTGGCCGCGCGCCTAGCCAGGTAAGTGAATATGTTGAAAACCATGTTAACCCTGCTTTGGAAAAATATAAGGATAAAATGACTGTAGGTAAGGATTTGCATGTATAGTTTATGTAGTTTAAAACGGAAACACTCAGCCACAGCAGGAATCTAATGGTATCGCAATTTAAACATAGTATAAAATCATAATCCCTCAAGTATACTGTTATATGACCCTTTAAATATTAGGAAAGGGCATTAACCGGGAGGGATTTAAATGTATAAAAAGGGTATAGCCCTGCAATTTGCAGTATTGCTTTCGGCAGTTATTTTTGTGCTTTCAGGCTGCTCTGCTTTTACTAAAGACAGTGGCGGCAGCGCCGATGCCAATGCTTATGAAAAAATACAAAAGCAGCTTATGGGTATGAAATCCTACCAAAGTGAAGCAAGCGTAAAATATATTTCCAACAAAAACACCAATGAATATGAAACGCTCCAGCATTGCAAAATAACAGGCGAATACCGCATTGAAGTTACCGGGCCTGAAAATGCCAAAGGCAATATCACGCTTTCAGACGGGGAAACTATTTGTCAGTTTAACCCCAATGTTTCCGGCAAAATAGCAGTGGGCAGCAAGGACAGCCCTGAGCGGTGTGAAATTTTTCTGACTTCTTTTGTTAAAAATTATCTTAATTCCAAAGAAGTTTCTCTGGAGGTTTCCAATTTCGGCGAAGGCCGCGCAACTATACTGGAAGCAAGCGTTCCCGGCTCCCACCCTTATCTTTCCTGCGAAAAGCTATGGGTTGATAATGAAACATATAAGCCCATTCAGCTTATAATATACGACCCTGATGGGAACGAGCGCATGGTGGTTACATATAAAAACTTTGAATATAATCCTAATCTGGATGATAATTTGTTTAAAATCCCCACAGGCAATTAGTTTATAAATTTAGTTTACCAGAGGTATGAAATGATCGAAAACCAAAGAGTTTGGGCTGAAATAAATTTAGATAATATTGCCCTCAATATTAAAAAAATAAGAGAGCATGTGCCAAGCAGTGCAAAGCTGATGGCTGTTGTAAAAGCGGATGCCTATGGGCACGGCGCTGTTGAATGTGCTAAAACAGCCCTTTTCGGCGGGGC
>JGI994J12354_10001491_pt1 | contig 23582 bp, 19 predicted proteins | sample IntmicLarv3ML3BL_FD_12354 | JGI IMG/M metagenome (IMG submission 12354) | reverse complement strand
ATTACCTTAAATATTTAACGCATATATACGGTATATTCTATTTACTTAAATATACAACTCCTAAGCTACCTTCAGTTATAGTTATTAAGATTATTTCACCATTACTAATCTTCTCTAATAATACTTTTAACTTACTCCTCTTAATCAATGTCTTTAATTAACTGATAATAGTATATCATAGTTTTATTTTTTCACAAACTTATTTTTCATAGAAAAATAGAGAATTCTCTCTATTTAGTGCCGAATATTCTATCTCCTGCATCTCCTAGACCTGGAACAATGTAACCCACATCATTTAACTTTTCATCTACTGTAGTACAATATATTTGAACATCTGGATGGTCTTCTTTAATTCTTTTTATGCCAACTGGAGCAGCTATTATACATAGAAAGTTAATCTTTTTAACACCTTCATCTTTAAGCATTTTTATAGCTGAGATAGCTGAACCTCCTGTTGCTAGCATTGGGTCGAGTAAGAATACTTCTCTTGATTCAATATTTTTAGGAACTTTATAATAATATCTTACTGGTTCTAATGTTTCTTCATTTCTGTATAATCCAATATGACCTATTTTGGCATTTGGCATTATTTTGGTTACACCATCTACCATTCCTAGACCTGCTCTTAATATTGGTATAAAGGCATATTTATTTTCATTTATTAGAGAACCTTTTGTTGTAGTTATAGGCGTTTCTATAGTACATTCTTCTAGTGATATATCTTTTAATGCTTCATAGCATAAAAGCATTGATAATTCTTCTATAAGTTCTCTAAATTCTTTTTTGCCTGTATTTTTATTTCTAAGTATTGATATTTTATGTTTGACTAATGGATGATTTAAGATTATTTCTTTCATTATTATTCTATCTCCTTTGGATCAGGCAATAACAAGTTTAGTAATACACCAATTATGGCTGCTAGGCTCATTCCACTTATTGCTACTGATAAATCTCCTGATACGATTGATATAGTAGCACCACCAAGACCTAATACTAACATAGTTGCAGCTACTATAAGATTTTTTGTTTTGTCAAAATCTATTTGGTTTTGAATTAATACTTTTAGGCCATTTACAGAAATGAATCCATAAAGGAGAATAGATACTCCACCTAATACTGCTCCTGGAGTTGCTCCTATTAGTGCAGTAAACTTACCTAAGAATGATATTAGTATAGCAATTAATGCTGCTAGTCCAATTACCCATACTGATGCGACTTTTGTCATTCCTACTACAGAGGTATTCTCTCCATATGTAGTGTTAGCAGGTCCACCAATCATACCAGCTACTGCTGTTGCAATTCCATCTCCTAGTAATGTGTTATCTAAACCTGGATCTTCTAATAAATCTTTGTCAATTATTTTACTTAATGCTGTATGATCACCAATATGTTCAGCTATTGTTACTAATGCTACTGGAACTATTGTAAGTAATGCACCACCATTTAATGTGTAGTCTTTAAATGGTAATAGTATCCCTGGAACAGTTAACCAACTTGCATTTTCTACTGCTGTGAAATCAACCATTCCTAATATGGCTGCTAGAACATATCCTGTTACTATACCTACTAAAAAAGGTATAACTTTTAAGAATCCTTTAGCATATAGTGCAACTACAGTTGTTGTTAAGAATGTTACTACTGCTACAAGCACAGGTTTCCATTCAAAAACCGCTCCCTCAATAATTCCAATTTGTGATATAGCTACTGGTGCTAGAGAAAGTCCTATAATCATAATCATTGGTCCTATTACTACTGGTGGTAGTAATTTTTTAATCCAGCTTTTGCCAATTATTTTAATGATGATAGCAAATAGTATATAGACTAAACCAGCTGCTATTATACCTGTGTATGCTCCAGCAGTTCCAGCTTTTACTGCTCCTACTGCAACTGGTCCAATAAATGCAAATGAACTTCCTAGGTAAACGGGTGATTTACCTTTTGTACAAACAATATAGATTAATGTTCCTATACCTGATGCAAATAGTGCTACTGGTATTGTTAATACTTCCATTCCGGCAGCTTCATTGACTAATATTGGAACAAGTACTGTTGCTCCAAACATTGCAAAAACATGTTGTATTGCTAACATTATCCATTTGGGAACTGATGGCTTTTCATTTACATCAAGCAATAACTTTGATGATTGTCTTCTTGTTTGTTTTTCCATGTAGACCTCCTTCTTAATTAAGCGATTTTTACAAAATAAAAGACACTATTTTTTAAAAATAAGTGTCCTTTATTTGAAATAAGAAAAGTGGTGCTAATTTTTTATCTAAAATATTTAATTTGCTTTGCTCTTTTCTCATAATTATCACCTTGTAATAATACTAACATACTTGTATTTCATATTCAAGTGTTTTTTATAATTCATATTATTCTGATGATTGCATTACCTTTTGATTACATATGGTTTTTTTATATTACTATCATCAATTACTTGACCAAATATATTAGTTTTAACTTCTTTTGTTTCACCAGCAAAATATCTTGTATCAGTTATAGTGGCCTCATATTCTTTTATAATACCTTTTTCTGTTGCTGTTTCCCTAACTATGCCTGTTTTTTCAAATTCAGTATGCCAAGTAGTATCTTCACTTGAATTATAAAAATCAAAACTAAGATCAGTTGGGCACCAAGTTGTTCTTTTTTTAATACTACTATTGTCAATATTAAATTCTTGAACAGTTAACCATCCAACTGGTGTTTTTAAGGCAGCATAAGCAATACCTGATAGACCTAATACCACTGATATACCAATTGCAGTTAGTTTTACTTTAGAATTTTTTTCATTTTTTGGCATTTTAAAACCTTCTTTCTTTTTTGCTCGTTATTATAACAGTTAATTATTGAAATAGCAAACATTTATTCAATATTCTTGGTTACAGACAAAAACAGATAGCTTTTATCGCCATCTGTTTATTTTATTAATATGAGCTTATTTCATATTTTATAGATTAATCACTATTTATTGATAGATTAGACTCTCTTATTAAGAATAATCTTTAAATTGTTTTTATTAGTAGATTATAGCTCTTATTACTATTTATTCAAAAATATATTCTTACTTGCTTATTAAGTAATTTATTATTAACAGTTCTTATTACTATTATTTTATTAATATAAATTGAATACTACGTCTGCTGTACTTGTTAATATTAAGTTATCTGATGAGTCATACCATCTAAATATTAGACTGTGTGAATCATCAACAGATGTCCATGTTCCAGGAGTTGTTTCATTTGCAAATTCGAAGTAGATAATAGCTTGATTATTAAGCCTTGTATTATCATTTGTCGTATCTGTTAAATCAACTGTTCTCCAGTTTGATGTTCCATCAATATCAATTTCTACTTTTGTTGCATTAACATTTGGTGTAGTAAATACTATTCCAATATATGCATCTGTGTTTTGTGGATTACCTTCCCTTCTTAATAAATCAGGTATAGTATATCCAGTTAAATCTGCTAATGCATCAACTGTTATAGTAGTTCCATCTTGTGTAACTGATACGCCTGCATCTTCATATGCTGTTTCATAATCATCTATATCATCTATGTTTGGTCTTGTCATTCCTTCTTGCGAAGCCATTATTATTTCAATATCATATGTAGTAGTTTTACCCAAATATGTAATTGTTAATGTTTGTGCAGCAACTGGTGCACTACTATCAAATCCAGTAACATCATTTTTTGTTATTGGAGCTTCAATTTTGTTACCATTATCTAATGTTGCAGTAACAACTAATCCTGTAATATCTAATTCTTCACCACTGTTGTAAGTTGCCTTATCAGCTGGTTTAGTTATTTCAATATTTTCAACACTTCTTACATTTACTATTCTAGTTATAGTAGTCTTATTACCACTAGCATCTGTTCCAGTATATGTAATAACATATGTACCCGGTAATGTATCATCTACAGTTCCAGTAACTTTTGTTGTTGGAACTTTATCAAAATTATCTGTTGTGATTGCCCCTTGTTCAGTATATCTATCTACACCTATAATTAGAGTCATTTCTCTATCTCCAACTAATTTTACAGTTGGTGCAATTCTATCAACTACATTTACATTTCTCATTGTTGTAACTGTTCCATTTGTACCAGTTATTTTATAAGTCAATGTATATGTTCCTAACTTATTAACGTCAACTGTTCCAGTTTTTTCAATGTTCCCAGTTATATTTCCCATTAGTGGGTCAGACGCTGTTGCCCCTGGGTCATTAAATACTGTTCCAGCTTCATGATATATTATATTACTACCGCTTATTGATAGTGTTGGTGCTGGTACTGGTATAACATTAACTGTTCTTGTTACGCTCAACTTATTTCCAGCTGCATCTTCAACTGAATAAGTTAAAGTGTAAGTCCCCACTGCTCTAGTGTTAACTGTACCATTTATTGTAACACTGCTAGTTATATTGCCATCAACATTATCTGTTGCAATATACCCTGCTTCTTTGTAAGTTTGTCCATAGTACATTGATATTGTATATCCACCATAAAGTGCTATTTCTGGTGCGATATGATCAATTACTTCAACCTTACGTGTTACTGATGCTGAATTACCATATTTGTCAGTTATTGTATATTTAATTTCATAAGTACCTACTTTGTTAGTATCTAACTTTTTAGAATCTGTTACAATTCTATCAGTTATGTCTTTAGAACCTATTTCAGCTTTTGCTCCAAGTTCTTTGTACTCTCCATTAATATTGACAGTAACTTCTTTGTCACCAATAAGTTCAATTGTTGGTTCTATGTCGTCACATATTATTATTGGTTCATATTTTAAATTGTCTTCTTCGTCTTTTGTAATTAAGACATATGACTCTTTAACACAACTACTGCTTAATCCAGTTTTATATTCGCCATCTTCAAGTTCTTCGGCTTCAATGATTAGTTCTTCATTAACTTCGATTTCGTTGTCTTGAACAAATTGTTTTGCACTTTCAATTAGAACATCTTTTCTAAATAAAAATGTTAAGACAACTATAACTACAATTAATAATGCAACTAATATCCAACCAATAATGCTTTTACTAGACTTTTCTTCGTCTATTATTGTTTTTTCATTAATGGTTTGTCTACTTGGATTATCTCGTCTTGTATTATTACTCTTGTCAACCATTATTTTCCTCCCTTATTTTATTTGTATGACTTTCATACTTAAATTGATATTACAACATATCAAGAGTCTTTGTAAATACCATTTGTCACAATTTGTCACTTTTTTAGTGATAATTTACAAAAGAAAAAGACTTTTCATAAAACTAGTAATGATATCAATGGATGATACTATTCCTAATAAGTCTTTTTATTATTTATCAATGTTAGGTTTTTCTTTTGAGAATGTTAAGTTCCACCACTTCATTGCATCTATAGTAGGTGTTTTTAGTTCATAAGTTTCATTATAATCAATTTCATCTGTCCAGTTATATACATTAAAGCTAAGTGGTCCATTAAGACCTTTAAACTCTACTTCTATTTTGTTGTTTTTTATATCCTTTATGGTAATTGAACCTGATGGATAATTCCACATATAAAAATCTATCTTATCGCCCTTTTTTACTTCTTTTAATTCTCTTTTATCAGCATCATCACCTTTACTTGTTATTTGTAAAAATATTGTTTCATCATCACTAAGACTTACTGATTCTTCAACAACAGGTTTTTCTACCATAAATGTTAAACTCCAAAACTTCATAACACTAGTGTTTTTTTCAGCTCCTTCTGGGGCTTTTAATATAGGAGTTTTTATTCTATAGATATCATTGTATTTTATTTCATCTGTCCAGTTATATAACTCATAATCAAATATTCCATTAAGTCCTTTAAAAGTGGTATCTACAAAACTATTTTTTATATTATTTATAGTAATATTTCCAGCTAAAGTGCCATTATCATATAGCAGTTTTATTTTACTTCCTTTTTGAACTTCTTTTATTTCTGTTTTTGTACTTACTAAGTTACCACCAGCAAATTCTTTACTATTAATTTGTATAAATATTTTTTCATGCTTTGATATGTCTTTATTAGCTTGGTCTTCTTTTAGAAAATTTAAAGTCCAAGTTTTCATATCATATTTAGTAGGATTACTTACTTTGTATTCTTCTTCATACTTTACTTCATCTGACCAATCATATTCTTCAGCACCAGCAGTTCTATTAAGTCCTTCAAATTTAACTTCTACTGTGTTATTTTTTAATTCTGTTATAATAACTGAACCTGCTAATGTATTCCATATGTATAAATCTATTTTGTCGCCTTTTTTTATTTCTTTTAATATAGGTGGCTCTAATGCATCACCTGTGGTTGTTATTTTTAATAATACTTTTTCGCTTTCTGGTAGTTTTTTATTTGCGGATTTTGTTAACTCTTTATAAGCACTATAGCTTCCTATTCCAATAAAGATTAATGCTAATAATGCTAGTGATATTGCGATAACTTTGTTTTTATTTTTTTTAGCCCTATTAATCATTTTTACCTCTTTCTTATTTTAATAAATTGATTATAGCACCAAATTAAAAAATGCAATCATCTTTTATGACTACATTTAATTTTTTTCTTTTTACTTTACACTATTCTTTTTCTTTATTTAGTTCTTCTTCAATAAGTTTAGTATATGCTACTTTACCAATTAATGTTTTTGGTAGGGACTCTCTAAATTCATATTCATATGGTAATGAAAACTTAGCTAAGCTTTTAGCACAGTGGTCACGAATACTTTTTTCTAATACTTTTGTTGGTTCTACTCCTTCTTTTAATACAATGAATGCTTTAGCTACTTGATGTTTATAGGGATGAGGTATTCCAACTACAGTTGAAGTCAAAACGCTTTCATGACTATTTATGATATTTTCTACTTGACCTGGATAGACATTATAGCCACTTGAGACAATCATTCTTTTTATTCTTTGAGTAAAGAAGATGTATCCTTCTTCATCCATGGTACCAACGTCCCCAGTGTGAAGCCAGATTCTATTATCAGAATGGATTCTTAGGGTTTGGTTAGTTTCTACTTCTTCATTTAGATATCCTAACATTATACTAGGACCTGATATGATTATTTCTCCTTCTTCTCCATAAGGCATTTCGTCTTCAGTGTTAGGGGATACTATCTTATAATACATATTAGGCATTGGAACACCAATACTACCTTCTTTATATTTGTTTACAGGCATAAGACAGCTTGCTCCTGAACTTTCTGTTAGTCCATATCCTTCTCTAACTTCAGTATCAGTTCCGTGTTCTCTAAAGAAGTCATCTATTTTGTATTTTAAACTTGGAGTTAAAGTGTCTCCTCCTGATATAGCTAATTTTAAATATGATATATCATCTATATTTTTATTACTTATTAGTGCTTCAAATAATGTTGGAACACCAATTATTACATTTGGTTTAACTGATTTTAATAATTTATGAAAGTCTTTGGCAACAAACTGTGGTATTAGTACTGCTGTTACTCCTTTTGTAAGAATGGCATGAATACAAATACCTAATCCAAAACAATGGAATATTGGAAGTATTGCTAATGATATATCACCAGGAGTAAGAACTTGACATGCTTCCAAACTTTGAAGTGCTGATGCATTAAGATTATAATTTGATAATACTATTCCTTTAGATATCCCTGTTGTTCCACCACTATATAATATTGCTGCATAATCATCTTTACCACCAATTGATTTTAATTCCTCACGGTAACTAGAAGATTCTGATATAAATTCTTTCCAAAACATAACTGATTCACTTGACTTTGGTCTTTTTACTTTAAGACCTTTTGTAAGTTGGTATCCAATGCCTAGTAACATTGGCATTGATTCTTTAACTGATACAACCACTGTATTTTGAACTGTTGTCTCTTTTAAAATATTTTCTACTTTTGTCCAAGCTAGGTCGATTGTAATTAGCATTGTACTATTAGATACATTTAAGTAATCTTTTATTTCATTCTCTGCTGATAAAGGATGTATCATGTTAGCTACTGCACCTATCATATTTATAGCATAAAAAGCAGTAATTGCTTCTGGGGTATTTGGCATACAGATTGTTACTGCATCTCCTGATTCAACACCGTATGCTTTTAGGCTCCTAGCACATTTTTTAATATCTTTAATAAATTTATTAAAAGTAACTTTAGTGTTGAAGTAATTATACGCTATATAGTTAGGATACTTTTTAGCTGTTCTTTCTATTTCATCATAGAGAGACCCTTCTGGCAACTCTATTTCAAGTAATGCATTTCCATATGACGTTTCCCATGGTGTTGCTGGTTTATTAACTTTTTTATCTTTCTTTTTCATTAGATTCTTACCTCCAAAATGCTTAATTATGCTTTTGACCTTTCTTAAGTAATTCTATGACTTTAGACTCCAATAATTTATTAGCTTCAACGAGCTCCATATTATCTACTGAAAAAGGTTCTCCTATTTCATACCTTACACCTTTTTTAAATGCTTTATATTTTCCAGTAATAGCACATGGTATTATAAGTGCTCCTGTTTTCTTGGCAAATGATACTGCTCCATATTTAAAAGGCATTATTATATCTTTAGTTTTGTTATGGGTTCCTTCTGGGAATATTCCTATTGCTTTACCATTATTCAATGCTTCTATCGCCATGTTTTTAGCGTTTTCATCATGAATATTTCTGTTAACAGGAATAGTGCCTATCCATCTAAAGAAGAAGGCGAATTTGCCTTTATGAAGTTTGTCTTTAGTTAAAATGTATATTGTTCTTCTAGTAGACATCATAAATATTCCAGGGTCAAAGTTATGTTTATGATTGCTTACAACAATTATAGGTCCTTTTTTAGGTATGTTTTTTTTATTTATAACTTCTACTCTATATATAAGTTTTAATATCCATATCGAAAGATAACGTATAATCCTGTATAGTATAGGGTCACTTCTCACCGTAATCACCTCTTATTTTTCACATTTATAATTATATCACGTAAAAAAGTGTACAAACAATATAATTTTGATTTTTTACTTTTTTTACCACATTTAAAAAAACTTATATGACATTTCTTATTGTTATATAAGCTTTTATTAATAATATTTTATTCACTTAGATTATAGTAAACATTTTGAACATCATCTATGTCTTCTAGCATTTCTACTAGGGATAATACTTTTTCTGTTCCTTCTTCATCTAACTCAATTTGGTTTTTAGCAACATATGTTATCTCACTGGTTAAGAACTCTTTTACTCCTGATTGCTCTAATCCTTCTTTTACTTTAATTAAAGTATCTGTTGTAGTGTATATTTCATAGTTTTCGTCATTAACAATAAAGTCTAATGCTCCATTTTCAAGTGAAGTCATCATAGCTGTATCTTCATCTATATCTTTATTTATAACAATGATTCCTTTTCTTTCAAATAAATATGACACAGACCCATCTGTCCCAAGGTTTCCACCTTTTTTTGTCATTGTAGACCTAACTAACATAGCAGTTCTATTTCTATTATCTGTAAGACAGTCAATCATTAATGCTACTCCACCATGACCATATCCTTCATATCTTACTTCTTCATAATCTTCTCCACCTACTGATTTTGTTGCTTTATCAATAGCTTTTGCTATATTGTCTTTTGGCATGTTTTGACTTTTGGCTTTTTCTACTACTGCACGAAGTCCTGGATTCATATCTATATTACCATCAGTTCCTTTTGCAGCAACATATATCTCTTTTGCTAATTTTTGAAAAATTTTACCACGTTCGGCATCAGCTGCTCCTTTAGCTCTGTGGATTTTTGCCCATTTTGAATGTCCACTCATTATATTCCTCCTAAATTAATAAAGTTCCTTCAGTAATTATAACAAATAAACTAGCAAAAAACTAGCATATTATTGCCATGTAGATTAAAGTCATTATTAAAATAAATCCGAATGTGTTCCTATATCAAATAGCAATAATATTAATCGGTCTTTTTCTATCTTGTAAACTAATATCCAATTAATGGATGATTCTTGTATTTGAGTGGCAACGGTTCGCCACTCACCAGCATATTTACTACTTTTTCTAATAAATTAAGATTATATCCTCTTTTTGAGAGTTGTTTTAAGCTTTGTTTATATCTGTTGGTAACTTCAATCTTGTACATATCACTTTATATCCTCATTAATAATATCATTCATCATTTCTTTAGCATTCTTATAAGTTTTATTATTTTTAGTTTCTTTTTCTAACTCTTTTAAATCTGTTTTACCATAATTGTGTGCATAACCATATTCACATATATAAGAACCATTACCATCATTTATTTCAAAACTTTTTCTACTTTTCAATTCAAATGGTATTCCATTATTTAACTTCACTTGATGTAAAAACATATTTATTGCTTCACTTAAAGATATTCCCAATTCAGATAAAATTGGTGTTACCTCTTCTCTAATTTTAGAATTTATTCTTACAGTTGACATATTGTTCAACTCCTTTGTGTACATTATGTTCTTTTTTGTATACATTTGTCAATAAATTGTATAGAAATAAGCAATTATTATGTAAATATTTAAAATACAATTTATAATAACTAGACTTTTACATATTAAACTCCTACATTGTTTCAAAACAAAAAGTCAACAAACGCTGATTTTTGTTAATCAATTAACAAAACTTTACTTTATAGTATTTTTATGATATTATTGTTTTGGAGGAAAATAGTATGAAAACAATCAAAAATCGTGAATTATATCTACAAAAAATGATAAATTTCAAAGATTCTGACTTGATAAAAGTAATAACTGGAGTCAGAAGATGTGGAAAATCTTCTATGCTTGTGTTATTTAAAAATTATTTGCTAGAAAATGGTGTTAATGAAAATAACATAATAGAAATCAATTTTGAATCATTGCAATTTGAAGCATTAAAAGATTATAAGTCATTATATGATTATATAAAAAGTAAAATTGATAAGAAGAAAGGCAAATATTATATTCTTTTGGATGAGATACAAGAAGTTGATAGTTGGGAGAAAGCACTATCTTCATTTAGAATTGATTTTGATTGTGATATATATGCAACTGGGTCAAATGCACATTTACTATCTGGAGAACTTTCAACTTATTTGAGTGGCAGATGTATTCAGATAAAAATGCTACCTTTATCATTTAAAGAGTTTTTAGAATGGCATAGACAACCTGGATACTTCATTGATAAACATGGTGAATATATTTCAGATGGAAATAATAATTTTGAAGGTGGCTTAGCTGATGATGGCCGTGGAGTAGATGGTTACTTTTATGATTATTTGCTATTTGGAGGATTACCATCACTATTTAATTTAAACCAAATACCTAATACAAAAATGGATTATTTAAGAGATATTTATGATATGGTTATTAAAAGAGAGGTAATTCAGAGAAATAAAATCACTGATGTTGGTTTATTAGAAAAAATAGTTATTTTTATAAGTCAGAATATTGGTAATACAGTTTCAAGTAAAAGCATAAGTGATTATTTAACAAGTAATGGAAATCCTACAACTCATAACACAGTAGATAACTATTTAAAATATCTAGAAAATGCCTATATCATCTATAAAGCACAAAGATATGATATAAAAGGCAAGGAAATACTAAAGACCTTGGGAAAATATTATATTGTTGATTCTGGACTTAGAAATACAATAATTGGTCAAAGAGATGATGATATAGGTCATATGTTAGAAAATATTGTTTATCTTGAGCTTATTAGAAGAGGATATGAAGTTACAATAGGTAAAAATGATGACTTAGAAATAGACTTCATTGCAACAAATACTGAAACCAAAAAATATTATCAAGTTGCTGCTACTGTCTTAGATAAGGATGTATTGGAAAGAGAAAAAAAACCATTTAATTTGAAAGATGACCATTTTGAAAAAATAATACTATCAATGGATAAAACTTTTTTAAAGACAACTGAAAATGGTATAAAATTTGTTAATATTATAGATTTCTTAATGGAGGATTAAAATTACTGGTTCTAAAGTCATATTTTATTTTATCAAAAAACACGTTTTTTATTGATGTCTACAAAATGGGGGTGCACATCATATTATTACGTGTTTTTTTAGATTAATGACATAAAATATTATTGCCATTTTTCCTTATTTACTTAGTATTTTTCATTAAATAATTAAATATTAATAGTGCAGTTTTTAGTGAATCATGCTGTACATATCCCTCTTCTGATATCGTTAATAAATCATCTTGAATAAGTTCTATATTTAAATCATTTACTCGTTCTTCATCTACTTCTGTTGGATCAACTAATATAGTACTTTTTGCTTCTCTTGTTTTATATTTTTCAATAACTTCTTCAGGTATTTTAGTATTAGCTGCTATTACTGCATTAAGAAAGTCTTGTTTCATATATTTATTTAATACTTTAATACAATCACTCACTTTAAAGTTATCTGTTTCGCCACTTTGAGTCATGGCATTACAAATATATATTTTTTTAGCTTTTGAATCAATTATTGCTTTTCGCATTTCATCAGATAGTATATTAGGTATTATACTTGTGTAAAGGCTTCCTATTCCAAATATTATTAAGTCTGCTTCAAGAATAGATGCAATTACTTTTGGTGTTACTACTGGTTCTTCTTTATAATAGATATTCTCTATTTTTTTATGTGCTTCAGTAATATTGTGTTCACCTTCAATAGTACTTCCATCACTCATTTCGGCTACTAAAGTAACTTTTTCTTCAGTAAAGGGAAGTATTTTACCTTTAATTTTGAAAACATTGCCTAATTCTTCTATAGAGTCTGAAAGATTACCTGTTACTTTTGTCATAGCTGTAATTATTAAGTTACCAACTGTATGACCATTCAAATCACTGGTTGTTTCAAAACGATATTCTAATAGGTCTTTGATAGTTTCTTCAGTTTCAGCCATTGAGACTAAAACTCCTCTAAGGTCACCTACTGCTGGTGTGTTAAATTCACTACTTAGTCTTCCTGTTGAAGAACCATCATCGCTTACTGCAACTATTGCTGTTAAATCAACTGGAAATAGTTTGAGTCCTCTCATTAATACTGAAAGAGACCTCCCGCCTCCTAAAACTACTACTTTTTTATTCATAATCTGCCTCCTCGTATGTTATTTATTTTGTATGTATCAAAACTTCATTTATGTATCTTTTTCTTTTATTTGAAGTTTTCATTCATGTATTCTTTAAGCTTTTCTGATGCTCCCCCTCTATGACTGATTTTGTTTTTTAACTCCAAATCCATTTCACCATAAGTTTTGTTATATTCAGGAACATAGAAGATTGGGTCATAACCAAATCCTGTTCCATAGCTTTCTTCGCTTATGTAACCATTTCTTATTCCTTCAAATATTTCTTCTCTTCCATCAGGATGGCATAGTGCTATAGTGCAATTAAAGGTTGCACTTCTTTCTTCATAAGTAATACCTTTCATTCTTTTTAATACTTCTTTTATTTTTTCATTATATGGAATATCCCCCATAAATCTAGCTGTATGAAGACCTAGTTCTCCAGGTAAAGCAGTGATGGATAATCCTGAATCATCACCTATGCACAGTTCATTTGTTATCTTAGAAAGCATCCTTGCTTTAATAAGTGCATTTTCTTTATATGTTGTACCATTTTCTTCTATATCAATATTAGCATCAATATCTTTAATTGATAAAACTTCTATGTTGAAATCTTTAAATAGTTCTTTATATTCTTTTATTTTGCCCTCATTGTTGGTTGCTACAATTAATTTCATTACTCCTCCTAATCGTAGAGCTTTACATCTAGCTCTACATCTTCATTTATATTGTAATATGACTTAAAGTAATTTTCAAACTCTATAATAATTGGATTTGGAAACCAAACATAATCACCATGTGGTAATGGTTCAATGCATAAAGACTTATCGCCTTCTTTTAGATTTCTACTTATCTCTTCATGACGCTTTTCATTTGCTATATAAATATGAATATATATTTCAAATAGATAAGCAAGAACTAGTATTATTGTTAGTAATAAATATTTATTTAATAATTCTTTAGTTTTATCTTTTATTAAGTAATTATAAAGCTCTAGTACATATAATGTCATCAGTAGATATAAAATTAGAAAGCATCTTGGTCCAATTGGTGTTACTAATAGTAATGGACAGATTAGAATTACAATACTTATTAAATAGAATAATAATCTTTTCTTTAAGTTTGAATCTGTAATTAACTTAAATGTTATGAAAAATACTATTAAGACATATAGAAAAGATAGTAGATTATCAAATATTTTGGTGTAAGATGCTAATAATTCAAAGTTAGGATTAATGTTTCTTAATATACAATATACGGGATAAATAAAAAGATATGATGTTATTGCTTGAAATAGATAATTAGTTTTTATTTTATCTTTATTATCATAAATTATCTTAAGTAGAAGTAAACTGATTAAAGTAATCATTAGTCCATTATTAGTGAATGTGTGTTTTAAGATATTATTTAGATTAGAAAATACTTTTTTTATTAAGTTATCACTATTAACTTCTCTATAAAAATCTTCACCTTTAGATATGTTGTAGTAAGCACTATTGGTGAACATTAAAATGGTTCCAGATATTGATCCTATTAAGTAGAAGATATTTAATTTATTTATTTTTTTGTCTTTAAACTTGTAATATATTAACATAAAAATACTTAGTAAAAAATTATAAATCGTTATATGTTCCATTAGTAGTGAAACTGAAAAACCTAATAGTAAAAATAGAATATTGATTAATATTTTTTTATTCTTTTGATATTTTTCAATATTAAGATAATAAATTAATATTAGAAGCGTTGATACTGCATAATTACTAAAGCCACTTATCCAAGCTATACTTTCTTGAAATATAGAGCGTGGCATGCAAATGAATAAGAGAATGGATACTAGCAATATATTAGTGTTTTTCTTATTTATAATTCGCTGAGTGCTTATGATAATTAAACTAATTACACTACCAACTACTAGTGTTTTTAAAATATTGCTTCTAGTTAGTGCCATAACAATTAAATTACCTAAATATCTGCCATTGTAGTTATCAAACAAGACATTTAATCTTTTAATACCTTCACTGCTTCCCCATGCCCAGTCATCATGGGTATAGATAAAGAAGTATGATAAAATGATTGATATTATAAATAGTATTATATAGTAGGTTTTGTTATTATTACTTTTTTTCATTTTATTAATCACTACTTTCAATAAAAATTATATCAATTAGATGATTGTTTTACAACAAAAAAACTTATGATGTCAGTTCAATTAAAGAAAAAAATAAAATATTTCTAGAATAATTTTTTGATATTCTTATTGATAATATTTTTATATTTTGCCAATAAAAAACATATGATTTCTCATATGCATAAACTATTACTCAACTTCTTCAAATTGAGAATTATATAATGTAGAGTAAAAACCGTTTTTAGCTATTAATTCTTCATGATTACCATGTTCTACTATATCACCATCTTTCATTACTAAAATTGTATCAGCATTTCTAATGGTTGATAGTCTGTGAGCTATTATAAAACTAGTTCTACCTTTCATTAATTTATCCATAGCTTTTTGTATTAATACTTCTGTTCTTGTATCTACTGATGATGTTGCTTCATCAAGTATTAATATTTTGGGGTCTCTTAGTATTACTCTAGCTATGGTTAAAAGTTGTTTTTGGCCTCCTGAAATGTTACTGCTTTCTTCATCAATTGTCATATTGTACTCATCTGGTAAAGTTCTTATAAAATGGTCTACATAAGCATTATCAGCTGCCGACACTATCTCATCAAAGGTTGCATCAAGGCGACCGTATTTGATATTATCTTTAACACTTCCGTTAAATAGCCAAGCATCTTGAAGTACCATTCCAAAAAGACTCCTTAGCTCATCTCTATTAAAGTCTTTTATATCATGACCATCTATTTTTATAGAACCACTATTTATATCATAAAATCGCATTAGTAATTTTACTATAGTTGTCTTACCTGCTCCTGTAGGTCCTACTATAGCTATTTTTTGACCTTTTTTAACTTTAGTACTAAAGTTATTTATAATTATTTTATCTTCATTGTAACCAAACTCAACATTTTCGAACTCGATGTTACCTTCAATATTTTTAATAGAAACAGGATTTGCTATTGTTTCTGGTTCTTCTTCTTCATCTAAGAATTCAAATACTCTTTCAGCGGCTGCTGCAGTTGATTGAAGAAGATTAGCTATTTGTGATAACTGAGCAATGGGCTGATTAAAGTTTCTTATATACTGTGAAAATGATAATATGTCTCCTACTTCAATCTTATTTTTAATTGTTAAGTATCCTCCTAGTATTGATACAGTAACATAACCAATATTACCAATGAAACTCATTATTGGATGCATCATTCCTGATAAGAATTGACTTTTCCATGCTGAATTGTACATTGCTTCATTTGTTTCTTCAAAATCTTCTATGGCTTTTTCTTCACCATTATAGGTTTTTAAGATATTATGTCCACTGTAATTTTCTTCTACTGCACCATTTATTTTCGCCAAGTATTCTTGTTGATCAACAAAATATTTTTGACTTTTCTTTACTACAAGCATAATCATTATAAATCCAATTGGTAGTATCAACATAGATACTCCAGTCATTAAAGGACTTATTGTAAGCATCATAATAATTACACCTATTAATGTTACTATTGATGATATTACTTGAGTCATTGACTGACTTAAGTTCTGACTTACTGTATCAACATCATTTGTTATACAAGATAGTATTTCTCCAGTTGTTTTTGATTCATAGTATTTAAGCGGAATTTTATGAATTTTCAAGGATATTTGTTCTCTTAATCTGAAAGCTATTTTCTGGCTTATTCCAGACATTATGTATCCTTGTAGGAAGGAGAAGATAGCACTAAATACATATAGTAGTAAAAGTACTAATAATATACTTAGTATCTTATCAAAATCTATTCCTGATCCTATAGTTAATTTACTAATTAAACCATTTGATATTTCAGTAATTGCTGTACCTAATATTTTAGGTCCTCTTATGGCAAATATTGAACTAGCTATAGAAAACAATATAACTATTGATACCCCAATTCTATATTCTTTTATAAAACCAAATAATCTTTTTATTGTTCCTTTAAAGTCTTTTGCTTTTTCAGAGGCTCCACTTATTGGACCTCCACGTCCTATCATGGCACCTGGTCTTACTTGTTTAGTTTTTCCATTTTCATTATTTTTCATTAGCAAGTTCCTCCTTTGTAAGTTGTGAGGAAGCAATTTCTTTATATACTTTACATTTTTTTAATAGTTGTTCATGAGTTCCCATACCTGCTATTATTCCATCATCAAGAACTATTATTTTGTCAGCATGCATAATTGTGCTTATTCGTTGAGCAACTATCATTACAGTACTATCACTTAATTCTTCTTTCAAAGCTTTTCTTAAAGAGGCATCCGTTTTAAAGTCAAGTGCTGAGAAGCTATCATCAAATATATAAATATCAGGGTTTTTAGCTATTGCTCTAGCTATTGATAAACGTTGTTTTTGACCTCCAGAAACATTGGTTCCTCCTTGGGATATTGCTTCTTGATATTTATCTTTTTTGGATTCTATAAACTCAGTTGCTTGGGCAATATTAGCAGCTTTTTTCATTGCTTCTTCACTAATTGATTCATCACCATATTTGATATTAGATTCTATGTCACCTGAGAATAATACTCCTTTTTGAGGAATATATCCAATTACTTGATGTAAGTCATGTTGAGTAACTTCTTTTATATTGACACCATTAACAGTAATAGTTCCTTTTGTTACATCAAATAATCTTGGTATTAAGTTTATTAAAGTAGATTTACCACTTCCAGTTGAACCGATGAATGCTATAGTTTCACCTTTGCTAACTTTGAAACTAATATCTGATATAACATTTTCACTAGCATCATGATATCTAAAATCAACATTTTTAAACTCTACTGTTCCTTTTTCTGATTCAATAAACTTCTTAGGATTTTTAGGGTCTTTTATTTTATTTTTCTTCACTAAGACTTCGTTAATTCTTTTTGCTGATACAATAGCTCTAGGAAGTATAATTGATATCATTGATATCATTAAAAATGCCATAATTATTTGCATTGCATATTGAATAAATGCCATCATATCACCTAACTGCATAGCACCATCTTCAATCCCACTGGCACCATGCCAAACAATTAGTAATGATATTCCATTCATTACAAGCATCATTAGAGGCATCATACCTGACATTAATCGCTGTATGAAAAGATTTGTTTTTGTTAATTCATTATTAGCAGACTTGAATCTTTTTTCTTCATGGCGTTGATTACTAAAAGCTCTAATTACTGGTATTCCTGATATAATTTCTCTTGATACTAAGTTTAGTTTATCTACTAGTTTTTGAACTTTATTAAATCTTGGTATGGCAAGTGTAAACATTGTGGCTACTATAGTTATTATAACAGCTACAGCTAAACCTATTATCCAAGTCATTGAAGCATTGCTATTTATAACTTTAATTAAAGCTCCTGTTGCAATTATTGGTGAATATACAACCATTCTTATAGTCATTACTATTAACATTTGAATTTGTTGGATATCATTAGTGGTTCTAGTTATTAATGATGCTGTACCCAAACTATTAACTTCATTTGAAGAGAAGGATAAGGTTTTTTTATAAACATCAACTCTTAAATCTTTAGCAAAATGTGCTGCTATACGAGATCCTAATAGTCCTACCATAATGGTTGATATCAAACTTATTAAAGCAATACCTAACATTTTAGCTCCTGAAGTCACTATATAATCTGTTTGTAATTTATCAGTATCAATTCCGATATTTGTATATTCAACAAATACGCAATTAGTTGCTGCTTGATTTATTATTATTTCTGGTATTTCTTCAAACTTTTTATTTATATTTTCTAATATAGATGTTTTTTGTTCTTCTGGCATTATTGATAAAGCAGTATATAAATCCATACCTTCTGGTAGGTCAAAGTTCATTCCATTACCCATCATTGATGAAGAATCTTTATTATCAATAGATAAGATAATTAACATTGGCTTTGCCATTATTTTATTTAAATTTTCTATTTTTTCAGTATCATTTGTTACTAATAACATAACTGGTTCTTTAGAAGAAAGTGGATATTTTTTTGTATAATCATTATATTCTTCACTAGAAAAGTTATCTTTATTTATTTCTTTATAGTTATTAGTAACTAATTTTATATCTTCATCATTCATAAATAAAAGTAATTTGTTAAGTTCACTTTTTCTTATTACCTCTGGTGTTACTTTGTCAATTCCTTTGCTACTAACACCAACATTTATTATATTAGATGTATAGGTGGGAAGTGCTAAATCACACTGGGCTTGAATAGCTATTAATGCTATTATCAATATTAATATGGGGATATGCTTTTTTAAATGTCTAATTACTTTCATCTTTTACCTCCTTGTAGAAACCAGTACCTAATAGCTCTAATTCTCTTATATAGCTATTGCTAATTTTTTCTTTATGTTCTGGGAATCTTATTATTTCTATTAACTTATGAATAAATAGAATCATAATAATATTAAATATATAATATATATCGTTTTCTTCTTTTATATTAAATAATTCTGAATTAATATATTTTAATGCTTCAACTCGCATATCTTTTTTATCAATGCAAGTAATCTTATTCTCCATTAAGTAATTCATATTCAAAAGAAAGTTCTTAAAAAATCCATTGTCATTGACTAATACATTATCTGTAGTGTATATAAATAATTTTTGGAATGCTTTTAATATATCACCATTATTTTCTTTTATTAGTTCTGTAAATCTATTTATATATTTCTTATTATAGTTTTCTAATAAGTAAAAATATAGGTCTTCTTTATCAGTAAAATACATATAGAAACTGCCTCTTGGTACTTGGCATGCTTTAATGATTCTGTTAATTGATGCGTTAACATAAAGTTCATTTGCAAACTCATTTATTGCTGATTCAATTATTCGTTGGCGTTTTTCTTCTTTCAAGTTAATGAATGTTGCACTGGGCATATAATCACCTCTTTGACAATAGATTAATTATATATGACAAGTTGTCACAAGTCAATGAAAAAGATACTCATTTTAAAGTATCTATATAATTATATGCAATATTTATTAATTACTTCTTACTTAAGTCTATTTCTTCAGAACTTACTTCACATCTATAACCTGTATTTTTATAATATTGAACTGCTACTGATGCTAATTTACCATGTACATTTAGTGATTCTACTTTTGAGAAGTTACCATTTTTGTAGTCAAATGTATATTTGAGAACACCATCAGTAGTACTACTTTTTACATTAGGGTCTTTTAAATTTTTAAATTCATCTAGTTCTTCTAATTCAACTTCACCAATAGCTGGTGGTTCATCTTTACCAGTTTTTAGTGCTGAATATGAAAGATTTAATTCAACAAAATTTGGTCCTTCATAAACTGCTTCAAGATTTCTAGCTAACATGAAGCCTTCCATTGTTTCAGTTTTTATACAACGCACTGTTGTCTTCATTACAGTAGTTGGTGGTTTTATTTCTTCTGGTAATGCAAATAACTTTCTAAAGAGAACTGGTAATATAATAAGTGTTGAACTTATTGCTATAGCTATCCAGCATCTTAATGTTACTTTATCCATTTTTTTCTTTGGTTTATCTGGGTCTTTTTCTTTTGTTAAACTCATGCTTAAAAAAGCGAACTTTTTCTTTGCTGGCTTTTCTTCTTCTTTTGTTTCTGGTACAGGTTGTTCTGAAGCAGCATTTGCTGGAGCACTAGCTATAGGTGCAGGTTCAACTGGTTGAGCTTGCTCTGCAACAGGTGCAGTTGGTTCTTCTTTTATCTCTAGCGTTGCATTTGCATCTTTTGGTTCTGTGTCCTTCGTTTCTGGAACATCTAATATTAAGATTTCATCTGTTTTTTTAACAGGCTCTTCCTTGTTTTCTTCTATCATAATATCCCTCTATTCTAGCTTAATGATAGCATATATTTGGATAAAAAAAAAGCTTTTATTTATTAGCTTCTTTTAATAATTCAATTATTTTACGCATTTCTAGGTCATATTTAATCATATTTACGCCACCAAACATTTGTAAAAATTCGTCTTTTTCCATTTTATATTTTTCTGCTAGTTCATTAGCTTCTTTTTCTGCTTCTTCGTCAGTTACTGAAACTGCTTCTAATTTACCAACTTCTTCTAACATCAATCTGTATAATACATGATTATATGCTTCACGTTCTAGTTGTTTTTTCATGTCTTCTGCAGTTGTACCTGTGAACTGATAATATAAGTCAAGTGACATACCTTGCATTTTTAACTGTTCTTCATATCTTTCAAGAAGTCTTTCTACTTCTTCATCAACCATTGCTTCTGGTATATCTACTTCTACATTTTTACTAACTGCTTCTAATAGCTGGTCTATATATTTATTTTCAGTTTCCATCTCTTTACGAGTAGTAATATCAGTCTTAATTTTTTCTTCTAATTTTTCTTTAGAATCAATGCCTTCCATATCTAAATCTTCAAAAAGTTCAGCATCTAATTCACGTTCTACTTTTTCTTTTATTTCGTGAACTTTTATTTTGAATACTACTTCTTTACCAGCAAGTGTTTCAACACCATATTCTTCAGGGAACGTTACATTAATATCTTTTTCTGCTCCACTTTTAAGACCTACTAATTGTTCTTCAAAACCTGGTATGAATGACCCACTACCTATCTCTAATTCATAGTTTTCAGCCTTACCACCATCAAATGCTACACCATCATTAAATCCTTCAAAATCAATAACAGCTATATCTCCGTTTGCTACTTTACCATTTTCTTTTGCACTGAACTCAGTATACTTTTCTAGTATATGCCCTAATTCATGCTCTATTTCTTCTTTTGTTACTTTAACATCTTCTTTTGTTACTTTTAAACCTTTATATTTTTTGATTTTTACTTCTGGTTTAGTAGTAATAGTAAATTTAAAAGTTATTCCTTTTTCATCTACTGCTTTTATATCTAGACTTGGTTGAACAACTGGTACTAATTCTGACTCTTTCATTGCTTTTTCAAATGCAAGTCCAATTACTTTATCACCAGCTGTTAAGTAAAGTGATTCTTTTCCGAATTTCTTTTCGTAAACATCTCTTGGTACTTTACCTTTTCTAAATCCAGCTACTGTTACTTCTTTTGATTTTTCAGCAAAAGCTTTATCTAGTGCTTTTGTCCAATCATCACCTTCTATTTTTATTTCAATTTCATGTTCATAACTTTTTTTTGACATACTATCTCCTCCAATACTCCTTAATATTATATCTTACTTTATGTGTTAAGACAAGAAAAAATCCTAGTTATATACTAGCTTATTAAAATTTTTTTCTATAAACGTGAAAAGATAAGAATTTTTAGTTCCTTCAACTATTTTCATTACTTGTTTTCCAAAAACTTCATTTATTTCAGATGTTCCAACTACTTTTGAAGAGCACATATCTAAGTAAATAGTCTCTACTAATTTATATCGAGTGATAGTGTTTTTGTTGTTATTTGAATAATATGATGTGATTATATCACAACATACAAAAAAGCAAGATATTATGAAAGAAGATTCCTTCAATCAATCCTACTTGCAATTTGTCATTTCTCTTTTTATTTAGCTGTTACTATGATTAATTTCTTTTTTATGGTGTCCATATTATTGATTTAGCATTACTATAACCAGTATCCCAAGTAAACATATTAGTTCCATATGATGTAAAATCTGATTCTCCAGCTTTTCCTTTTATTTCTACTCTAGTAAGTTTGTTTTCATATCTAAATGCTTCATTACCTAGAGTCATAACACTACTTGGTATTACTAATGAAGTTAAGGCATTGTAACCAAATGCTCCATAACCTATTTTTGTTAAGTTATTTGGGAATGTAATATCAGTTATCTTATTTCTTCTAAAGGCATAGTTTTCTATTGATTTTAATGTATTTGGTAGTGTTACACTCGTTATGTTTTTACTTTCAAAAGCATTTATTCCAATTATTTCTACATCTACACCATTTAGCTGACTTGGTATTACCACTACTTTTGGACATGCTGGATTACTTGATATGCCTCTCTCATTATCAAAATAGTTTCCTATTGTTTTATTTTCCATATTGAAAGCAAAACATCTAGTAAAGTCCCATATTATTGATTTAGCATTACTATAACCAGTATCCCAGGTAAACATATTAGTTCCATATGATGTAAAATCAGATTCTTTATTTTTTCCTTTTATTTCTACTCTAGTAAGTTTGTTTTCATATCTAAATGCTTCATCTCCTAGTGTCATAACACTACTTGGTATTACTAGTGAAGTTAAGGCATTGTAACCAAATGCTCCATAACCTATTTTTGTTAAGTTATTCGGGAATGTAATATCAGTTATCTTATTTCTTCTAAAGGCATAGTTTTCTATTGATTTTAGTGTATTTGGTAGTGTTACACTCGTTATGTTTTTACTTTCAAAAGCATTTATTCCAATTATTTCTACATCTACACCATTTAGCTGACTTGGTATTACCACT
>JGI994J12354_10001490_pt1 | contig 23594 bp, 19 predicted proteins | sample IntmicLarv3ML3BL_FD_12354 | JGI IMG/M metagenome (IMG submission 12354) | reverse complement strand
CTTAGTGGCGGTACAGCTCCAGACCTTATGCAGGTAAACTGGAACTGGTTATATCAATTTTCAAGTGATGGAAGCAGATTTGCTGACCTTGAACAATTTGGAGATTTGAATTTATCTAATTATCCAGAAAATGTTTTGGCAGATACATTTATCGGAGGAAAACAGCAGGCTGTGCCTATAGGTACCACAGGAAAATGTTTCTTTTGGAATAAATCTACTTTTGATAAAGCAGGAATTTCAGTTCCGACTACTTGGGCAGAATTGATTGAAGCTGGTACAGTGTTTAAAGAGCAGCTTGGTGATGATTATTATCCGCTTGCTATGTATGAATATGAAAGAATTGTTCTTATGCGTTATTACCTTGAAGGTAAATATGGTAAGCATTGGGTAGAAAATAATGAACTTCAATATACAGTTGAAGAAGTTAAGGATGGCCTTGATTTTATTCAGTCACTTGAAGAGGCACATGTACTTCCAAGTATAGCTCAACTTAAAGGTGATGGAGCGAACATTCTTGAAAAGAACCCTAAGTGGATTAATGGTACATATGCAGGTTTCTATGAGTGGGATTCAACACAAGCTAAAATGGCTGATGCTCTTGAGGGCGATCAGGAATTTGTTCTTGGTGAATTCTTTACAGACGGTGAATTTGACGCAGGTCTTACAAAGGTTTCACAGTGTTTTGCTATTACAGAAACTTCTAAACATAAGGCAGAAGCTGCGTTACTTCTTGAATTTCTTATAAATAATGATAAAGGTATTGAAATTTTATCAACAGAAAGAGGTATGTTAGCTAATACACATGCGAATGAAGTCCTTTTAAGCCTTGGAAAACTTGAAGGTTTAACATTTGAAGCAAATCAAGCAGTTATGAAAGTTGCTAATTTCTCAATGGATCCAAACTTTGAACATTCATCACTTAAAGATTCAACAGGTGTATATTATGAAGTATTTGAAGGTTTAAGTGCAGGACAAGATTCAGGTGAACTTGCACAATATTTAGTTGATTCAATAGATGAGGTTTATGCTGCGAATGCATTTTAAATAAACCTGATTAAAAATAAAGAGTTTAAATTAATTAAGGCTTAAGGATATAAATTAAGTGAGACTAAAAATTATGCTTAGTTAATTATTATGACTTAATTTGCAGGCAGGCCGTCAAGAATTACTTGGCGGCTTGTTTTGTGAAATACAGCAGTAATTTGTATTTATTTAATATTATTTGTAAAAAATATGTATTGCTAATAGGACTTAAAAGGCAGTAATAATATATTATAAAAAGACAGTATATTGATTTAACGTATGGTTTAGGAAGAAAAAGTGCAGAAACAAAACTTGAAAGTCTAACAAGTATTGATTTAACTATATGGTTTATGAAGGGAGAATATAAGCATGGAGATTAGTAAATCTAAAAGAAACTTCAAAAAGAATGAAGGATATTTATACATATCTATTTGGATTATAGGATTTTTATTATTTAAGTTTTATCCGTTTATATCATCTTTAGTTTATAGTTTTACAGATTATAATTTATTTAAAAATGAGGTTAATAATATAGGCTTTGATAATTATATAAATATTTTTAGTACACCTAGATATATAAAATCTTTTATGGTTACATTTAGATATGCATTTATGACAGTACCTTTAAAATTAATATTTGCTTTATTTATAGCTTATATACTTAATTTTAAAATTAAGGGAATAAATATATTTCGTACAGCATACTATGTTCCTTCTATATTAGGCGGTTCTGTAGCTATTGCAGTATTATGGCAGTTTCTTTTTAGAAATGAAGGTTTAGTAAACTCTATTATAGGTGTTTTTGGGGTTGAACCTATTAACTGGCTTGGAAGTTCAGACTATTCTTTATTTGTTATCTGTTTACTTCGTGTTTGGCAGTTTGGTTCTGCTATGGTTATATTCCTTGCGGCACTTAAAGGTGTTCCTCAAGATTTATACGAGGCTGCTTCAATTGATGGTGCAAGAAAGTTTACTCAATTTAGAACAATTACAATACCTATGATTACACCTGTTATATTTTATAATTTTATAACACAGCTTTGTCAGGCATTTCAAGAGTTCAATGGACCTTTTATGATTACAAGAGGCGGTCCGCTGGGTTCTACAACGCTTATTTCTATGCTAATTTATCAAAATGCATTTAAAACATTTGATATGGGACTTGCAAGTGCAATGTCATGGATATTGTTCCTTATTGTAGCGACATTTACGATTATATCATTTGTAAGCCAAAAATATTGGGTTCATTATGGTGATGAAGGGAGATAGAAGCATATGACAAGAAATCAAAAGCAAATTATAAATACTATTATAAGATATGCAGTTCTAATTTTTGTGGGGTTAATTATGATATACCCTATGGTATGGATGGTAGGTGCTTCTTTTAAAGCTACTAATGCTGAAATTTTTGGTTCTATTGGATTTATTCCGAGAGAATTTACTGTAAGCGGTTATGTTGATGGTTGGAATGCCAGCACATATCAGTATGGAATGTTTATGCTTAATACATACAGATTTGTAATTCCTAAAGTTATTGGTACTGTGATATCAGGTGCAATAGCTGCGTATGGATTTTCAAGGTTTAACTTTATAGGTAAAAAATTCTGGTTTGGATTAATGTTATCTACATTATTTTTACCTCAAGTAGTACTTAATATACCTCAATTTCTATTGTTTACACAAATTGGTTGGGTAGATTCGTACTTGCCTCTTGTAGTACCAAGCTTTTTTGCAAGTGATACATATTTTGTATTTATGCTTGTACAGTTTATGAGAAGTATTTCGAGAGAACTTGAAGAAGCGGCAGAAATTGACGGCTGTAATTCTCTTCAAAGACTTATATATGTAATAATGCCAATGGTTAAGCCAGCACTTGTATCATGTGCACTTTTTCAGTTTATGTGGTCATCAAATGATTTTCAAGGTCCGCTTATTTACATTAACTCTACAAGAAAGTTTGTAGCATCGCTTGCGCTTAGAATGATTATGGATACAGATACTGCGTTTGATTGGAATAAGGTACTTGCATTGTCGGTAATTACATTATTGCCGTCACTTATAGTATTTTTCTTAGCACAAAATCAGTTTGTTGAGGGTATTTCAGCAGGCGGAGTTAAGGGATAAGAGGTTAAGTTTTAAGTATGAAGAGATTGTAGTAATTGTACAATGAATATATTTTTAAAAATGAAATGGGGTAAGTTGGGAGTATATATATTCTATTTACTGCACAATCGGCGTTTTCTAATTCTCTTTCGGGAAAATAGGGACGCCGTTTTTTATGTTTTTTAACTTGTTATTTTTTATTATTGGACGTTTTTTCTGATATACTAAATTTATATATGGTTTCATATCTGTTTAAATAGGGAATTTGAATGCTGTTAAAAAGAAAAATCTAAAATTATGTCGTATTGTAATTAGCAAAAAATTTTAATTATGCGCAGTTAAGAATTAAGTTAGATAGAGTGGGGAAAATATTGCCTTAGTAAAAGGTTTTAATTGTTGTAAGTTGAGAATTAAGTTAGATAGAGTAGGGGGAAATATTGCCTTGGTAAAAGGTTTTAATTGTTGTGAGTTGAGAATTAAAAGGAACACTCGAAAAGTGTTTATAAATACTTGTTTAGTCTTACTAATAATGAAGATATTGCAGAAGAAATAACACAGGAAACATTTTATCGAGCTATAAAGTCAATAAAATCATTTAATGGGAGCTGCAAAATGTCAGTATGGCTTTGCCAAATTGCAAAACATATTTGGTATCAAGAACTTGAAAAAAAGAAAAAGTACAACATGCAAATGTTGCATGATGATATACAATCTTTTAATCGTTCACCAGAGGAAAATGTAATCTTTGCAAGTGAAAAAATGGAGTTATTCAAAGCAATTCACTTATTGGCAGAGCCTATGCGAGAGGTTGTATATATGAGATTATCAGGCGAGTTTTCATTTGCTGAAATTGCAGCAATACTTGGAAAAAATGAAAATTGGGCACGGGTTACATTCTATCGTGCAAAAAAAAATTATTAGGGAGGACAAAAAATGCTGAAATGTAATATTGTAACAGACCTTTTGCCAAGTTATATTGATGATGTGCTGAGTGAAGAAACTGTGCGAGAAGTTGAGTTACATTTACAAAATTGTACTGATTGCAATACTGTTTATATGAAAATGAATGCACCTATAGATATTCCTATTACATTAAAAACAAAAGGAGAGATTGATTATTTGAAAAAGATAAAAAGAAATACTATTAAAAAAATTTTTATTGCATGTACTTCGCTTATCATTGTCTTTGCAGTGCTGACTTATATTTTTTACATAGGAAGTCCTATTAATAGTAAGGATTTAATTTATGAAATATACATTGATGATAAAGATTGGTGTATAGATTTTGAACTGAAAAATGGCAATGAGCTGTTGGTGCGTATAAGTGATATATATGGTGAAGCAGATAGTGATGGGATAAAATCTATTGTTGGATTTACTTTAACGCCTTATGAGGTTGCACCTTCTTTTATTATAGATGGGCATGGGAATACCTATAATTATGGTGTGTCGTTAAATACTTTTGAGAATAATGAAGATTTTACGATTATATTGCGGTTAAATGATAGGGAGGTAGTTGTTACGAAAGAAAACTATCTCCAAATGATTACTGAAGATTAGATTTTTGGGTTTGTCAATTAAAATGTGTAATTTTTGAATTTTCAAAATACTGGCGGTAGATTCCATCAGTATTTTTTTAACTTCTCACTGGTTTCATGAGGGGTCCCTTGCCTATCCTATTTTACACTCACGTTTTATGGATAAATGTAATGAGTATATAAGAGGTAATTTCATGCATACATACCCTTTTTTGATAATTTAAACATGGTTTTGAAATTATAATTTTTAGTTTTACTTTATTGCTGTAAATCGTTGTACTTTGCTACACTTAAAGCCAGCTTTTTGTAGAATGAAAAAGTAGAAGTTTAAAAACTCTCAAACTTTAGTTATGTATTTTTTCTTAAGTGTAATGAATAAGAGAGAAGTGTACTTTAGCTATGCTGATTAATGACAATACAGTAAAACGACAAAATATTGATTTGAGGCATGTTATAAATTATCAAGGGAGAGTGATGTATAATATAACACTATATTACTAAAAAATGAGCTGTAATCCAATCATGAGTATGCTATAATTATATTAGGAATATTTCTATTATGTAAGTGAGTTAAGCCTTATGAAATATCAGAAAATAATGTGATAGTAAAAATTTGTATTTTATAATTAGGCTAGAGCTAAAGAAAAGACATAAGATATGCTTAAAAGTGTATCGATACCTTTGGGAAATTGTAATTTATACAGGTTTGAAAATTAGTTTTTGCGTATAAGTAATTGATGGGAAAGTGTGACAATATTTTGCTAAATAATAAATTTATAGTATTATTATTTGACATAAGCCAGAGGAAAATAAGAATAAATTATTATCATTGATATAGGCTAGAGGAAAATTGAGATAAATTATTATTGTTGATATGAGTCAGAGGGAAATAAGAATAAATCATTATTATTTGACATAAGCTAGAGGAAAAGTGAGAAAAATTATTATTGTTGATATGAGTCAGAGGGAAATAAGAATAAATTATTATCATTGATATAGGCTAGAGGAAAATTGAGATAAATTATTACTATTGATATAAGTAAAAGGAAACTTGATATAAATTAAATAACAATATAAAAAATATAAAAGGAAAATAAAAGGGGGTTTAAATGCAATTATCAATTACCAGTACTAATATGGAACTTAGAAAACAGGCACCAATAGTATTTAGAGGTGAAAATCCTGAATGTTTTAAGCAGATTAAGGCGATTGGCTATGATGGCGTTGAGCTGCATATACATGATTCATCGAAGATAGATAGAAAAGAATTAAAAAAACAATTAGAAGAGCATGAATTGACATTGACTTCTATAGGGACGGGGAGTGCTTATGGAAAGGATAAAATTTTTCTTAGCAGTAATGATACTAATATAAGGAATTTGGCTATAGATAGACTTTGTGAGCATATAATTACAGCAGCAGATTATAAACATGCAGTAGTTATTATAGGACTTATTAAGGGAAAAGTGTCAGATTGCAACAGTGAGAAAGAATATCGTGAAAATTTAATTACAGCACTTAAAGAGTGTGCAGTATTTGCAGAAAAATACAGTGTATATTTGGGAGTAGAGGTTATTAATCGTTATGAAAGTGATTATATGAATAATATAGATACTGGATTAGAATTATTAACAGAGGTGGGTTCACCATATGTACAGCTTCATATAGATACATATCATATGAATATAGAAGAAACTGATATTGTGGCTGCGATTAAACGAGCAAAAGGGAAAATTTGTCATGTTCATTTGGCAGATAATGATAGGTGGTATGTGGGTCATGGGCATTATAACTTTAAGGAAACTATTAAAGCACTTAAAGATATTGAATATGATTATGCTTTAGCGGTTGAATCTTTAGGAGAACCAGATATGTTTAGTTCTGCTAAGAAGTCATATGAGGGAATTGTGAAAGCGATGAAAGGCATATAAATTGTGAATTTGTATATGGCAGATACATTGTAATTTACAAATTGTAATAAATTCGGATATTTTAAGATGTACAAATTATAGTAAATGCAGATGTTTTAAAATGTACAAATTATAGTAAATGCAGATGTTTTAAAATGTATAAATTATAGTAAATTCGGATGTTTTAAAATGTATAAATTATAGTAAATACAGATGCTTTGAGATGTACAAATTATAGTAAATGCAGATGTTTTAAAATGTACAAATTATAGTAAATACAGATGTTTTAAAATGTATAAATTATAAAATAGAATTAATAATATATTCATTATGGCAGAAAGGTTTGAAAATAGTGACATTACAGCAATTAAAATATTTTATTGAAATCGTAAATTGTGGTTCTATAAATAAGGCAGCGGAGAGCCTTTTTATAACACAGCCAAGTTTATCGAATGCAGTTAAGGATTTGGAAGCTGAGGCAGGCATTGAACTTTTTACTAGGACATCTAAGGGAATAATACTGACAACAGCAGGGATAGAGTTTTTGGGCTATGCCAGACAGGTAATAGAACAAATGGAATTGTTAGAACAGCGTTATATGAATAGGAAGCCAGTACGCAGTTTATGTTCCATATCCACCCAGCACTATGCCTTTGCAGTGAATGCATTTGTGAATATGGTGAAGAAGAGCGGTGCAGATGAATATGAATTTACATTACGTGAAACGAGAACTTACGAAATCATTGAAGATGTAAAAACTTTACGAAGTGAACTAGGTATCTTGTATATGAACCCATTTAACAGAAAAGTTATTGAAAAACTGCTGCGTGAAAATGGTTTGATATTTCATTCGATATTTACCGCAAAGCCACATGTTTTTGTGAGTACATCAAACCCGCTTGCTGCAAAACAATATGTTACACCACAAGATTTAGAAGATTACCCATGCTTGTCATTTGAACAAGGAGAGTACAACTCTTTCTATTTTTCTGAGGAAATTCTTAGTACTGCGTTTAGTAAGAAAAGTATTCATGTCAGCGATAGGGCGACAATTTTTAACCTTATGATTGGACTAAATGGTTATACAATTTCAACAGGTATTGTAAGCGAGGATTTGAATGGAAATAATATTACATCTGTACCTCTATATGTGGAGGATTTAATTGAGGTTGGATGGATTGCTCACAGTTCAATAAAACTTACTAGACAAGCTTCTATGTATCTTGAAGAATTGAAAAAAGTAATAGTTGAGTATGGTATTATTATTAATGAGTGATATAGTTAAAAACTATATCAAACTATAGAACATAAGCGTTACCCTATAAGCCCTCTTTTGTGTCATAATATGCATATTAAACACATAGGAGGGCTTATAATGAGTGAAAAATTTCAAATAGTAGGCAGTTTACTGCGACCTGAAAAACTACTTGGTTATAAAAGGCAAATTGAAAATAGTAATGATATTACGTATCCTTTTTATAATGATTTTGAAGGATATGAGGAGTGTGAGATAGAAGCCATAAAGAAAGTTGTACAAAAAGAAATTGAACATGGGCTTACAATTATAACAGACGGTGAATATTCGAAATCTATGTGGCATTTAGATTTTGTTTGGGGACTAAAAGGAATAAACCGCTATATTGCAGATCATGGATATTTTTTTCTTGATACAGATGAAATTCAAAAATATGAAACACGGTGTGATATTGGTTTGCGGATTGTAGAACCATTAAGTGGTAAAAATCATCATTTTATTAAGATTTTTAAAAGGCTCTTGCCTATTGCGGGCGGGCAGGAAATAAAGTTATGTATTCCGTCACCGTCGCATATCTATGGTGAATTATCATGGTCTGATAACATAGGAGGTAAAGGTTCTGTTTATACTACATCGCAAAAATTAAAAGATGGGTTGATTATTGCATATAAAGAATTTGTAGCGGAATATGCGGAGGCAGGCGGTAAAATCCTGCAATTTGATGATTGTTTATGGGAACTTTTTGCAGATGATAATCCCAATTCTCCATATACCGGTGAAAATATTAATCAAGAAACTGTTAGGGCTTTAGCCGCAGAATTTATTGACATTAACAATATAGTAATTGATTTTGGTCATAGCCTTGGATTGAAAATGTGGACGCATAATTGTCGTGGAAATTATGATTCTAGAAATATGGGGAGTGGTTCGTATATTAAGATTGCTAAACTGTTCCTAAAACAACTGAAATATGATCGTTTCTTTCTTGAATGGGATGATGATAGGGCGGGTTCACTTGATGCACTTGCAGTATTTAGAGATAGACCAGATACAGAAATTGTGCTTGGTTTATTGTCTAGCAAAACGAATACTTTAGATGATGAATCTCGTGTTATCAGGCTTCTTGATGAAGCTTCAAAGATTATTGATAAAAATCGTTTACTGTTATCTCACCAATGCGGTTTTGCTTCTTGTGATGGAGGTAACGAACTGACCGAAGATGAGCAATGGGCGAAAATAGAGCAAGGACAAAAAATTGCCTTGAAATATTGGGAGATATAATAATTTTTAATGGGTAATTAGGAAAGACAGTATTTAGCTTTTTAACATAAAATAAAAGGGGGGAGTTCTATTTCTTGACTGCCCCCTTGATTTATTCAAATATTAGGCTACATTAACTATCAATGATTTTTGTTCTTGAATTATTTATTATATAGAATGAAAAAACAAATTATAATATACGGAAACTTTATTGCGGTAATATTTACATATTAGGAATGGATGAAAAAACAAATTATAATATGCGGAAACTTTATTGCGGTAGTATTTACATATTAGGAATGGATGAAAAAACAAATTATAATATGCGGAAACTTTATTGTGGTAGTATTTACATATTAGGAATGGATGAAAAAACAAATTATAATATGCGGAAACTTTATTGCGGTAGTATTTACATATTGGGAATGGATGAAAAAACAAATTATAATATGCAAAAACTTTACGTTTATCGTAATTTTAAAATTATAAAACAGCTAAAGATTGCAAAGCATTTCCTATAGAAAGTATAGAAAAATGTTCAGCTAAGAGTGCTTCAAATGCAGGACTGTATCCAATAGGTTCAGAATATTCTAATAAAAGATTACATATGCAATTAAATTCTAAGGGTGTATGTGGAATTTTATTAATAACTAATAAATATTCTGAGTTAGTTTCTTCTTTATATAAAGTGTTTTCTCCTGCATATTTACCATTTAAGAGTTTAGAAACATGAATAATTTCGTCAAGACTCTTAAATGAAAAAATCTTTATTAAATTGGAATTTTCATTTAATATTTCTGATGTATTTTCGGAAGTATCGTTAGTTGACGAAACCTCATCAGTATCACTATACTCCACCTCTTCTTTGATTTCATCAATAGAATTATCTGAATTTTGAAAGGCATTTAGTATATTATCAAGTCCTTCAGGTGAAAACTGTTCAGATAATGCATTTAGTGAAACATTATTAAGCTCATTAGAAGGGCTAAAGGTTGAAAAACGAGTATCTAGCTCTTCGGGGTCGTCAATTTTAGTTATCAATAAGATAATACCTTCATTTTTAGACGGTATGGCTTCAATCATAAGAGGAGTATTGTCAACTTGGAAATTTAGTTCAATAGAGGCTTGTTCCATCATTTCATGAAATAGTGTACGAGCATTTTCTGAACCATAGGCTAATTCACGTAAACTCATATTGCGTGAAGATAAATCTCTTTTAGTTAATGTACAGCGAATTTGATTATCATTTAATTTTTCTAATTTCATAAAACACCTCCTCCTTTGAATGAGTATACTACATAACTATTAATAAATGCAATATTATTTTAGCTAGACTTATAATAAATTATATGTTATCTTAAATACATATAAGCAAGGCTGATTGTTTATATTCTTTAACTGCAATTCGCAGTACCAATTCCAATATATTATTTTTGTGAAAAATATACAAAATATTATTTTAAATTTATATATAATCAAACATTTTAGTGAAAATTAAGATTATTTATAATTATTAAAATAAAAATTTAAAGATTGAAGTTGTTTTATGGAAATAAATTGACTGATATAGTCATATAAATTTATTTAAAGTAAAATAAATATTAAAATTGCCTTGCTTATAAAAAACATAAAATGGGAGGTGAGAAATGGGCGGGAGCATTCTGGATAATAACTATGATACAACACCCTTTAATAATTTACAGAATGTGCGGAGAGGAAAAAATATAAAATAAATTAAAAATTAAGGTAGTTAATTAAATTTATGTGATATAATACTTCATGTAGGAGGTTAAAAGTACATGAGCGATAATTATAAAAGAAGTTATAAACGAAATATAGGTATGAATAATAGAGTAAATGAAGAAGATAATGATACAAAACAAATATATGAAAATGATATGAGTACCAGTAATGTAGGTTTAAGAAAGAAAGGGAAGTATGAAGCAGGCGGTGAAAATAATTTGCAAGTAAGTGATTATCAAAAGGAGAGATTCGAGTCAGCAACTAGAGGCCGAAAAAGAATAAATCCTATTCCTATTATTTTTGTAGTAATACTTTTAATAGTAGCTATTCCTGCCGCTATTATGTTAAATAGAAGGTATGGACCAACGAGAGAAATGGTTGATAAACTTTCACTTTTTCAAACTGAAGATGGAAATATTCCTATAATATTTGATAATATTCAAAGTGAATATACAGCATATGCTTATGATGAAAGGTATTATTTACCGTTAGATTTTGTTAATAAAGAACTAGAAGCAGGTTTTTATTTTGATAAATCAGAGGAATTACTATTGTTTACATTACCAGAAGAAGTTGTATTAATGAATAAGGCAGATGAGGACAATGACGGTCATAGTTTGTGGAGGTTTATTGAGGGTGATGTATATGTGTCCATAGATGTAGTAGAGATGTATGCTAACATTTCAGATATTATTTATGAAACTGTTCCAGTACGTATATTTGTAAATACTGCTGGTATTGAATATACTGCGAGTGCAGTTAGCAGAGATACTGAAATAAGGTTAAGAGGCGGTATAAGGAGTCCTATTATAACTAAGGTCAAAAAAGGCGAGGAGATAATAGTACTTGAAGAAACAACTGATTGGACATATGTAGTGAGTCCAGATGGATATTTTGGATATATTAATAATAAATATTTAGGTGATAAAAATGTACAGGCAAGGGATAGTAAAGAAATGCCGATTTATTCTAATATTTCAAGAGATTTTAAAATTTCATTGGGCTGGCATCAGGTTACAACAGCAAATGCTAATAGTGGTATGGAGGCATTAGTTGATAGGTCTAAGGGTTTAAATGTGATTTCACCTACATGGTTTTTTCTTAATGATAATGAGGGAAACTTCTCATCTATTGCTTCTAAAGAGTATGTAGATAAGGCACATGAACTAGGTTTGGAGGTTTGGGCATTAATAGATAACTTTACTAATAGAGTGGATACATATGAGATATTATCTACTACAACTAACAGAACTAGACTTATTGACGGAATTATGAATGCAATAGATGAGTATGGGCTGGATGGCATAAATATAGATTTTGAGGAATTAAAGACAAAGGATGGAGAACCATTTGTTCAATTTATAAGAGAATTATCGGTAGAATGCAGAAAGGCTGGTGTTGTATTGTCAGTAGACAATCCTGTACCTATGAGTTTTACTGCGCATTATAATCGTAAGGAGCAAGGGAAGTTTGTAGATTACATAGTTATAATGGGTTATGATGAACATTATGCTGGTTCTGAAACCGCAGGCCCTACAGCTTCAATAGGATTTGTCAGAGCAGGAATTGAAAATACTTTAAAAGAAGTACCTGCAAGTAAAGTGATTAATGCACTGCCATTTTATACAAGGGTTTGGTATCAAGAAGATGGTGTTGTTAAGTCAAATGCTGTAGGTTTAACACGTACTGAGGCAATTCTTGAAGAACAAGGTGCTGAACCAGAACTACTGGGTGATATAGGACTATATTATTTTGAGTATAATAAGAATAATATAGATTATAAAATATGGATAGAAAATGCAGAAACGCTTGAACTTAAAATGGAAGAAATGTTTGTGGAGAATGATTTAGCGGGTGCAGCATACTGGAAATTAGGACTTGAAACTACAGATGTTTGGGATATGATAGTACCATTTTTAGAAGATTAATATAAATTGAGAAAATATAACGCTCCTATATATGTATTATACTGCATAAGCAGCTTGGTATATGGGAGCGTATATGTTTTATTAGCAGTTTGAAAATGAGAGCATTGTATTTTTAAGATAGGTATAAGGATGGAATGTACAAAATAAAGGGGAAGATATTAATAAGAGTGAATTTACAAGGCAAGGAAAAATATATAAAAGAAATGTGGAGATATTAATAAAAATTGAATATGTGAAATAAAGAAAAAGAGATAAGATGAAAGACATAATAAAAGAAGTGTATGAAATAAAGAGGAAGATATTAATTAAAAGTGAATTATGAAGTAAAGAAAAAGAGATAAGATGAAAGACATAATAAAAGAAGTGTATGAAATAAAGAGGAAGATATTAATTAAAAGTGAATTATGAAGTAAAGAAAAAGAGATAAGATGAAAGACATAATAAAAGAAGTGTATGAAATAAAGAGGAAGATATTAATTAAAAGTGAATTATGAAGTAAAGAACAGAGATAATAATGAAAGATATAATAAAATAAGTGCATAAAGTAAATAGAAAGATTAAGATGGAAAATATACAAGCAAAAAATCTATATAGTTGATAGAAGATAAAAATGCTAACTAAAGTATGAACTAAATTAAGTTATTGATTATATTGTTATATTTGAAAAAATGTGGGATTTTACAAATAGAGAAGGTGTCTAAAATAAATATGAATAAGAGGTTAATAGTAGATAAAGATAGGGTCAACAAAATTTTAGAATTATTAGATGAAAAATATGGAACGGAATATATCTGTTACTTGAATCATAACAATGATTGGCAATTATTGTTTGCAACTATACTCAGTGCTCAATGTACAGATGTCAGAGTCAATATGGTAACAAAAGATTTATTTAAAAAGTATCCTGATTTGCAGTCATTTGCTAATGCAAAACAGGAAGAATTAGAAAAAGATATACATTCTATTGGATTTCATCGTATGAAAGCTAGAAATATTAGAGAGTCTGCAAAAGTCTTAATAGAAAAGCATGGCAGTGTGGTACCAAAAGACCTTGATTCTTTAACATCATTAGCTGGAGTTGGGAGAAAAACAGCGAACGTAATTAGAGGAAATATATACAAAGAACCAAGTATTGTTGTAGATACCCATGTAAAACGAATTTCTAAAAGATTTGGATTTACTAATAGTGAAGACCCAGTTAAAATAGAATTTGAACTTATGCGAATTTTACCGAGAGATCATTGGATTTTATATAATATTCAAGTGATTACATTTGGCAGAACTATATGCTCTGCAATTAAGCCCAAATGTAACGAATGTTTTCTTAAAGAATTATGTGTTGAATATGGTCAGGAGAGATAAAATGGCAAATTCATATGTAGTAATTGATTTGGAAACAACAGGCTTATCAGTTAAATATGATAAGATAATAGAAATATGTGCTATAAAAGTGATAAATGGGAAAATAATAGATAAGATACAGACCTTAGTTAATCCAGAGATACCCATACCAATGGAAGTTACAATATTAACAGGAATTACTGATAAAGATGTAGAAACAGCACCATGTATAGATGATATCATACATGAATTGATAGAATTTTGTAATGGATTTATATTACTTGGACACAAAATTATATTTGATTATTCTTTTATTAAGCGTTTTGCTGTAAATGCAGGTTTGACTTTTGAAAAAGATGGTATAGATACTCTGAAAATAGCTATGAATTTATTGTATGATGTAAAACCAAAAAATTTAGGCAATTTATGTGAGTATTATGGAATTAAAATTGAAAAGGCACATAGAGCATTTGAAGATGCATTTGCGACACATAAACTATATGAAAAATTATTTTTTGAATTTGGAGAATTATTTTTTGATGAGTTTAAAGCAGTAAAATTAGTTTTCAATATAAAAAAGCAACAAAAAGCTACAAAACATCAAAAAGAATACTTGATAGATTTAATAAAATATCATAAAATAGAGTTATATGTCTTAATAGAGGAACTTACAAGAAGTGAGGCTTCTAAAATGATAGATAAAATTATTTCCAAATATGGGAAAAAGAGGTGAGGTTAAATGAATTATAAGCAAAAAAGAAAATTAATTACTTCGATAATAATAGTTATATTGGTGATATGTATGATATTACCTCCGTTGTTATCAGTGTTGTTATAAAAAGTAAAGAAAAGTTTATTTACATAGGAGGGTGTCAGCCAAATTATGAAAAAGAATATAAAAGCAATATCTGCTGGTGTGTTGGCAGTTGCGGCAATATATGGCAGTGTTAGTTTGTCAACTATAGCTATTAAGGCAGAACCATTAGAGAATGTGGGAGAGATATCTGAAATTCAATCTCAAGAAAGCAGCATATATATGGAGCCGGTAGAAACATCAATTATAGAAGAAACTACAATAGCTGTGAGTGTAATATCAGAAACTGTTCCTATAGCAGAACCCACTGCTGCGGAAACTACGGCAGAAGTAACTACAGTGGCTAGGACTGAAGCTGTTACAGAAACTACAAAAGCAACCACAGAGGCTGTTAAAGAAACTACTGCGGCTGTAGAAGCAGAAAAAGAAACTAAAAATATAGAAGAATCTAAATTAGCAGTTAATGAAACCGCAGAAGTTCCAGTTAGAATAGAGAATTTTAATTCACTTGATAATGGCAGCGGCAATCAAACAGATTCAATTATAAATGGTATATTTTTAGGAACTTTGGATTTGGGAAAAAAGAGTATAGCGGAAGCTGCTAATGAAATAGAAGAATATATTACAGGGCTTATGAATAGAGAATTAGTAATTGAGATTGCAGGACAACAGGAGCGAAAATCGTTATCTAGTTTAGGTTATACATGGGAAAATCCTGAAATTGCAGTTGAAATTGCTAAAGTGGGAAAAGGCGGAAACTTAATAAGGCGATTTACTGCTGTTAAATCTGCTCAAAAAGATGGAGTTATATTTGAACCTATATTTAACTATGATACAGAGTTAGTTGATGCATTTATAAAAGAAACTGCTGAAAAATATAATACAGAGCCTAGAAATGCTAAATTATCCAGAGAAAATGGAAGATTTATTATCGGCAAAGAAGTAGTTGGTCTTGTTGTAGATATAGAAAATTTAAGTAATGATATATTAGAAACTAGACATGATTATAATAGTATTAGTGAAGTAAAATTGGTTGCAGAAGTTAAAGAGGCAGCACCTAGATATACTGAGGCGGCTCTTGTGGAGATAAAAGATGAAATTGGAACATTTACCACTTCATATAGCGGCGGAAATTCAATGGGACGTAATATTAATATTCGAGTTGGAACAGAAAAAATTAATGGGGTAGTTCTTTTACCAGGCGATGAAGTTTCAGCCAATGAATTACTTTCACCATTTACCATAGCAGGAGGATATTTGCCGGCAGGTGCTTATGAAAATGGAACTTTGGTTCAAAGTATTGGCGGAGGTGTGTGTCAAATTACCACGACATTATTTAATGCTTTACTTAAGGCAGAAGTGGAAATTACTGAGCGTCATCCACATTCCATGATTGTTGGGTATGTACCTCGTTCAATGGATGCTGCAATAGCAGGTACTGTTAAAGATTTGAAATTTAAAAATAATTATGATACTCCAATATATATTGCAGGTATTTATGGCGGCGGTAAACTTACATTTTCAGTATATGGAAAAGAAACTAGACCAACTAACCGTACTATTAGGTATGAATCTAAAGTTATTAGTGAATCATGGCCAACTGAACCAGCATATAAAGAAGTAAGTACATTGGCGCCAGGTGTTGAAGAGGTAGTACAGAATGCATATCCAGCGGTGAGGTCAGAGCTATGGAAGTATGTAAATGTAGGGGGAGTGCAAACGGAACAAATTCTAGTACATAGAGATTCGTATAGGTCAGCACCTAAAATGGTAAATATTGGAGCAGGAGAACCTGTAGATACCAATGAACCTATAGATACTGATATATCAGCGGATGTTAATGTGTCAGGCGAAGAAGTTGTACCAGCACCTATTGTAGAGTTGGATGTACCAGAATCTCAAACATCAACTGCGCCGATAAATGAGGTATTGCCACAATAATGGACTGTACGCAGAATAAACAAATACTTATGGAAAGTATGAAAGCAGGGCAAGATATTGTTATTGCGGGTGTTATTGGAATATCGGATACTAAAGATTTATTTATAAAAAATACAGAAAAAATCAAAGAATATTATAGCAATAGTTTTATAAATATACTTAGAAAAATTGATATCCATAGAGTTGAGCAGTTTTTATTGGATAGAGATGATTTAAAATATACTGCGATATATGAAATAGCCAATGGTGGTATATTTACAGCCTTATGGGATATAACAGCAAACTTTGGAATAGGGATAAGGGTTGAACTGTTAGATATACCAGTTAGACAAGAAACTATTGAATTAAGTGAATTGTTTGAAATAAACCCTTACTATATGGATTCTCAAGGTGCTTATATCTTAATAACAGACAATGGTTATAATACAGTTCAAACATTATTAAACAGAGGAATAGCAGCTATACAAATTGGAAAAGTAGAGCATGGCAAAAAAAGGATTATAGTCACATCTGGCGGAATTGGATTTTTAGAGAGACCCAAAAGAGATAATAATGTTAAATAGTGTATAAAAATAAGACTAAGTTATAGATAAATAAAAGTATTACTGTAAAAAGTAGGTTGTGTGAGGTGGAAAAGTCAATATAAAGACTAAGTGCATTAAAATATAAATATTAATGAAAAAAGATAAGTTTTATTATGAAAGAAAAGTCATTATAAAGACTAAGTGCATGAAAATATAAACATTAATGAAAAAGATAAGTTTTATATGAAAGGAAAGTTATTATAAAGACTAAGTGCATTAAAATATAAATATTAATGAAAAAAGATAAGTTTTATATGAAAGAAAAGTCATTATAAAGACTAAGTGCATTAAAATATAAATATTAATGAAAAAAGATAAGTTTTATATGAAAGAAAAGTCATTATAAAGACTAAGTGCATTAAAATATGAACATTAATGAAAAAGATAAGTTTTATATGAAAGAAAAGTCATTATAAAGACTAAGTGCATGAAAATATAAACATTAATATAAAATGACAAGTTTTATGTAAAAGAAAAGTTAATGTAAAACTAATTAGGACAGACAATTATTGTCTGTCCTTTGAAGTAATAATAATTAAGTATGTACAAAAGTTAATAGACAAGATATTATTTAAGATATTTATAATTGTTTAAAAATAATTGAAGGGAGCAATGTTGTGAGAGAGCAAATACTAGAAGTAATTGAAAAAAATGCTAGAATAGACGTAAAAGATATGGCTATGATGTTTGGTGTAAGTGAAATTAGTATAGCAAATGAAATTGCTGATATGGAGAAAGAAAATATTATATCGGGATATCACACGCTGATAAATTGGGATAATACAGGTAAGGAGAAAGTTATTGCACTTATAGAGGTAAAAGTTACACCTCAAAGAGGTATGGGGTTTGATAAAATTGCTGAACGTATTTACAATTATAGTGAGGTTAATTCTGTATATTTAATGTCTGGAGCTTTTGACTTTACAGTAATTATTGAGGGTAAAACCTTAAAGGAAGTAGCCAACTTTGTTTCAGAAAAATTATCAACATTAGATGCAGTTTTAAGTACAGCTACACATTTTGTATTAAAAAAATATAAAGACCATGGAACTGTACTGGTAAAACAATTACAAGATGAAAGGATGTTAATAAGTCCATGAGAAACCCTCTATCTTCCAAAGTAGTAAAAATCCCGCCATCAGGGATACGTAAATTTTTTGATTTGGTAAGTGAAATGAAAGACGCTATTTCATTAGGTGTAGGAGAACCAGACTTTGATACACCATGGCATATTCGTGAAGAAGGTATATATTCACTGGAAAAAGGGAAAACATTCTATACCTCTAATGCGGGATTGCCAGTGCTTAAACAAGAAATATGTAATTATTTAAAGAGAAGGTGCAATGTATCATATAGACCAGATGATGAAGTTATAGTTACTGTAGGCGGCAGTGAAGCAATAGATATTGCACTTCGAGCTATGGTAGATGCAGGAGATGAAGTTATTATTCCAGAACCTTGTTATGTATCATATGTACCTTGTACAGTTCTTACAGGAGCAATACCGATAACCATTGAGTTAAAAGAAGAAGATAATTTTAAACTGACAAAAAAAACCTTATTAGAGAAAATTACACCAAAGACAAAAGTATTGATATTACCATTCCCTAACAATCCAACTGGGGCAATTATGGATAAAGCAGACCTTGAGGAAATTGCTAAGATAGTTATAGAAAAAGATATTTTTGTAATAAGTGATGAGATTTATTCAGAACTTACATATAAAGGTATGCATACTACCATAGCTTCTATTGAGGGTATGAAAGAAAGGACTATAGTTATTAATGGATTTTCAAAATCATATGCAATGACAGGCTGGAGATTGGGGTATGCTGTAGGTCCTAAAATAATATTAGAGCAGATGATAAAAATACATCAATTTGCAATTATGTGTGCACCTACAACGAGTCAATATGCAGCTATTTCGGCACTCAAAAATGGTGATGAAGATGTAGCAAAAATGCGTGATGACTATAATAAAAGGCGAAAGTATTTACTTAGTCGCTTTAAGGAAATGGGAGTAGATTGTTATGAACCATTAGGAGCATTTTATTTATTTCCAAGTATAAAGAAGTTTGGTATGACCTCAGAAGAATTTGCTGCTAAACTTTTGGAAAGTCAAAAAGTAGCAGTGGTTCCAGGTACTGCTTTTGGAGAATGCGGGGAAGGATTTTTAAGGATTTCGTATGCATATTCTTTAGAGGCATTAAAGGAAGCGCTTGTTAGAATAGAAAGATTTATAGAAGAATTAAATGGAGAAAAAGGAATATGAACATAGTATTATTAGAACCAGAAATTCCAGCTAATACAGGAAATATAGGAAGAACATGTGTAGCAACAGGAACTAAACTACATCTTATAGAGCCTTTAGGATTTGATATAGATGAAAAGGCAGTTAAACGTTCAGGGCTAGATTACTGGGAACTGCTGGAGTTATATACCTACAAAAGTTTTGAGGAATTTATGGAGAAAAATAGATATCCTAAAGTGTATATGGCAACTACTAAGGCAAAAACCGTATATTCAAATGTGAAATATGAGGCAGACAGTTATATTATGTTTGGTAAAGAAAGTGCAGGTATACCAGAAGAAATATTAATAAAACATGAGGAAAGTGCTGTTAGAATACCTATGTGGGGAAATATGCGTTCATTAAATCTTTCTAATGCGGCAGCGGTTATTTTATATGAGGCACTTAGACAAAACAATTTTGATAATAATGGTGAACATTTGAAGTTAGAGGGAGAATTACACAGACATAATTGGGAAGATACGATATGATATTGCAGGCAAGTACAGCGGCAATTTGGAATATTGTGTTTTTAAGAATTAAAAATAGTATAAGGGAAAGAATGGTGATAATATAACTACAAGTGTAGGAGGGTTTATCACCAGAAATGAGAGAATATCTAAGGTAAAGAATAGGATAGATTATCAATTAGAAATTATAGAAAATGGTAAGGTGAATTATGGTTAGGTTAGCAGTTTAGTGATTATTGTGGAACTTAAAATGAAAGGAAATGGTAATGGAGAAAAAATGGAAAACTATTAATCCAATACTTAAATCATTTATAATATCAATAATTGCCGCATGTGTAAGTGGGAATATTTTAAGTTATAATACTATATTATCTTACGGTTATAGTAAAATCGATTTAATTATTATGATATCTATTGGTATGTTCTATATAGTTATCATAGAATATTTTTATAGATTTGCAGAGCAGTTGAGAGTTTATATATTGGGAATAATAAATGATTGTGAATTAGTATATTTTAAATTAGGTTCTACAGTATATCTAAAAACTGAACATGGATTTGTTAAAAAGAAATCACCTTGCTGGAGTGCGGCAATGCAATGTGTGGTGAAACCTGAATTATTAGAAGATGAACAAAGTTACTATGAGAGAGATTTTTTTGATATAAATTTAGGCATTGTATTTACAATAGGTGTTGAAATTATATTATGCTTAATTTTTTATGTAATAGGTGATTTGTTCTTTGTTGCAGTATTAGTTTCTGTTGTAAACATTTTAGTAAATATAATAGTCAATATTATTAAATTTTTAAAATATAGATTTTTTAAAAAGAGTTTTATGAAAATGTTTAAAATAGAAATAAGAAAAATAGAATATAGACAATTTATGATATATGATTATAGAATAAATGGAAAACGTTTGAGAGATATACCTGAAAAATTGTTTGAACCTCCAGTTAATGGAGATAAAGACAATCTATTATATATACATACTATGATTGATAGATATAATTATCTAATGGACATTGGAAAATTTCATGAGGCAAAAGAAATATGTGAATACTTATTAGACAATGAAAAGAAACTTCAAATGGTATTAAAAATGGGAATTAAATGTGATTTATTATATATAATGATTTTGGAAGGTAAAAGTAAGCGGGAAATAGATGTGCATTGTAAAGGTAAATTTATAAATTACATATATAATAGTAGATACAATTTATCTATTTGCCGTTTTAGATATGCATATGCAAAATTATTGTCATCAAATGTGAAAGAAATGGATGATGCAAAAAAGAAATTCGATAAATATTGTGAAAATTATTTATATCAGGGTGACATTGAAAGTGAACAACAATTTATGAAAATGGTAGATTTAGAATATGATAAAAGACAAAACTTAAAGATAATAGAAGAAGCGGTGTAAAGACGAGTAATTTTTAAATAATATTTAAACATCTTTGTAGTTGTACTTGGCAGTATTATTTTTAAAGCTGTGTGATTTTTAGACAATGATTAAATTTCTCCAATTTATCTGCATATTTAAAATTGTATATTAATGCATGGTGTTAATTAGAGGTTCAAGACAATATTAACAGCGTGTGAAAAAGGCATATATTAATATATAAATGGATATTAAAATGAGGAAACTGTTTTAAGTTTTGTGTAAATGTCAAAATATAATACTTTGATATTTATAAGTGCAAGGTATAGAATTTAATATGATCATTTCTAGGCAGACAAGTGAAAGCGTAAAACTTGTTACTTAGAAATGAGCATATTATTTGTTTTTTTATTTATTAGTAATAGATTTTAAATCTTCGTAAAATAAGGGATAAGAAATCTTTACGCAATCAGCACCGATAATTTCTGTAGTACCATCAGCGATAAGTCCTGCAACTGCGAAAGACATAGCAATTCTATGGTCTAAATGACTGTCAATAACAGTTCCATGAAGTGAAGCACCACCCTCAATAACCATTCCGTCGTCAGTTTCATAGATTTTAGCTCCCATGGCTGAAAGATTTTTAACCATAACTTCTATACGATTAGATTCTTTAACTTTTAATTCTGCCGCATCTCGTATTGTAGTTTTACCATTTGCAAAGCAAGCAAGTACTGCGATGATTGGAAGTTCATCAATAAGAGTTGGAATAATGTCACCTCCAATATCACAACCTTTAAGTGAAGAAGTGCGAACCAATATATCAGCGGTAGGTTCAGCAGTATTAGTTTGCTCATTAATTATACTGATATCAGCCCCCATATTTTGGCAAACTTGTATAATACCATCTCTGGTAGGATTAATACCTACATTTTTAATAAGAATTTCTGAATTAGGAATAATTATACCTGCAACAATGAAATAAGCAGCAGAAGATATATCACCAGGAACCACTACCTTATTGCCAAACAGTTCAGAAACAGCAGAGATAGTAGCAGTAGTTTTGTCGCTTTTAATATTGGCGCCAAAATACTTAAGCATAAGTTCGGTATGGTTTCTTGAAAGTGCAGGTTCAGTAACCTTAGTTTCACCCTCTGCATAAAGACCAGCAAGTAAAATGGCAGATTTAACTTGTGCAGAAGCGACTTTTGAATAGTAATGTATTCCATGAAGTTTTGTACCATTTATAATGAGTGGTGCACAGTCATTGCCTTTTTCTGATATTATATTAGCCCCCATTTCGTTAAGTGGTTCAATAATTCTGCCCATAGGACGTTGTTGTATAGATTCATCACCAGTAAGATTTACTGTAAATGGCTGAGGTGCCAATATTCCTGAAATAAGTCGGGTAGTAGTTCCGCTATTTCCGCAATCAAGGATTTCATTAGGAGCTTGTAAACCGTTAAGACCTTTTCCGTGAACAATTACAGTGTCTATATTATTTTCAATCTTAATTCCCATTTTAGAAAAACAAGAAATAGTAGACAGGCAATCAGCTCCTTGTAAAAATCCATGTATTTCAGTAGTTCCGCTGGCAATAGAGCCAAACATAACAGCTCTATGTGAAACTGATTTATCTCCGGGAACAGTTACTTCACCCTTTAAGGAAGTACATCTAGTAAATTTCATAGCAAATCCTTTCTTAATAAAAATATATTATGTGAAATTTTAAGATATCAAGTGATAATTAATATTAGATAAATATAACATAAACAATAAATACAGCAATTATATTATTAATAACGGTATAAAAGATAATTAACCATTAAAAAACAAAAAATAACATAAAAAATAAATACAGTAATTATATTATTAATAACGGTATAAAAGATAATTAACCATTAAAAAAGAAAAAAATAACATAAGAAAAAAATACAGCAATTATATTATAATAACAGTATGAAAGATAACTAAGCATTAAAAGACAAAAAATAACATAAGAAAAAAATACA